>OHMN01000964.1_pt1 | contig 21843 bp, 19 predicted proteins | sample 1569361 | NCBI WGS metagenome assembly OHMN01 (sample SAMEA3541508, study PRJEB24748) | human gut metagenome | biome: human gut; feature: human-associated habitat; material: faeces | place: China | collected 2012
GCAAGAGTGCCAAGGGCAAGACCTACAATGCCACCGTGCTGCTGTCCTGTGAAGCGGATGGCCGCAGCAAGTTCAGTCTGGAATTTGAGGGTGGATGCTGATGGAGCAGAAAACGGAAGCCCTCTATCTCATCAATGGGGACAGGTTCCTGCACCTGCGGGAAAACGGTGCCGGTGTCGGCTTTGCCACCTACAACTGCGCGAACGGTGTGCCGCTAGAAAGCGGTCAGATTTCCAAGCAAAATCTGCCGCCGGATGGCCGCAACGCTATCCCTGCCGCCCGGAACTGGTATCTGTTTGAACTTTCGGACGATGACCGTAAGGCCATCCAACAGGAAAGCGTAAAGATCCTCGAAAACATCCCGCAGACGGGCATTGGCAGACGGCGCATCTGGGAGCCGGAAACGCTGCCGAAAGACATTCGTCTCATCAACAGCCACTATGATGACCTCTATCGCATTCCAGATGGCGGCGTGATTCAGGTGGATTACCCGGATGGGCGCAGTTTTACAGCACGGGTGGAACATCTGGATGATTACCACTTTGACATGGGCGGTCTGGGCAATGTGTTCCACATCTGCCAGTTTGCCGAGGTCATGGAACGAAACCATGCAGACTTCTATCCCGAAATTCAGACACAGGACGAGCAGGCTGCATGGGAACTGGGCGGCAAGGGCTATCTTGCTATCCAGTCCTGTGAGGACGGCTGGGACTACACTATTTACCACAGTGATTATTCCGTAATGGACGGTGGGCAGCTGGATGCCCCGGAACTGACCATTCAGGAAGCTCGTGAGCAGATTTTGGAAGCGCACCACTTGGAAAAGGGGCGGCGGCTGTTGCAGGACTACGATGCCGTCATGGATAAAGTTGCGGAAGCTGAGGAACTGAGCGCAGACCACCGCCCTTCCACACTGGAAAAGCTGGCAGAACTGGCAAGTGATACGTCTGCACCAAAATCCTCTGCACGGTCTGCGCCAGAACTGTGAGGTGGACAATGCAGCAAAAATGGAATCAGAATTTTGACGGCGAACTCATGCCGGACATCCCGCAGAAATTTCTGAACGCAGGGTGCGATGTTTATATGGTGATGCAACTGCGGCATGACGAAAAAATCCTCGATGAAAGATTTGCTTCTATGCGGGAGTTGAATCGTCGAGGCAAAACGCCAGACCCGGAGCATTACGAGGTCACCTACTATGCTGATCTGCCCGCCATGTGGCAGGATGTGCCGAACAACGAGGTTTTGGAAGAACTGTTTCAGGTGTTCAACCTCTCCCGTCCGCAGGATTTTGAGGGACACAGCCTGTCGGTCAGCGATGTGATCGCACTTAAACGCAATGGCGAGGTGTCTGTGCATTATGTGGACAGCATCGGCTTCAAAGATTTACAGGGGTTTCTGGATAAGCAGCCGGAACGTGCTTCGGTGCTGATGAATCTCAAGGAAAAGTGCGATGCCCCGGAGTGCAATCCCACCGTCTGCCGGAAAGCGAGGGATGAACATGAACTTTGACCACGAGGAATTGACCCTGATGATGCTTTACAACACCGGCACCCGACTGGGGCTTATCCACGAACTGCGGCTCATGCAGTGCTACCTGATGCCCGACGAAATCGCCCTGCGGGAACTGTCTGAAAGTGTGATTGCAAAATTGAAACTCATGACCGACGAGCAGTTTGCCGAGGTCGAATTTCCTCTGGACTGATTTTTGCCGCCTGCGGGCGGCGTACATATCCTCTTTCTCTATGGTTGGCAGTGTGGTATAATTGGCTCAACAAACAAAAGTTTATATCTGCTAACGATAATTGCCGAATGGCAACGTGCAGATCGAAAGGTTTTCGCCATGAATCGTGCAGGATTTATGCAATTTATTCTTGAACAATATAGCGTTGAGCCGGATTACCCGTGGATGAAGAATCCCAATTTTGCAGTCTTCCGGCACAGCAACAATCAGAAATGGTTTGCCTTGATTATGGACATTCCAAGGAGCAGGCTGGGATTACCCGGTGACGAACTACTGGATGTGGTGAATCTCAAATGCGACCCACTTCTGATTGGCTCACTGCGCAGTGAACCCGGTTTCTTTCCTGCCTACCACATGAACAAAGATAGCTGGATCACGGTTTCACTGGACAACAAAGCTGATGCTGACAAGCTGAAAATGTTGCTGGACATGAGCTACACTGCTACTGCGTCAAAAATTCGTAAGAAGCACTGACAGTATTCTGTCCGTGCAATCAACATACAGAATGGAGAGTATCTGAAATGAAAATCGTAGTTTTGAACGGTAGTCCCCGCAAAGGCGGCAACACGGAGATTATGACACAGGCTTTTGCAGAAGCCGCCCGCAAGAACCAGAATGAGGTCAGCATTCTGGATGTAGCACCCATGAACATCCGTGGCTGTCTGGGCTGCAAATACTGCTGGGCACACAAGGGCGAATGCGTCCAGAAAGATGATATGGGCAAGGTCTTTGAGGCTCTGGTGGATGCCGACATGGTGGTGTTCGCATCGCCCATCTACTGGTTCGACATTACCGCACAGATGAAAACCGTCATTGACCGTCTGTATGCCGGCGGCAGTGTAGGCTTCCACTTCCACAAGACCGCCCTGCTGCTGGATGCCGGTGCCGACCATGTGTTCGATGCAGCCATCGCACAGTATAAGGCTATGACCTCCTATCTGAAGTGGGAGGATATGGGCATCATCACAGTTCCGAACATGGAAACCAAGGGCAGCATGACGACCGCTCCCAATCTGGCCGCGGTTATCAGACTGGGCGAATCGCTCTGATTTTTGAAAAATAATATTACATCCCTGCGGGCAATCATAAAACGGTTGCCCGCTATTTTTATGCTCAAAACCGGAAGGAGGCAACAATGTCTAGCAAAACCGAAGAATATCTTGCTCTTGCCCAGCGCACGGCAAACGGCTTGACGCGGTACTGGGAAAGCTGGACGGACTATCTGACCACAGCATCCCGGCTGTACAAGTACAGCTTTCCCGACCAGTTGATGATCTACGCTCAGCGACCCGATGCCACAGCCTGCGCCGATTACGACATCTGGAACAACCGCATGAACCGGTATGTCCGGCGTGGCTCCAAGGGCATCGCCCTGTTGGACGAATCCAGCGGATACCCGCGTCTGCACTATGTGTTTGATGTGTCGGACACCGGAGTACGGCGCAATTCTCGCGACCCGGAACGATGGGAAATGAATGACGACCTTTTCAAGCCGGTGTCTGAGATGCTGACCGCAGAATACGGCATCAGCCATGAACGGCTCAGCCAGCAGCTCGTAAATATTGCGGAGAAGCTGGTGAACGATTATTGGGACAACAACAGCGGCGACATCCTCAACATCGTTGACGGCTCTTTCTTTGATGATTATGATAGTAGTGGAAAGGAACTTCAGTTCAAGGCCGCTGCGACAATGAGCGTCACCTACACTCTATTAGAACGATGCGGGTTTGAACCGGAAGGCTACTTTGACAAGGATGACTTTCAGGCCATCCACACCTTTTCCACACCCGATGCAGTCTATGCGCTGGGTGCCGCTACCAGCGACATCAGCCGCGAGGTCTTACGCAAAATCGAGCGGACGGTGAAAACCACGACCCGCCGCCGAAACGTAGAAAGGATGGAAGAATATGAGCAGCAGTCTGAATTACACGAAGATCGGGGATTACCAGCTCCCGAACCTGACCCTCAGCCAGCCGAAGACCCCGCTGGGCAAGTACGGCAGGATGCGCCGGACCTACCTGAAACAGCATCGCCCGGTGCTGTACAACACGATGCTCCTGTCGGGGAGCCTGTATCCGCACCTGCTGGAGGTGGAGCAGACAGCAGAGAGCCGGATGCAGCAGACCATGGCGCAGCTTCTGAAACAGAGCCCGGCCCCGGACAAGGAGCAGAATCAGATGGCATGGGTGCAGCACATGAACAGCCTGAAAGCGCAGGCAGAGGAACTGGTGCTGACGGAGCTGATCTACAGCTAAGTTTTCTGGATGCCGTCCTTCCCACCGAAGCCCAGCAAATTGAGAAGATTGACCGAGCGGAGAGCGAGAAATCGTCCTCCGCTTTTGTTTTGTCGCAGGCTGAAATCGAGAACGAACTGCGTAAGCATGGTTCTGGGTTTACAGGTGGCAAGCAACGCATTATGGTACTGTACCAGACCCAGCCTGACCGAAAACTCCGTGCCAAGGCGTTGGCAAAGGAGTACGGCATCGGTGGGCATTCCCACGATTTTCTGGACGGAAGCCGGGGCTTTGTGAATCACGACTGGAAAGGACTGGAATTTGACCATTACCCCGACCACCAGAAAATCACCCTGAAATGGGCGCAGGTGGAAAAGTATATCGACCTGATGATCCAGTCCGACCGTTACCTGACGGACAAAGAGAAGGAGCATTACACGCCCTCTGTGCCTATCACCGTAGAGCCAGATGCTACCTTGACCCATGCCAAAAACCTGATCCGGGAGTTTTGTCAGGAAGAGTACGACTCCGAGCCGGACTTTTCCGACCTGTCCAAGATCGGCATTGCCTACACCCACGCCACCGATGAGGATATTCCTATTCAAGTTAATGTGGATTTGGTGGGATACCGGGTGGAACGGTATCTGGGTGAAGTGCTGATCGACGAGCGGCAGTACGAAAGTCTGGAAGATCTGACCGAAACTGAACTGGAAGCTCTGGATTTTTCGGAATTGGTCAGTGTCACGGATGAAGAACTGGAACACTATCACAGCAAGGCAGAGGAAAGCCCGGCACTGCTGCCGCTGGATGCTGCCACCGAGTACAACGCCCTGAAGGAGCAGCACCCGGATGCGCTGGTAGGCTTTGAGCAGAATGGGCAGTTTGAGTTTTACGGCGAGGATGCCCGGAAGGTCTGCGAACTTCTGGGCGGAAAGTTTCTGGAAAAGGAAACGGCACTGGGAACCGTCCCGGTCATCAGCTTTCCCCGCGACCAGTGGGCATACCGTGCCAAACAACTGTGGCAGTGCGGCGAGTCCGTCTATCTTGCCGGGCTGAATGAGGACGGCACCCATTACCAAACCAAGTATCTGCGCCGGGAGGATTATCTGCCGCTGGGTGCTACCATCCACATGGAGGGGCGCGCTTTCCGGGTGGATACAGTAAACTTTGATAAGGGCAGCGTATCCTTGCAGGACGTGGCATTGGCAGAAATGCGGATACCAGTTTTCCGGGAGGAACCGCTGGCGTTTGTCCGGGAGTTGTACGAGGAGCAGGATATGATGGAATCCCCCCTGCCCGATTACAAGGTCGGTGACAATGCTATCATTGACCTTCCTACCCGAACCATCGAGGGGAAAATTGGCTATGTAGGTGAAACGGATGTTCGCATCGACACCAGCGCACACGGGCAGTCGTGGGATAACGAAGTTATCAACAAACGACAATTCGAGGACGGTCTGCGGCAGGTTGAGCCGGAACTTTCCGATGAGGAACTGGACGAGCTGCCTATTTCTACGGTGATTGACGGTGAGGTGCAGACCTTCCCGGATGCTGCTGCCTTGGATGAAGCCCTGAATGCCGTGCCTGCCGGAAACTTCCACATCACGGACGACCATCTGGGCGAGGGCGGCGCAAAGCAGAAGTATGCCCGGAACATTGAAGCCATCCGCACCCTGTTCAAGCTGGAACAGGAGCATCGTGGTGCCACCGCCGAGGAACAGCAGGTGCTTTCTCAGTATGTAGGCTGGGGCGGTCTTGCAGATGCCTTTGACCCCAACAAGGACGGATGGGCAAAAGAGTACACCGAACTGAAAGGGCTGCTTTCCGAGGACGAGTACGCCGCCGCCCGTTCCAGTACCCTGAACGCCCATTACACCTCCCCGGTGGTGATTCGTTCGATTTATGATGCAGTCGAAAAGATGGGCTTCCGGTCTGGCAACATCTTGGAACCGTCCATGGGTGTGGGCAACTTCTTCGGGGTGCTGCCGGACAGCATGGCAGACAGCCGCTTATACGGCGTGGAGCTGGACAGCATTACCGGGCGCATCGCGAAAAAACTGTACCCGCAGGCTGACATTACCGTAGCCGGTTTTGAGACCACCGACAGGCGTGACTTTTATGATCTCGCTGTTGGCAACGTGCCTTTTGGTCAGTATAAGGTCAACGACAAAGCGTACAACAAGCTGGGATTTTCCATCCACAATTATTTCTTTGCGAAAGCCATCGACCAAGTGCGTCCGGGCGGTGTGGTGGCGTTCGTCACCAGCCGCTACACCATGGACAGCAAGGACAGCACCGCCCGCAAGCATATTGCGGAACGTGCCGATCTGCTGGGTGCAATCCGTCTGCCGAATAATGCGTTCCGTGCCAATGCTGGCACCGATGTTGTCAGCGACATTATCTTTTTGCAGAAGCGTGACCGCCCTGCGGATATTGAGCCGGACTGGGTGCAGCTTGGCAAGACTGAGGACGGCTTTGCCATCAACCAGTATTTCGTAGACCACCCGGAGATGGTTCTGGGTGAATTGACCACCGAAAGCACCCAGTACGGACGGGAGGAACTGACCGTTGCACCCCTTGAGGGCACCAGCCTTGCCGACCAGCTTGCAGAAGCGGTACAGCATATTGAGGGGCAATACACCGAAGTTGAGGTAGAAACACCAGATATTGCGGAGGAGGAAGCCACCCGGCGCATCCTGCCTGCTGACCCGGATGTGAAAAACTTCTCCTACACGGTGGTGGACGGTGAGGTGTTCTACCGAGAAAACTCCGTGATGACGCAGGTGGAACTTTCCGACACTGCCAAGGGGCGTGTCACTGGCATGGTGGAACTGCGGCAGATCGTCAATGACCTGATTGACCAGCAGTTGAACGACTACCCGGACGAGGACATCAAGGCAACGCAGGAGCGTTTGAACGCCGCCTACGATGCCTTTACCGCAAAGTACGGTCTGCTGAACGACCGCAAAAATGGGCGGCTGTTTGAGCAGGATTCCTCGTATTATCTGCTGTGCTCGCTGGAAAATCTGGACGAGCAGGGGCAGCTTAAATCCAAGGCTGCAATGTTCACCAAGCGCACTATCCGCCCGGAGCGTACCGTTACCAGCGTGGATACCCCCAGCGAAGCGTTGGCGGTGTCCATTGGGGAACATGGCAAGGTGGATCTGCCCTATATGGCGGAGCTGCTGGGCACACCCGGCGAGTATGGGCGCATTACCACCGAACTCTCCGGCGTGATCTTCAAAGACCCTGCCGCCGACCCCACCGACCCGGAAGCGGGCTGGCAGATGGCAGACGAGTATCTGTCCGGCGATGTCCGGGCAAAGCTGCGGATGGCGCAGTTTGCCGCCGAGACCAACTCGGAGTTTGCCGTTAATGTGGAGGCACTGACCAAGGCGCAGCCCAGAGAGCTGGAAGCCTCCGAAATTGATGTGCGCTTGGGTGCCACATGGCTGGACCCGGATATTATCCAGAAGTTTATGACCGAGACCTTCCAGATCCCCTACTATCTGCGTCATGCAGTCAAAGTGAGATATTCTCCCTATACCGCTGAGTGGCGTGTGGAGGGCAAGACTGCCACCGGGCGGAGTGACATTATTTCGTCCGAGACCTACGGCACCAGCCGTGCCAATGCCTATAAAATTCTGGAAGAAACCTTGAACCTGAAGGATGTCCGCATCTACGACACCATCGAGGATGCCGAGGGCAAGCCCAAGCGTGTGCTGAACAAGCGGGAGACCATGCTGGCACAGCAGAAACAACAGGTCATCAAGGACGCTTTCGCCAACTGGGTCTGGCAGGACCCCCAGCGGCGCATTGCGCTGGTGAAGCAGTACAACGAGCTGTTCAACTCTACCCGCCCCCGTGAATACGATGGCTCCCACATTCACTTTGTCGGCATGAACCCGGAGATCACCCTCCGGGAACACCAGCGAAATGCCATCGCTCATGTGCTTTATGGCGGTAATACGCTGCTTGCACACGAAGTTGGTGCCGGAAAAACTTACGAAATGGCGGCATCCGCCATGGAAGCAAAACGCCTTGGTTTGTGTCAGAAAAGCCTTTTTGTCGTGCCCAATCACCTGACTGAGCAATGGGCTTCGGAGTTTTTGAACCTCTACCCTAACGCAAAACTTCTGGTGGCACGGCGCAAGGATTTTGAGACAGCCAACCGCAAAAAATTCTGTGCCCGCATCGCCACCGGCGACTATGATGCCGTCATCATCGGCCATTCGCAGTTTGAGCGCATCCCACTGTCCTTTGAACGGCAGGAGCGCATTATTCAGGAGCAGATCTACGAGACCCTTGCCGCCATCAACGAACTGAAAGCCCATGCAGGTGAAAATTTCTCCATCAAGCAGATGGAAAAGACCCGGAAGACGCTGGAAACCAAGCTGGAAAAACTGCGTTCCGATGAGCGCAAGGATGATGTGATCACCTTCGAGCAGTTAGGCGTTGACAGGCTCTTTGTGGACGAGTCGCATTTTTACAAGAACCTCTTTTTGACCACAAAAATGCGAAATGTCGCAGGATTATCCACCAGCGAAGCCCAGAAGTCCAGCGATATGTTCGGCAAGTGTCGCTATTTGGATGAGATTACCGGCGGGCGTGGCGTGGTGTTCGCCACAGGAACGCCCGTGAGCAACTCCATGACCGAGCTGTACACGGTCATGCGGTACTTGCAGTACAGCACCTTGCAGCAGAAAAAGCTGACCCACTTTGACTGCTGGGCATCCACCTTTGGTGAGACTACCACCGCCATTGAGCTTGCGCCCGAAGGTACAGGATATCGGGCGAGAACGAGATTTGCCAAGTTCTTCAACCTCCCGGAACTGATGTCCATGTTCAAGGAGGTTGCGGACATTAAAACATCCGACCAGCTCCATCTGCCTGTGCCCGAAGCGAAGTTTGAAACCGTGGTGGCAAAGCCCTCGGAAATTCAGAAGGAAATGGTGCAGGAACTGAGCAAGCGTGCGGCAGAAATCCACTCCGGTGCAGTAGATGCCTCCGTGGACAATATGCTCTGCGTCACAAACGACGGCAGAAAGATCGGCTTGGATGTGCGCCTGATGAACCCCATGCTGCCGGACGACCCCAACAGCAAGCTGAACGTATGCGTTCAGAACGTGCTGAAGATCTGGGAAGATGGCAAAGAACTGAAGTTGACCCAACTTTTGTTCTGCGACCTCTCGACACCAAAGAACGATGGCAATTTCAACGTCTACGATGACATTCGCAAAAAGCTGATCGCTGCCGGTGTGCCGGAAAACGAGATCGAGTTTATCCACAACGCAGATACCGAAGCAAAAAAGGCGGCATTGTTCTCCAAAGTGCGCTCCGGCGATGTGCGAGTTTTGCTCGGAAGCACGGCGAAAATGGGAGCGGGCACCAACGTCCAGTCCCGACTTGTGGCGGTGCATCATCTGGATGTTGGCTGGAAGCCCAGCGACATGACCCAGCGCAATGGCCGCATCATCCGTCAAGGCAACATGAATAAGGAAGTCAAGGTGTTCAATTACGTCACGGAAGGGACATTTGACGCCTATTTATGGCAGACTCTTGAGAATAAACAGCGGTTTATCAGCCAAATCATGACTTCCAAATCTCCTGTTCGCTCCTGCGAGGATGTAGACGAGCAGGCACTTTCCTATGCGGAGATCAAGGCACTTTGCGCCGGAAATCCGCTCATTAAGGAGAAAATGGATTTGGATGTGCAGGTCGCCAAGCTGAAGGTGCTGAAAGCCGACCACCAGAGCCAGAAGTTCCGTCTGCAAGACAAGCTACTGACCAAGTTTCCGGCAGACATTCAGGAAACGAACGCCTATATTGCCGGGCTGAAAGCCGATGCACAACTTGCCGCCGCCCACCCGCAGGGCAAGGAGGACTTTTGCGGCATGACCATCAAGGGCGTTGCCTACGACGAGAAAAAGACCGCCGGTGAGCGTCTGGTGCTTGCTTGTTCCGAACTGCCAAACGCCGAAGAAAAAGTCATCGGCAGCTACCGGGGCTTTGAACTGTCCCTGCGGTTCGATGCTTTCCGAACGGAGTATCAGGCACTTTTGAAGGGGCAGCGGAAGTACACGGTACCTTTGGGCACCGACCCGCTGGGCAGCATTATCCGTCTGGATAATTCGCTGAACAACTTCCCGGAGCGCATCACCGCTGCCGAAAACGAGCTGGACACCCTGCATCAGCAGCAGGCAGCGGCACAAATCGAGGTGGAAAAGCCCTTCCCGCAGGAGGAAGAATTGGCGGAAAAGTCCGCACGGCTTGCAGAGCTGAACGCCCAGTTGGATGTGGACGAAAAGAGCCATGGGCCGGAACAGGACGAGGAAGAACAGGAGGATGCCCCTCGCCGCCCCTCGGTGCTGGCGGCACTGGAAGAAAAGTCGGACAAGCCGGAGCCTGTGAAGCCCTTCCGCAGTTACTACGACAAGGATGGTGATGCCCGGTGAAAGAAAAGCGGGATGAAATCATTATCCTGAGAACCACAAAGACCGAGAAGAACCGCATCTATGAGAAAATGCTGGGCATGGGTATCCGCAGCCTGAGTGCCTATATCCGCAAGATGGCACTGGATGGCTACTGCCTGAATCTTGACCTGCCGCAACTGCGGCGCATAGCGTATCTCTTGCAGATGTGCAGCAACAATCTGAACCAGTACGCCAAAGCCGCCAATGAAAATGGTCGGGTCTATGCCGCCGACATGGAGGACCTGCGGCAACGGCTGGATGAGCTGATCGACATTGGTCGGCAGATTCTTTCCCGGCTGGCAGAACTCTAAGATTTTTCCCCGCAGTTGGAGGGCTGCGGGGGTACATAGGCGGCAACACCATTGACAGGCTCATGCTCTATCCATATACTGAAAGCAGAAAGGCGGTGTCAATATGAAATTCGTAGCAAGAGTTCTCCTATTTCCTGTGGTTCTCCTGAGTGCATTTCTGGTACTGATGCTGAAATGGACGCTGAACCTGTCGGCGTTTGTGCTGGCACTGCCCATGCTGTATATTTTCGGCTGCGGTCTCTATACTCTCTATTGTCAGGAGTGGCTGCAGTTTTTGATCTTGCTGGTGGCAGAGTTTGGCTGCTTTGCGCTGATCTTCATGGGGGCTTTGATCGTGGACGCGGCGGAGCGTTTTAATGGCTGGGTTGCCGGATTGTGAGGGATTGGATGGACACAGATGCTATGACCGACTATTATTGGGAAAATCTGAAAGATATTCTGCAACGACAACTTGCAGACGATGATGAATATCATGCACTGATCCAGAAAAAGATTGCCGCAGAGATTGCGTTGAAAGCTCTTATCGGCGAAGAAGCATGGAGCCTCTATCTGGAATTGGATGCAATCAGCAACGAATTGGAAAGTGTTCGGCAGGAAGCCATGTATCTGGCAGGTGCTGCCGATCACGAGAAATTATCCAAATGATCTTGATGCCGCCGATGTGCGGCATTTTTTGTAGGAGGTGATGGCACTGGCAGCAACACGGTTGATTGCGCTGCACAAAAACAAAGGCATGACCGTTGCGGCCTGCCTGAAAAATCGCACGGACTATATCGAAAACCCAGACAAGACCGAGCAGGGACAGTATGTCAGCAGCTATGCCTGCAGCACCCTGACGGCAGATGAAGAGTTTATGCTTACCAAGCGGCAGTACGACCTTGTGAACGGACGCAGGCAGAAAAGCGATGTAATTGCTTATCAGATACGGCAGTCCTTCCGACCCGGTGAGATCAGCGCAGAGGAGGCTAACAAGGTGGGCTACGAACTGGCTATGCGCTTTACCAAGGGCAAGCACGCCTTTGTAGTGGCAACGCACACGGATCGGCAGCACATCCACAACCATGTGATCTTCAACTCCACAGCATTGAATGGCAGCAGGAAGTTCCGGGATTTTTTCTTTTCGGCGTTGGCAGTGCAGCGGTTGAGTGACCTGATTTGCTTAGAGCATCAGCTGTCCGTCATTGAAAAGAAGCCCTATCGGGAGCGTCAAAAGTGCATTGTCTACCCGCCGAAAGAGAGCAATCGTGACCGCCTGTGCGGAATCATCGACACCATCCTTGCAGAAAAGCCGGGAGATTACGAAACTTTTCTGCAAAAGCTGGCGCGGCAGGGATATGAAGTGAAACGTGGCAAGTACACGTCGGTGAAGGGCAAGGGGCAGAAACGTTTTATCCGGTTCCGTACACTGGGCACCGGCTATGGCGAGGATGAGATCAAGGCGGTGCTGGAGGGCAAGGTGAAACACCAACCGTACCAGAAGAAGCTGCCCAAAGAGCAGCCCTTCCAGTTGCTGGTGGATATTCAGGGGAAAATGGCAGAGGGCAAAAGTGTCGGCTACAAAAAGTGGGCAACCAAGTTCAACCTGAAAGAGATGTCCAAAACCCTGCTGTTCTTGCAGGAGCAGAAAATCGGTAGCGCAGAGGAACTGCGGGAACATGCGACGGCGGCAACGGAACGTTATCATGCTATGGGGGATTCCATCAAAGCGGCAGAAGCGAGGTTGACCGAAATCGCCGTGCTGAAAACTCACATCATCAACTATGCCAAGACCCGTGATGTGTACGCTGCTTATCGGAAAGCCGGGTACAGCAAAACCTTTCTGGAAGCCCACCGGGAGGAGATTACTCTGCACAAGGCGGCGAAAGCGGCGTTTGATGAATCCCATGTGAAAACGCTCCCAAAGGTCAAGGAGTTGGATGCGGAGTTTGCAGAACTACTGACCCAAAAGAAAGCAGCCTACCCGGACTACCGCAAGGCACGGAACGAGATGCAAGAACTGGTTCGGGCACAGAAAAACGTGGAGCGATTTTTTGCGGAAGAAAAAACAGTACAGGAGAACGAGCAAGTTCGATAAGAAAAGATTGCCGGGAGTTGACCGTAAGAGGTCTGCTTCCGGCAATCTTTTTTCCGTTAGTTCAATCTTTAACGGAATTGTTCATCTCTTTCGATTGTGTATGTTCATGCGTTTAACAGGTATCCTATGGAGTGTAAAGAACACGATAGGATGAGGTTGCGCTATGAAAGAGCTTTTTGGACAGAGACTGCGGGAGCAGCGGATAAAGCATGGGTTGACGCTGGAACAACTTGCGGAAAAATCCGAGCTTTCCTCCAACTATATCGGCATGGTAGAGCGTGGCTTAAAGGAACCCGGCCTTGCCACCATTGTTAAACTTCTGAACGCTCTGAATATTTCCGCAGACACATTGTTGTGTGATCTGGTTCCAAGTGCATCTCATGTGACCGATGATGAAATCAGCAAGCGGCTTGAAGGACTGACCCCTATGCAGAAGAAAGTGGCACTTGACCTTCTGGACACCTATATCACCAATCTGCCTTACCTCACCAAAGAAGAATAATCCTGCGGCAACTCTGGCGCACCAGCTTAATTTTGGCTGGTGCGCTTTTCTTTTGCAATTCTTTAGGCTATAATGTTTCTTATGGGATGTATTCATTCCCAAAGAATTGATTTCGAGGTGAACAAGATGCGAGAACCGCGATACAGTATCCTTTCCGACATCAACGATGGAATCGACCGTGCCAAGCAAGGCAAGCTGGCTCTGTACTGGCAGCGGAACATTGAACACGAATACCGCTGCAAAAAAGTGACCCCGGCAGAGCAGCAAGCCTACACCGACTTGCAGGACATTCTTGCTGCCGTTCCGCAGTGGAGCGATGAGGAAGAACTGCGCTCCGGCATGGAGGGTATCGGTGGCCGCGTCTGGTTCTGTTACTTCTGGGAAGAACACGATTCGATGGTGCAGCTTACTGAAGATTGTAGCGGCAAGTTTACGGTTGCTTACGTTCTGGATTCGGATGTCACCCCAGAGGTGCGAAAGGCGGCTGCACAGCACGCACAACAGCAGCTTGCTGAATGTATGCAGGAGTGGGATGTTCCGCTTATGAAATCGGCTATTCCAGAAAAAGATAAATACGAATATTTAGATGAAGCGGCATCCCATCTGATGCAAGTCCTCAATGACCCGGAGAGCATCACCGGGTAAAAAGCGTTCCGCAGGAATGCGCAGCCTGCATCGGAACGGTGCAGAGTGAAAGGGTTTGGGGTGTCCCCAACAAGCATTTTGCAGCGCAAAATAGGCATTTGTATAGACGAATGCACTGCTTGCCACAACAATGCGTTCCTTTTGGGTCGCAGTCCGAATGAAAAGCTGAACACAGTACAGCCCCGAAGTTTTCAAAAAAGTCATGGAGCAGGTCGAGAACTTTGAGGAGAACAATTAAATCTTCCATAAAGCAGAAATACGGCTATATTCAGGCTTCACACTGAAATATAGCCGTATATTTTTTGTATCGCTAATAGTTGTTGTATTTGCTCTTGAAAACAGCGCAAAGATTTATTATAATAAGATAAATGGTTGTATCTTGTGCAAAGGAGCTGTGAAAAATGAATCAGAACTACCGCCGCAAAACAGAAAAGGTTTATGTGAAAGTGACTTCTGATTTTGATGCAACCGGCTATATGCAGCCCCGGCAGATTATATGGGGCGATGGTCGGACGTACCCCATTGAGCAGGTGCGGGACTTTCGCCCAGCATCTACCATTGCCGACCTGCCGGGGGACTGTTATACTGTAATCATTAAAGGACAAGAGCGGCATTTGTTTTTTGAACGTGCGGACCGAATGTTTCCCAGCCGCTTCGGGCGGTGGTTCGTGGAGGTCTGATAAGCACACGGAAAGGACAGGACGATGGACGGCAAAAAGCGCACCTATCTCGCAATCGACCTCAAGAGTTTCTACGCTTCGGTGGAATGCGTTGACCGCCATCTTGATCCGCTGACTACCAATCTGGTGGTAGCAGATGCTTCCCGGACGGAAAAGACCATCTGCCTTGCGGTGTCGCCCTCCCTGAAAGCCTACAAGATACCCGGCAGAGCACGGCTGTTTGAAGCAGTTCAGCGTGTCCGGGAAGTCAACGCCCAGCGGCTGCAAACTGCCATCCGGCAAAAAAAGGCAGTCCGGGGAGAGGATGGAAAATATCACTTTGCCAGCACCTCTTTCGATGCCAACGCCCTGAACGCAGACTCGGCGCTGGGGCTGAGCTATATTGTTGCGCCGCCCCGGATGCAGCGGTATCTGGATGTGTCCACCCAGATCTACAAGACCTACCTCAAATATGTGTCCCCGGCAGACATTTACCCCTACTCCATCGACGAGGTTTTCATTGATGTGACGGGCTATCTGCCTTATTATCACATGAGCGCCCATGAACTTGCCATGACCATGGTGCGGGAGGTGCTGTACAACACCGGCATCACCGCAACGGCAGGCATCGGCACCAACCTCTACCTTGCAAAGCTGGCGATGGACATCGTAGCAAAGCACATTCCAGCGGACAAGGACGGCGTGCGCATTGCAGAGCTGGACGAGCAGTCCTATCGGTATCTGCTGTGGAACCACCGCCCTCTGACGGATTTCTGGATGACCGGTCCCGGCACCGTCAAGCGGCTGGAAGCCCACGGCATCTATACCATGGGAGACTTAGCACGGTTTTCCATCCACGGAGAAGATCGTTTGTATGAGGTCTTTGGCGTAGACGCAGAAATCCTTATTGACCACGCATGGGGCTATGAACCCTGCGGCATGGAGCAGATCAAAAGCTACAAGCCCAGCACCAACAGTATCAGCGAGGGGCAGGTGCTGACCTGCCCATACCCCAACGATAAGGCAAAGCTCATCGTCCGGGAGATGGCCGAGATTCTGATGTTCCGGCTCACGGAAAAGAAACTGGTGACGGAATCCATCACCTTGGAGATAGGCTACGACCGGGAGAACGTGGACAAGGGCGGCTATCGTGGTCTGACCCAGACCGACCGCTACGGCAGGGTCATCCCCAAGGCTGCACACGGCACTGTCCGATTTGATGCCCCCACCAATCTGGGCAGCACCATCATCAACGAAAGCGCAAAGCTGTTTGAGCGCATCACCGACCCGGCGCTGACGGTGCGGCGCATTACCATCAATGCCAACAAGGTCACCCCGGACGAGGGCATCTATCAGGTGGACTTTTTTACCGACACCAAGAAGCTGGAAAAGGAGAAAAAACTCCAGCAAGCCATGCTGGGCATCAAGAACAAGTACGGCAAAAATGCCGTACTGAAAGCCAGCAGCTACGAGGAAGGTGCCACCATGCGCCAGCGCAATGCGCAGATCGGTGGTCACAGCGCAGGAGGTTCGGATGGAAAACTACAAAAATAGCAAGATCGGACAAGAGACCGCCCAAAAGTACAGGGACATCATAGAGATGGAACGCCCCCAGACCGAAGAATTCCTTCGCAAGCACCCCCGCATGACTTTACAGAACCGGGCAAAGATTTTCTCTCCCTTTGCAGCCTTGCGTGGTTATGATGAGCAACTTGCCGCAGAAAAGCAGCGCACCGAGCGGGTGACCAAGCGCATTTTGACCGAGGAAGAAATGTCGGCTCTGTCCGATCGGCTGATGCAGGTCACCAAGGGCATGACCATCACAGTGCGGTACTTCAAGGAGGACACTGCCCACCCGGAGGTTCCGGCGGTGGGCAACTACATCACACTGACCGGAAAAGCAGACCGCATCGACCCGGTGTTCCGCACCTTGCAGGTGGGAGACACCGTTGTGCCCTTTGAAGATCTGGTGGAGATCAGTGGGGAAAGCATCATGGAGATTGACCAATATCTCGGCATTACAGAGGATTAAGCACAAAAAAGCCACCAGTCGAAAAACGGCTGGTGGTCTTGTTCACTTATGATGTATCATCGGCAGCTGCTTGACTTTGTTTCCGACTTTTTTGCGTTCCAGTGAGAACACCATGTCTGGAGTGCGTTCAAAGAATCCTATATCACGCCGCCAGCTTGTGCCGCATTTGCAGTGGAACAGACCAATGAACTGTTGCTTCATTTTGCGACCGCAGTTCGGACAAACTCGTTTGCTGGCTCCCATAATAGTTTACTGGAGCTTGGCGATAATGTCATCGGCAGACATACCGCTGGCAAGCAGCTTTTTCAATACAGATTCCGCTTCGGCCTTTTTGGATTCTTCTGCGGCCTTTTGTTCGGCAGCAACCTTTTTTGCCTCTGCTTTAGAAAGCTCCTTTGCTGCAACCTTCAAAGCAGATTTTTTGCTTTTCAGCTGTTCTTTCAGTACGCTGATGTTATCAGACAGTGCAGCGATCTCGGTTTCAATTTGCTCCTTGGCGGCGGTCTTTTCGGCAATAATAGCTGCGTAGTCAATCTTTGCTTTCTTGGTACGCACTGCATTCTTGCTTCCTTTTGGTCTAGGCATGGTAGTCCCTCCATATAGTATTGAATTTTAGCTAATATAAGTATATTCCTTCTGTCTCGAAATGCAATACTTTCTTAGACAACAAGAGCGGAGCCTTTTGCAAGGTTCCGCTCTTATTGCTGCTGTGATGCAGTGACAAAATGAAGGAATATTTATCTTTCAAAACCACCGATGGGCTATCGCTGTGAGGGTTCAGCAGCAATCCCATCAGACAGGCTTTGGAAGAAGCAAATGGGGATGGGAGAAATGCACCGTCATAGGTTGATAGCTACCCCAAGGATCACGAACAGGATTGACAGACAAATACAACTTACCCCATTTCTTCGCTTGGTAAAAGCGTCCAAAGAACATTTCGCATGTTGTTTTGCCTGTTCCAACTGGGATGCCCCCGCATAAGCAGAGAATCCAGCACAAATCAAAAGTATCAAACCAATCCAGACCATCATAATTATTTCTCCAAATGGGATATTACCATTCCACGCCCAGAGTGCGCAGGCTCTCGGCAAGGGCAGGAGCATCCATGTTGAACACGATGCCTGCCATATTTTCGTAGAGTGCACCCTCTACGTTGATGGGCGTATCGTCAATAAAGACGCATTCCTCCGGGCGAAGGGCGAACTTGCGCAGGAAGGTGCGGTAGATCTGCGGGTCGGGCTTTAGCAGCTTGACCTCTGCGGAGATCAGGGCACCGTCCATCAGCTTGCTGGCCTCTGCCCGTGCCCAGTAGATGGGCTGACGGGTGGCAGCATTGGAAAGCAGGTAGAGCCGGTAGCCCTTTGCTTTCAGTGCCTGCAAAAGCTCCAGCATTCCCTCCACCGGCACAATGGGGTCGTCCCACTTTTCGATCAGCCCACGGGCTGCATCGTGCAAACGCTCCGGCAGGCGGGGCAGGATGCGCTGCTCTGCGATCTCCTCGTCGATGACGCCCCGGTCCAGCATGGTCCACTCCACCGAGCGGAACACCTCGTTGCGGATCAGCTTGCGATCCTCGCCGGTGAGGGAATAGTGGTCCATAAACAGCTCCGGGTCAAACCGAACCAGAACGTTTCCCATATCAAAAACAATATTTTTTATCACGAATATACCCTTCCTGTTTTGCCAGTTGGTTTATGACTGCCACCTTATTTCACAGTTCATACAACGACCTTCTATTTATCTTTCAAATGTTGTATGTAATGTTATAGAGTAGCTTTCATTGGGAGCGATGCAAGCCGCTGCCGCATGTTCATTCCACTCGGAGGTGTCAGTCTCTGCAGCTGGGAGACTCTGCCACGGCTCAATGCAGATAAATCGCATAGGTTTCGTAGGTGCACTCCAAAGTAGCGTATACGGATATTCCGAAATATCGCAGATGATTTTTCGCTCAGAATTCTTTTCATATATTCCAATCGTTTTGGAACGTAGTCCGGCGAGACAGAAACTATCATTATCAAACAGCGTATCCGTCAGTGGAATCGCCTGCGTATTTTTCCATTGATAAAAACTTTTTCCAGAGAGCAGACCATGAGGAAGACAATCCAGAATGATTGGGCTTTCCTCTTGCTCAAACCGAATCTCATAATCCGTAGTTGTGTGGTTTTCATCAAACGGAATATTAAATCCCGGATGAAAGCCAATTCCACACCGCATATTCTCGTCGCCGCAGTTTTTCACATGGACTTCATGGTGGAGCGTATGCCCGTCAAGAGTGAAAACACTTGTGAATTCAAAATCAAACGGAAATCGCAGAGTTTTCGTTTCTTCATCTGCTCGGAACATCAGTTGAGCAGAAATTCCGTTATTCTGCTTTAAGATATGCTCCAGATCACGAATAAAACCATGCTGTCCACCGCTATAGTGCTTCCCGTTATGAACCAATTCACCATTGGCAAGTCGTCCAGCCCACGGAAACAATACTGGAGAATGACGATCCCAAATAGCAGGGTCAGCCTGCCAGATAAGCTCTTCACCTTTGCTATTTTTTACACTGACAACCTCTGCACCATGCGTATCAATTGTCACGGTCAGAAATTCATTGCTGATGGTCGTTTGCATAAACTGCCTCCATTATTCTGTAACAATGTCCGTATCCGATATGAACTGCTCGTCACAAGAATTTGCGACAATGGGACGTTCAAATCCTTCAATCGTGTTTCCACTGATAGTACAATTGTCCAAAAGATACAGGTCTATTGCTTTTCCACCATTCACACCTTTCAGAGTGTTGTCCTTGATGGTAACATTTTTGATATGCTTCGGAGATTTATTGTTTGTGGTAATCTCCAAAACGGTCGCCTTCGGATCACTGACGTCAAATGTATTGCCTTCGATGGTAAAGTCTGTTGTGCTTTCTGCGCCCGTTGGGTCGATGAACGAACCATAGGTATCAGCCAAAATTCCGTAGCGGTCGATCTGCTCCGAATCCGAAGTAATGGTGAAGATATTGTTACGGATGGTAATGCGGTCATAGGCCATGAAATGAATGGCAGTATAAGCGGCATTATCAAATGTGCAGTCCTCAATTACGATATCAGAGCATTTCACCCCTGCCTGCTGAGAGTGTGTTCCGATGGCCGCCATATAGTGCGGCGTGTTTTCACTGCCACCAAAATAACAGTTGCGAATTGTGACATTCGTAGAGGGAGCTTTGTTCTGCACCAGCGTATAGGGATAACCCTTTACCGTACCGGGTTCGATTTGAAGAAGCTCGCGCGTTTTGTCGCCGCTTCCACGGAAGGACTGGCCTTCAAAACGGCAGTTTTCAATCAGAACATTGTCCGAGCCAGCAACCTGAATCACGTGTCCGTTGTAGCAATCCCGGAAAGTAATATTGCGGATCGTGATATTGCTTCCGTAACCGATGCCAAGAGCGTTGATGGACTCCGCATTGGGAAGATTTTTTGGCGTTCCGGATTCATCCAGCTGACCGTTCATATCCCAGATGCCACCTTCGATGATGATATTGCTGTTGCCTTCAGCCTTGTTGTGCTTATAAGGGTGGTTGTAGGCCATCATGGGATTCTTGTCCTGACTGCAGTTTAGCAGAATTGCATTATCGCTCAGTTTGAATGTCATATTTTCTTTGAACACGATTCGACCTGCCAGCGGATATGTTCCGTCCTGCAAAAACAGCACGCCATCATCAGGCAGTTCATCAATTGCCTTTTGAAGCACTTCGGTGACATCGGATATCGTGTTCAAATCTATTTTATACTTTTTCACAAAGTCCACTTCTTTGCTCTGGCTACATGCACTAAAAAGGATGCAGTTCAGCAACAGAAATACTAAAACAAAAAGCTTTTTCGTCTTGAGCATAAAAATACCTCTCTACAAATTGGAAGCGTCTTCGTTAAAAGCAAGGCATCACGATAGGCGTTTATAGTTCTTCGATAAATTTTAAATGCGGAATATGCCGGAGCGTATCTATCATACTGTCATGAGGACGATGTTCAAGGCTGCGAACGGTGACAACAAACGCAACACTGTTGATCGAATTGGTTCCGAGATAGTCCGGCTCCATCTGCAAGTTGCTCATGGTCAAACCGGCATCACGCATAAACTCGATAAACTCGCCCATATACTCACGATTTTCAAGCTCGACGTAGATGTCAATGACACTCGTATGCTTCCGTGTAAAGTAGTCCATGTTCTGCATGAGCGACAACACAATGAAAATCAGGATGCCGCCTGCAATGGCAACTTCGTAAAAACCGATGCCAATAGCCAGACCGATGCAGGCTGCTGCCCACAAGCCGGCAGCAGTTGTGATGCCTCGAACCTGGTTGCGTCCAGTTTTCATAATCGAGCCAGCACCAATAAAGCCGATGCCCGAAAGGACCTGCGCACCCATACGAACCGGATCGCCCGTGTTCATACACTGGGAAACATATTGATTCGTCATCATCACAACGGTTGACCCCAGACAGACGAGGATATAGGTGCGAAGTCCCGCAGGTCTGCTTTTCCGTCCGCGCTCTAAGCCCAAAACTCCGCCAATGACGATAGACAGAAAAAGTCTGAAGAAAATCGTTCCGTATGTTATTTCGCGTATTGTATGAAGATTCATCAGGGTTCACCTAGCTTTTAACTATATTTTTCCCAAATTTTACATGATGGGTAAAAAGAAATGTGTTCTGCCTTACCTAATCATTGGCAGAACACATTCTTTTCAGTATTACACGCTTGTGACGACTTGGAAACCAGCTTCTTTTATCTGGCTCATAAAATCGCCACCAAAGTGCATACAGTAGACCCGATTTCTCATTTCAGGCGGAATGTACTCACATAGCCGTTTCAGAGAACAATGCGACGGACTTTCCTTCGTCAAAAATGTGCAATCGTGATAAATAACCTGAATTTTTCCCTGCTTGAACTGCTGAAGGATATCGTCTGAAAGTTCCGAAGCATCTGCACTGAAATAGATGGTTTCGTCCTCATCGCGAATCAGAAAACCGCAGCACTTCATATCAGAAGCATGCTTGACGGGAACAGCCTCCACATGCAGACCATCCTCAAAAATTTGGGTGTAATCTGTCGTGAAATCGTACATATCAGCAGGAACACCCATGAGCTTCAAGATTTCAACTACGGTATCATCTTGTGCGA
>OHMN01000981.1_pt1 | contig 21609 bp, 18 predicted proteins | sample 1569361 | NCBI WGS metagenome assembly OHMN01 (sample SAMEA3541508, study PRJEB24748) | human gut metagenome | biome: human gut; feature: human-associated habitat; material: faeces | place: China | collected 2012
CCCATGAAGATTCCCCCCCCGAACGGTCCGCTTCGTCTGCCGTGGTGATGATTATTCTCATCGTCTACGCGCTGTTCCTTACGCACGCAGTGGCCACAGTTTGAGCAGCATGACACTATTTCTTCAATATGGTATGTAGGGTATTGGGCTATGGTACGTCTGGAGATGACTTTCATGGTCTGCTTATGGCATTGCGGACAGCGTCTTTGCCGTCTGACATTAAGCCAAAGATAGAACATGGTGAAACCTATAACGCTGAAAAGCAAGATGAACAGTACTCCGGAATCTCCTCCTGAATCGGAGCAGGGGCTGTCTGGTGTTCCGTTTTCTCCGTCAAGATATCCTCTGACGGCTTTTATTCCGGCAAGCATACCTGCATCCCAGTTGCCTTGCGAGAAGGCTTTGTTCATATATCTCACCTGTATCTTCTTGCAGACGGCATCCGGCAATACACCTTCAAGTCCGTAGCCGGTGGCAAACTGGATGCATCGTTCTCCTGTCACGAGGAGTATAACCAGTCCGTTGTCCTTTTCTTTCCGGCCTGCACCGTTTTCCTGACCTAAGCGATATGCGAAATCGAAACAGTCGCCTCCTTCAATCTGCTCTACTGCAACCACAAGAACCTGTATCCCTGTTTTTTGTTCAAGTGAAAACAGTGTGGTGTCTATGGCAACGACAGTTGCGGCAGAAAGAATATTGTCAGGATTGCTGACGTAGCGTGTGCGGTCCATAAGATGCACACGGCTCTTTCATTTAAGCTTAGATAAAGGTACATAATTTCCCCACCCACTTCTTATGGGAAGCAGGATTTTTGTTATAATTGATACCCAATATGTTACGAATCCTCTGAAATTACAAATTATCTCATTTTTGAGCCAGCATCTGCATCATTGCAGTAAAGTTCATGGAAAGTTCTCTGATAAGTTCGGCCGTTCCCTTTGCCTTGTCAGAGAGCTTTTTCCTTTTGCCTTTCCATATCGAAAGTATTGCCAGTACCATCCTTTGTATCGTGTCAAGGTTTCTGGCGGACCTTGCACTTTTCCGTCTGATGAAGTCCTGCCTCAGGTTGCGGTCAAGGTCCCAGTGCATGCTTTCTATCGCCCAATGCATTCTGGCTATCGTGCCCATCCGCCGGGCACTTCCGCGAAAACTGGAGACATAGAACCTTCTTTCGGAAGATTTCTGACCGTCAGATTTTCTTTCCGTCGCAGTCCGTATTTCGATAACCGTCAGATCTCCATCCCACTTTTCCCTGTCCGTAATCAGGTCATTCCCACGAAAGATACGGCATACTCTGGTCTCTATCCTGCCATGTTCAAGGAAAGGTCCTTCCGAGTATACATCCACAGGCTCTGCAAGTTCGACATTGTCCTCAATCCCATATCGCAAAGTCCTCTGGTTCGCCTTCAGTTCGATAAGGAAATCACCGCCTTTTTTCCGGATTTTATCTATGATGGCTTTCTGGAAGGACATGGCGTCCGCTGTAACTATGCGTCCTGACACATCCACCTTGTCCAACAGTTTGGGCACGGAAGTTATCTCATTGCTTTTTTCTTCGCACATGTCCGTGGCAAGGGTGACACCTCCTCCAAGGGAATAGGCGGACACGATGTCGGGGTTGCGTCCGTTTTCAAGTACCGTCCCTCTCATCGCCTTGCCGTCAATACAGAGGATGTCCCCGGCAAAACCGACAAGCTCGTCATGGAAGGCGGAGGTAAATTCAGACATCCGCTCAGACATGGCTTCATCATCAATATGTTTGAATATACGGCAGAGCGTAGGCTCAGAGGGCACGCCGTCCAACAAAATCCCCAAAGAGCGGAAGCGTTTCAGATTACGCCCGCCGAATCTGATTATATCCGGTCTTGTTATACACTTGCTCAGCCGTCCGAGTATTACAAGAAGAAGAATATCTTCCAGCTTGTATTTGTAGTTTCCCTTGTCTGTCCTGCGGTAATCCGGCACTGATTTCACAAATTCTTTCAGATGTTTCATTATGCTGCCACGACGGCAGGCTACATGTTTCTTTTTAATATATTAAACACGCAAAATGTTGCATATCAGCAAAATAAATCGTATTTTCGCATAGCGAAAATTAAGGCGGAAATCAAAAAACGACCTCTGTCGCATTTGATTTCCGCCTACAAAAAATTATTTTAAATGAACGATAAAAAGAAACACCGAAAGCGGTGCTTCATGCATCGCTGTGCGCAAAAATAATGGTTTTTCGGAGAATAACAAGGATTATAGGAATTGTTTTAAATGAAAGAACCGTGTTCCAACCGCTCGAAGAAAGAGTGAAAATCTTTAAATAATGAAATAAATGACTAATTTTGCAGGTAAAATTAGTCATTTATGATTCGTATCTTCCTTACCGGCTATATGGGCGCCGGAAAAACGACATTGGGCAAGGCTTTTGCCCGCAAGATGAATATACCGTTCATTGATCTGGATTGGTATATAGAAGAGCGTTTCCACAAAACGGTGGGAGAATTATTCACAGAACGGGGTGAGGCCGGATTCAGGGAGTTGGAGAGGAATATGCTTCATGAGGTGGCCGAGTTCGAGAATGTGGTAATCTCTACGGGTGGGGGAGCGCCTTGTTTTTTTGATAATATGGAATTTATGAACCGGGTGGGGAAGACGGTATTTCTGGATGTTCATCCCGATGTGTTGTTCAGACGGTTGCGTATCGCCAAGCAACAGCGTCCCATACTTCAGGGAAAAGAGGATGATGAATTGAAAGCGTTTATCATCCGGGCACTGGAACAACGGGCTCCTTTCTACACGCAGGCGCAATATATTTTCAATGCCGACGAACTGGAAGATCGCTGGCAGATCGAAACAGCCGTGCAACGATTGCAGGAATTGTTGGGACTATAAGCTATTTTACTTTCACAAGTCATGTCAACCACATGGTTTCTCCCTTTTCTTTTTATCTGCTCTTTATCTTTTTGGGTTCTCTTTTTTGTTCATTCAGTCAATATTTGTACCTTGGCGCTCGTTACGAGATTTTTCTATTGACTATTAACACAAGAAAGAAGATAAAGAGACTGTTATGGGAACTTTGAAAGAGAAATTCGAGGAGTTGTCCGCCGGGATTAAAGCCTCTGGGAAACCTGCTGCGGCATGGTTTCCGAAATATACATCTACTTCATTATTAAATGCTGATAACTGGTGGGAAGCATTGGCTGTATGCGAATATGCGTTGGACACCCGGGAGGATGAGAAACTGACGGAAGGTTTCTTTGAATTGATATTCAGTGCATTCGACTGTAATGTCGAAGTCGATCTCAGCGAAGAAGAATATGAGTTCTGGTGGGAGAAGGTGATGAGGGTGTGCGAACGTGTGGCTGTGTTCAGCGGAGCAGGCTGGGCGCAGAAAGGTGCACAGTACTCCGAGGCCCGCTATGGAAAGCGGGATATGAACTATTTGTTCCCTTGCTACGAGAAGGCTGCCGATATGGGCTGGGGTGAAGCGGAAGCGACTGTTGCCTATTGGCGGTATATGGGGTTTTATTGTGAGCAGGATAAGGAAGAAGGAGAACGACGTTTTGCGGCTCTTTCTTCACCCGAAGCTATTCTTTGGGGGAAACATTATCGCGCTTTTGCCGAAGAGTTTACGGGCAACAAGGAGAAAGCGTTGCAGATACGGCAGGATTTGCTTGCCGAACTGCCCGAAGGCGACCGTTTGCGTGCTCATGTGTATGCGGCAATGGGAGACGCACTCGACAGGGGAGAAGGCAAGATAGCCGAGGAAGCTGCCTGTTATGAAAAGTCTTTGGAAATCGTTCCCAATCTATATAGTCTGAAAAATCTCGCTACTCTGTATTTCCGTTATCCCGAACTGGGTAAACCGAAAGAACTGGCTTTCGAAATTTGGGAGAAAGCCTGGCATGCCGGAGTATGGTCTGCCGCCAACTTCCTGGGATACAATTATCAGGAGGAGGCATGGCTTGATCTGCCTAAAGCAATAGAATGGCTGGAGAAGGGAATGCTTTATTGCGAGTTGTATAGTGCGTATGAGTTGGCTTTGATTTACTTGTACAATGATGATTATAAGAATGTGGAACGTGGGCTGATGTGTCTCGAACGTTGTGTGGAAGGTGATTATATAGAAGGTATCGAAGGACTGGCGAATGTATATTTCAACGGTGATCTGGTGGAAGAAGACATGAGTCGTGCAAAACAGTTGCTGGAAAAGGCGCTCGAACTGGGTTCGGGAAATGCGGCCTATCGTTTGGGTTGGATGTATGAACGTGGCTTTCTGTCTGAAGAACCGGATTATGTGAAAGCTATGGAATATTACGAGAAAGCAGCTGAACTGGATAATGTGGACGGATACTGCCGTGCAGCGCTTTACTTGGCTAACGGATATAGCGGTGTGACGGATGCGGTGAAGTCGAGAGAATATTACGAGAAAGCGGCCGGAATGGGTTCATGTTTTGCATTGGTAGAACTGTCATTCTTATACGAGAATGGCAACGGAGTGGAAAGAAGCTATGAGAAGGCTTTTGAACTCTGTGAAAAAGCGGCACAGGAAGGCTATCCTTATGCAATGTTCCGCGTAGGTCTTTATCTGGAAAAAGCTGTATTGGGTGAGGCGAAGCCGGAGGAGGCATTTGCCTGGTATACAAAAGCTGCCATGGCGGATGAAAATGAAGGAATCTTTGCTCTGGGACGTTGTTACAAACAGGGAATCGGTACGGAGGAGGACTGGGACAAGGCACTCGAGTGGTTCGGAAAGGGGGCAGAGAAGAACGAATCCCGCTGTCTGACTGAATTGGGGCTGGCTTATGAGAACGGTAACGGTGTGGAGGAAAACCCGCAAAAGGCTGTGGAATATATGACACGGGCAGCGGCACAGGATTATGGTTACGCCCAGTTTAAAATGGGAGATTATTATTTCTTCGGGTGCGGTCCTTGTTTGGAAGATAACAAGAAAGCCGTGGAATGGTACGAAAAGGCTGTTGCGAATGAGATTCCTATGGCGATGCTGCGCATGGGGGATTATTATTTGTATGATTATGATAGTCTGAACGAGTCGGAAAAGGCGTTTGCTTACTTTAAGAAGGCTGCCGAATACGAATGGTATAACGAAGGACTGGGTATCTGTTACGAAATGGGTATCGGTGTAGAGGATAATGAGACGGAAGCCTTTAAATATTATACACTGGCTGCGGATAACGGTAATGTGACGAGTATGTATCGTACCGGGCTTTGCTATTACAACGGAGTGGGTGTGAAGCAGAATTATGCGGAGGCTTACCGCTGGTTTACGGATGCGGCCAGTAATGAGAATATCGGTGCCGCATATTATCTGGGTAAGATGCAAATGTATGGCGAAGGCTGTACGCCTGACCCGGAAGCGGCTGTGCAATGGCTGTTGAAAGCAGCCGAAAAGAATAATGATAAGGCTCAATTTGAACTAGGAAACGCTTACCTGACGGGAAATGGTGTGGAAGAAAACGATGATATAGCAATGGAGTGGTTCGAGAAGGCTGCTGAAAATGGTAACGAAAAGGCCCTTAAGATCACCGGAAGGAGGAGAAAATAGTAAGTAGGCATGGAGAAAGAAGGGAATAATCTGTTTCAAGTCAATCTCAAAGGAATGATTGCGTTGTTGTCAGAGCATATTTATAGTAATCCGAATACCTTTGTCCGTGAGTTGTTGCAGAACTGTGTGGATGCTATTACAGCTTTGCGCAATATTGACGAGAATTATGCAGGACGTATTGATGTCTTTCTGAATGATGACAAAACGGTGATATTCCGCGACAATGGAATCGGGCTGAAAGAGGAGGAGGTATATCGTTTCCTTACTGTTATCGGGGAAAGCTCGAAACGGGATACGCCCGATGCGGATGATTTTATCGGAAGGTTTGGTATTGGTTTGCTGTCTTGTTTTGTAGTGACGGATGAGATCAAGGTGGAGAGCCGGTCGGCAATGGGTGGGCAGGCTGTCTGTTGGTGTGGTAAGGTGGACGGTACGTATGAACTGACGTCATCCGCCGAAGAACGTCCTATCGGTTCGCAGGTGGTATTGCATCCCAAGAATGACTGGATGCATCTTTTTGAATATGATACATTTAAGAAGATATTGGTCGGCTATGGAGAGGTGTTGCCATATCCTATCTATCTGCATCATCAGGATGAGGAAGAGGTGGTGAATACGCCTTCGCCTGTATGGCTTGACCCGAAGGCAACCCGCAAGGAACTCCTTGATTACGGGGCGAAAGTTTTTCAATCATCTGCGCTTGATGTTTTTCGGATACGGACTGAAAGCGGTCGGGTGGAGGGAGTGCTTTATGTGTTGCCTTTCCGGACGCAGTTTTCTGTGCGTAACTCTCACAAAGTGTATTTGAAGCGTATGCTGTTGAGCGAGGATGATTGTAACCTGTTGCCGCAGTGGGCTTTCTTTATCCGTTGTCTGGTGAATGCGGATGGGTTGTTGTCTACCGCTTCACGCGAGTCTCTGGTAAGCAATGATTTGCTGAAGGATGCCCGCAAGGAGATAGGTATGGCTATCAAGGATTATTTGCGGGGACTGGTGCAGAACAACCGGGCTATGTTTAATAAGATACTGGACGTGCATCATTTTCACATCAAGGCGATTGCTTCGGAAGATAATGAGTTGCTTCGTTTGTTTATGGATTATCTTCCTTTTGAGACGAATAAGGGGGTACGGAGCTTCGGGAGTATCCGTTCGGCGGACAATGTGATCTGTTATACCAGAAATCTGGAGGATTTCAGGCAGGTACGCCGTATTGCCGGAGCACAAGGATGGTTGGTGGTTAATGCCGCTTATACGTTTGATGAAACGTTGTTGAAAAAGTATGCCCGCCTGAATCCGGAACTGACTTTGGATGAAATATCCCCTTCGAGATTACTGGAACAGTTTGGGGAGGTAGAAGCCAAAAAAGAGTTCCGGGCTTTTGAGGCGAAGGCGAACGAGTTGTTAAAGCGTTTTGGCTGCGTCTGCCGGTTGAAGCACTTTACTCCGGCGGATATTCCGGTAATATTTGTGGCAGAGGAGAAAGAGAGTACGACCAAGAGTACCAATAATCCGTTAGCGGCTGTGTTGGGGACTGTCAATACGACCAGGCAGATACCTCCGACGCTGACATTTAATGCGGATAATGAAATGGTCCGCACTTTACTGCAAATACAGGGAGATAATAAAATGTTTCAGCATGTGGTACATATATTATATGTACAGTCACTCCTTCAGGGTAAGTATCCTGTGAACAGTGAGGAAATGGAACTTTTCAACCACTCGCTCAGTGAATTGATGACTGCTAAAATGAATGATTTTATAAATTTCCTGAATTAAGAAAGCGTATGAAATACACACTTGAAATACAAAAACTGCTGTTGCAGGCACAGAATAAAAACCTGCATCCCCGTGAGAAAGCTAATTTGTTGAAAGAGGCTATCCGCATCGCTGATGAAAACGAAGATGTGGAATGGGCAACGGAAATGAGGCTGGACCTCATTTATGAACTGAACCTTCTCTCGGCGGACACTGAGGAGATTGCCGTGTTCTCTAAGATTCTGGATGATTATGAGAATCATAAGGATGTGATCAAGGAGGATGATCTGCTGTGGAAGTATAAATGGATATGGTCTTCGACTTTTGATATTCCGGAGATTCCAATGGAACAGGTGGAAGCCGTAGGGGAGGATTATAAGACCCGTATCTTGCGGAACGGATATTCTTTGCGGAGTTATTATCAGCGCTGGTCGGTGGAATGCACATGGATGAGGCAGTATGACAAGGCAAAGGAATATATTGATAAGATGCTGGCGGAGAAAATGGACGACCAGTCGTGTGAGGCTTGTGAACTGAACTTTATGTTGGATTATTATCTGGAAACGGGAAAATTTGATGAGGCTTATAGCCGGGCGCAGCCATTGATTAACAAACAGGTGACTTGCTATGAAGCTAACCTGCGTGCTTACCTGAAGCTTGCTTATTATGCACAAAAAGCGGGTAAGCCGGATATTGCCGCCGATATGTGTACACGTGCCGAAGAAGCGTTGGCCGGAAGAGAGAAGGACGAGTATCTGTTGCTCTATATGGGGCTGTTTATCGCTTATTATTTGATGACGAATCCGGAGCGCGGCTGGGAGTATGCCGAACGGTGCATTGACTGGAGCCTGCGTACCAATACGTTGAAGAAATATCGTTTCTCCTGTGATATGGTGGAGGCCTTGAAGTATGAGATGCGTCCGGAGGTTCATCTGGCTTTGCCGGAGGAGTTCCCTCTTTACCGCGCGGACGGGGTTTACTCTGTCAGCGAATTACGCCGGTATTTCTATCAGCAGGCTGAAGAACTGGCACAGCGCTATGACGCCCGTAACGGAAACAGCGGATATATGGACCGACTGAAAGAAATAATGTCTAATTAATTGGCAACATGTAGATAAATCTGTATTTTTGCCGTCCAATTATTTACTAAAAACACTGAATTACAGAAAAATGAGAAAGTGGCGTATTGAAGATTCTGAGGAACTCTACAACATTACAGGTTGGGGAACCTCGTACTTTGGTATTAATGACAAAGGTCATGTTGTTGTTACACCGCGTAGAGATGGGGTAGCTGTTGATTTGAAAGAGTTGGTCGACGAGTTACAACTGAGAGATGTAGCGGCTCCCACGTTGGTGCGTTTTCCGGATATTCTGGATAATCGTATTGAAAAGATGTCGTCCTGCTTTAAACAGGCAGCCGAAGAATACGGTTATAAGGCGGAGAACTTTATTATCTATCCGATTAAGGTCAACCAGATGCGCCCTGTGGTGGAGGAGATTATCAGCCACGGAAAGAAATTCAATCTCGGACTGGAGGCGGGTTCTAAACCTGAACTGCATGCTGTGATTGCTGTTAATACGGATTCTGACTCATTGATTGTATGTAACGGCTATAAAGACGAGAGTTACATTGAACTGGCTTTGCTTGCCCAGAAAATGGGTAAACGTATCTTCCTTGTTGTGGAGAAGATGAATGAGCTGAAACTGATTGCAAAAATGGCGAAGCAGTTGAATGTGCAACCTAATATTGGTATTCGTATTAAACTGGCTTCTTCCGGTAGCGGAAAATGGGAAGAATCGGGTGGCGATGCCAGCAAATTCGGGCTGACTTCCAGTGAGTTGCTCGAAGCACTCGATTTCATGGAAAGCAAGGGATTGAAAGATTGCCTGAAACTGATTCACTTCCATATCGGCAGTCAGGTGACGAAGATCCGTCGCATCAAGACCGCCTTGCGTGAGGCTTCACAGTTTTATGTCCAACTTCATGCTATGGGGTTCAAAGTGGAATTTGTGGATATCGGTGGCGGACTGGGAGTTGATTACGACGGAACCCGGTCGTCCAACAGCGAAGGCAGCGTGAACTATTCTATTCAGGAATATGTGAATGACTCGATTTCTACATTGGTGGATGTCAGCGATAAGAATGGTATCCCCCACCCGAATATTATTACCGAAAGCGGACGCGCATTGACTGCACACCACTCTGTGCTTATCTTTGAAGTGTTGGAGACTGCCACTTTACCCGAATGGGATGATGAAGAAGTAATCGCTCCGGACGCACATGAACTGGTGCAGGAATTATATGGCATTTGGGATTCGTTGAATCAGAATAAAATGTTGGAGGCATGGCATGATGCGCAACAGATTCGTGAGGAAGCGTTGGATTTGTTCAGTCACGGAATTGTCGACTTGAAAACCCGTGCACAGATTGAACGCCTGTACTGGTCGATCACACGTGAGATTAATCAGATTGCCGAAGGCCTGAAACATGCGCCTGACGAATTCCGAGGATTGTCCAAGCTGCTTGCGGATAAATATTTCTGTAACTTCTCACTGTTCCAATCGTTGCCGGATTCCTGGGCGATAGACCAGATATTCCCGATTATGCCTATTCAACGGCTGGATGAAAAACCGGACCGCTCGGCTACTTTGCAGGATATTACCTGTGACTCCGACGGTAAGATTGCGAACTTTATCTCTACCCGTAATGTAGCTCATTATCTGCCTGTACATAGCCTGAAGAAAACAGAACCTTATTATGTAGCTGTTTTCCTGGTAGGTGCTTATCAGGAGATTTTGGGGGATATGCACAACTTGTTCGGTGATACGAATGCAGTGCATGTCTCTGTGAACGAGAAAGGATATAATATCGAACAGATTATTGACGGAGAAACGGTGGCGGAAGTATTGGACTACGTGCAGTATAATCCGAAGAAGTTGGTTCGTACGCTCGAAACTTGGGTGACGAAATCAGTAAAGGAAGGCAAAATCTCTTTGGAAGAAGGAAAAGAATTCCTTTCCAACTACCGTTCGGGACTTTATGGATATACGTATTTAGAATAAAAATGAGAGAAAAACTAACTGTAATTAAGGTGGGTGGCAAAATCGTAGAAGAGGAAGCCACCCTTCGTCAGTTGTTAAACGACTTTGCCGCTATTGAAGGACATAAGGTGCTGGTGCACGGCGGAGGCCGTTCGGCTACAAAGATAGCCGCACAACTGGGAATTGAAAGCAAAATGGTCAATGGCCGCCGGATTACTGATGCGGAAACGTTGAGGGTAGTGACAATGGTGTATGGCGGTTTGGTGAATAAGAATATTGTTGCCGGGTTGCAGGCGTATGGTGTCAACGCGCTGGGATTGACCGGAGCGGATATGAACGTGATACGTTCGGTGAAACGTCCGGTGAAAGAAGTTGATTACGGTTTCGTCGGCGATGTGGAGAAGGTGGATGCTTCTCTGTTGTCTGACTTGATATACAAAGGTGTGGTGCCGGTTATGGCTCCGTTGACACACGACGGACAAGGGAATATGCTGAATACGAATGCGGATACTATTGCCGGAGAGACGGCAAAAGCTTTGTCGGGCCTGTTTGATGTGACATTGGTGTACTGTTTCGAGAAAAAAGGTGTACTGCGTGATGAGAATGATGACGATAGTGTAATTCCTCAGATTACCCGTGCAGAATTTGAACAATACGTAGCCGATGGCGTTATTCAAGGAGGTATGATTCCGAAACTGGAGAATTCTTTTGAAGCAATAAATGCTGGGGTGTCTGAAGTGATAATTACCTTAGCATCAGCGATTAACGGCAACGGAGGAACCCGGATAAAAAAATAATTCAAAAAAAAGTAGTGGGCGACTGTAACTTTTCGAATCCTAGCCCGTCATTATTATAGAGATGCAAGAAATCAGCTTCCGAAACGATATTTTGCCGTTGAAGGACAAACTCTTTCGATTGGCGCTCAGAATCACCCTGGATAGGGCAGAAGCCGAGGATGTCGTTCAGGACACCATGATAAGAGTGTGGAGCAAGCGTGATGAGTGGTCGCAATTTGAATCGGTTGAAGCCTATTGCCTGATAGTGGCAAAGAACCTTGCGATAGACCGGAGTCAGAAGAAAGAGGCTCAAAACGTGGAACTCACCCCCGAAATGGAGGAAGAACCTGATGCAAACAGTCCGTACGATCGGATGATTCATGATGAAAAAATGAACATCATCAATAGGTTGGTCAACGAACTTCCCGAAAAACAGCGGCTTATCATGCAACTGAGGGACATTGAAGGTGAAAGCTATAAAAAAATTGCAACCCTGCTGAATCTGACAGAGGAACAAGTCAAAGTGAATCTCTTCAGAGCTAGGCAAAAGGTAAAACAAAGGTATTTAGAAATTGACGAATATGGATTATAAGGATATAGAACAGCTCCTGGAGCGATACTGGCAATGTGAAACTTCCGTTGAGGAGGAATCAAGATTGCGTGACTTCTTCTCGAAAGAAGACGTACCGGCTCATTTGCTTCGCTATAAGAACTTGTTTGTTTATCAGCAGGTTCAGCAAGAAGTAGGGCTGGGTGAGGACTTTGATGCACGTATTCTGGCAGAAGTGGAGGTCCCGGTAGTGAAAGCAAAACGTCTGACACTGACGAGTCGCTTTATTCCTCTGTTCAAAGCCGCTGCCGTGATTGCAATCATTCTCGGATTGGGAAATGTGGCACAACATTCTTTCTCGGGAGATGATGGAAGTGTATTGGTCACAGATACCATTGGTAAACAAGTAACTGCACCGTCGGTCGCTATCTCGAACGATGTGAAAGCGGATCAGGTCTTGGCTGATAGTCTGGCGAAGATCAACCACAAGATGCAGGTTATTAATGAATAGACATTTTCATTTGCTTTAAACATATAATATAGTTAGTGTGCTTAATTAAAACAACATCGAAAGCGAAACTGTGAAGTTTTCAATTCTCTCAAATTTTTATAATGAAACTAACTAAATAAATGGGCTACCGCGAGATGCAGTAGCCCTTTTATGTTTCTAAGAGTGGAAGAATCTTTTTTTTATTACTTTTGTACCTGTTATTAGGAGACTTATGATGAAGGAAGCAATTATAGAAGATGAAGAACTTGGACGGTTAATAGTGCGTGTTAATTTGCGTGCTAAAAGTCTTGTCTTTCGTACAAAGAGTGATGCGGTATACGTTTCAGTCCCTTCCGGTACAACGATGAAAGAAGTAAAACGGGCGATTGAAGATTTACGTAGTAAGTTGCTGGCTTCTCGTCAACGATTGAATCGTCCGTTAATTGATTTGAATTATAAGATTGATGCAGAATATTTCAAGTTGTCTTTGGTGTCCGGAGAGAAAGAGCAGTTTCTGGCAAATTCCCGATTGGGATGTATGCAGATTATTTGTCCGCCAAATGCGGACTTTACTGATGAGAAATTGCAGAGTTGGCTACGAAAGGTGATTGAAGAATCGTTGAGGCGGAATGCAAAAAGTATTCTTCCTCCACGTTTAGACCGTCTTTCCAAACAATGCGGATTGCCCTATGCAAGCGTGAAGATAAATTCCAGTCAGGGGCGGTGGGGGAGTTGTTCGACAAAGAAGGATATTAATTTATCCTATTACCTCGTTTTGTTGCCTTCTTATTTGATTGATTATGTGCTTTTGCATGAACTATGTCATACCCGTGAGATGAATCATAGTGAACGTTTTTGGTCTCTACTGAATCAATTCACGGAAGGAAAAGCTCTTGCTCTACGGGGAGAACTGAAGAAATATCGGACAGAAATATAAAAGAGTTCCTTTGTCTTTATCTTGCTTTACCGTTTATTTCGCCAGTTGCTTAATTCCGTCTTCCTCTTTCTCAAACTGATAATTACCCCCTCTTTCGCTTAGGTCGAAAGTCGATACTAATTCAGTTTTGTTATCTACAATTAACAATGCACTCTGCTCGGCAAAACGACCGACTTCCACTGTATAAGGTTCTTCTATGATAGTCTTATTGGAAATGAGACTGTCGTTGACAAACAAAGAAATTGAATCGCCGGTAAAGCCTTTGACCAGACTAATCGTATATGTTTCGATAAAATGTCGTTCTTCCTGTTGCTTCTGTTGCAGTCGCATACTCATATAGATGAAAATCACTACGACAAAAATGACGGCAAAAGCGAGGATTCCATTGCCGACCATGAACTGTTTGTTGGTGTTGAGACGATGCGCCATAGTTGTTATTTTTTTTAATTGCGGCGTAAAGATACGAATATCGCACTGTTAATTCATACTTTTTTTCTTTAATGTTTTGTAGTCGAATAGATTATTTATATCTTTGCAACCGAAAACGGATGAAAGGTGGAGGGGCAATTAAGCTCCTTTTTTTGTTCTTAATAGCTAATAAATGATAGAAAAGAAAACTGTTTGTCAGATTGTTGAAGAGTGGCTGGAAGGAAAAGATTACTTTTTGGTAGAGGTAACTGTGAGCCCGGATGACAAAATTGTGGTCGAAATTGACCATGCAGAAGGCGTTTGGATTGAAGATTGCGTGGAGCTTAGCCGCTACATTGAATCGAAACTGAACCGTGAAGAGGAAGATTATGAACTGGAAGTAGGGTCGGCCGGTATAGGACAGCCCTTTAAAGTGCTGCAGCAGTATTACATCCACATCGGACAAGAAGTGGAAGTGATGACCAAAGGCGGACAGAAACTGACCGGTATCCTAAAGGATGCCGATGAAGAGAAGTTTACGGTAACCGTACAAAAGAAGGTGAAACTCGAAGGATCCAAGCGACCAAAGCTGGTGGAAGAAGACGAAACCTTTACTTATGAGCAAATAAAATATACTAAATACTTAATTAGCTTTAAATAGTTATGGCCAAAAAAGAAGAAACAATCAGCTTGATTGATACATTTTCGGAATTTAAGGAACTGAAGAATATCGATAGAACGACAATGGTTAGTGTACTCGAGGAGTCGTTCCGTAGCGTAATCGCGAAAATGTTTGGCACCGATGAAAATTACGACGTGATCGTGAATCCGGATAAGGGGGATTTCGAGATATGGCGTAACCGTGAAGTTGTGGCCGATGAAGATTTGACTAACCCGAATATGCAGATTGCGTTGAGTGAGGCGCAGAAAATTGACGCTTCATACGAAGAAGGCGAAGAGGTGACTGATGAAGTTATTTTTGCGAAATTCGGTCGTCGTGCTATCCTGAACCTCCGCCAGACATTGGCTTCCAAGATTCTGGAACTGGAAAAAGACAGTATTTATAATAAATATATAGATAAGGTAGGTACAATCATCAATGCAGAAGTTTATCAAATCTGGAAAAAGGAAATGTTGCTTCTGGACGATGAAGGAAACGAGTTGCTGTTGCCGAAGACGGAGCAAATCCCAAGCGATTTCTATCGTAAAGGTGAAACGGCCCGTGCGGTGGTTGCCCGCGTGGACAACAAGAATAATAATCCTAAGATTATCTTGTCACGTACTTCTCCCGTTTTCCTGCAACGTCTGTTCGAGATGGAAGTACCCGAAATTAATGATGGTTTGATTACCATTAAGAAGATTGCCCGTATTCCCGGCGAACGTGCCAAGATTGCGGTGGAATCATACGATGACAGAATCGACCCCGTAGGAGCCTGCGTAGGTGTAAAGGGTAGTCGTATTCATGGCATTGTTCGTGAATTGCGCAATGAGAATATTGATGTAATCAATTATACATCGAACATTTCATTGTTTATACAGCGTGCTTTGAGCCCGGCTAAGATTTCTTCTATCCGTCTGAACGAGGAGGAGAAAAAAGCGGAGGTATTCCTCAAACCGGAAGAAGTTTCGTTGGCTATCGGTAAAGGCGGTTTGAATATCAAACTGGCCAGTATGTTAACTGAGTACACTATCGACGTGTTCCGTGAGTTGGATGAGAATGTAGCTGATGAAGATATCTATCTTGACGAGTTCAGAGACGAAATAGATGGTTGGGTGATTGATGCAATCAAGGCTATCGGTATTGATACGGCAAAAGCTGTGTTGAATGCTCCTCGTGAGATGTTGATTGAAAAGACGGACCTGGAAGAAGAGACAGTGGACGAGGTAATACGCATTTTGAAATCGGAGTTTGAAGAAGAAGAACCGGAAGAAGAACCGGAACAAGGACAAGAGTAATAGGCAATTACGATTGAGATTTTCTTCGCTCCATTTATTCATTAAATTTAAAATATGACGATAAGGTTAAACAAAGTTACAAGAGATTTGAATGTAGGAATCGCGACGGTAGTTGAGTTCCTGCAAAAGAAAGGGTATACCGTTGAGGCTAATCCTAATACAAAAATTAGCGAGGAGCAGTACGCTATACTCGTAAAAGAGTTTAGTACGGATAAGAACCTTAGACTTGAATCGGAGCGTTTCATTCAGGAACGTCAGAATAAGGATCGTAATAAGGCGTCGGTATCGATTGAAGGCTTTGAAAAGCAGCCGGAAAAACCGAAGTCGGAAGATGTGATCAAGACAGTCGTACCTGAGGATGCACGTCCGAAGTTTAAACCTGTCGGTAAAATTGATTTGGATAAATTAAACGGTCGTAAAACTGATAAAGTAGAAAAGGAACCGGAACAGAAAAAGGAAACTGTGGTAGAACGTCCTGTGGTGGAACGTCCGATAGTAGCGGAACGCCCTGTCGTTGAACCGGAAGTGAAGAAAGAACCCGAAAAGAAAGAGCCTGAAGTAAAAAAGGAAGAGGTGGTGGCACCTGCTCCAACTCCGGCCGAACCTGTGGTGGTGAAACAACCGGAACCTGTAGCAGAACCGAAACCGGCAGAAGTTGAAAAAGTGGTAGTGGAAGAAGTGATTAAGGAAGAGCCGAAGAAGGTAGAAGAACCTGTGAAGGCAGAAGAACATAAAAAAGAAGAAAAGCCTGTGGAAGCAGTAGCATCGACAGAAGTCGTTTCGGAAGAAAAAGACGCTCCTAAGGAAGACGAGGTTTTCAAGATCCGTCAGCCGGAACTGGGAGCAAAGATTAATGTAATCGGTCAGATTGACCTTGCAGCATTGAATCAGTCAACTCGCCCTAAGAAGAAATCGAAGGAAGAGAAACGTCGTGAACGTGAAGAAAAAGAGAAAATCCGCCAGGATCAGAAGAAACTGATGAAGGAAGCGATTATCAAGGAAATCCGTAAAGATGATGCCAAACAGGCTAAGAGCGGACCGAAAGATAACGCGGATGCAGCCGGTAACAAGAAAAAGCGGAATCGTATCAGCAAAGAGAAGGTGGATGTGAATAACGTTGCAACTTCCAACTTTGCAGCTCCGAGACCGAATGTGCAAGGCAAAGGCGGTAATAATGGTGGTAATAACCAAGGTAACAATAACAACAATAATAGAAGAAACAATAACAAGGATCGTTTCAAAAAGCCGGTTATCAAACAGGAAGTAAGTGAAGAAGATGTAGCAAAACAGGTAAAAGAAACCTTGGCTCGTCTGACCACTAAAGGTAAGAACAAGACTTCCAAGTACCGTAAGGAGAAACGTGAAATGGCTTCCAACCGTATGCAGGAACTGGAAGATCAGGAAATGGCAGACAGCAAAGTATTGAAGCTGACCGAATTTGTTACAGCTAATGAATTAGCTACAATGATGGACGTTTCTGTCAACCAGGTTATTGCTACTTGTATGAGTATTGGCATCATGGTTTCTATCAACCAGCGTCTGGATGCGGAAACAATCAATCTGGTGGCCGAAGAATTTGGTTTCAAGACCGAATATGTAAGTGCGGAAGTGGCACAGGCTATCGTGGAAGAAGAAGATGCTCCGGAAGATTTGCAGCCGCGTGCTCCGATTGTTACTGTAATGGGACATGTTGACCATGGTAAGACTTCATTGCTTGACTATATCCGTAAGGCGAATGTGATTGCCGGTGAAGCCGGAGGTATCACACAACATATCGGTGCATACAATGTGAAGTTGGAAGACGGTCGCCGTATTACATTCCTTGATACTCCGGGACATGAGGCGTTTACCGCTATGCGTGCCCGTGGTGCGAAAGTAACGGATATTGCAATTATTATTGTAGCGGCGGATGATAACGTGATGCCGCAGACAAAGGAGGCCATCAACCATGCAATGGCGGCGGGTGTACCTATTGTGTTTGCTATCAATAAGGTGGATAAACCGACTGCAAATCCGGATAAGATTAAAGAAGAATTGGCTGCTATGAATTACCTTGTTGAAGAATGGGGTGGTAAGTATCAGTCACAAGATATCTCAGCCAAGAAAGGTATGGGAGTGGAAGATTTGTTGGAAAAGGTATTGCTGGAAGCCGAAATGCTCGACTTGAAGGCAAACCCGAACCGTAACGCTACGGGATCTATTATCGAGTCTTCACTTGACAAGGGACGTGGTTATGTAGCTACGGTATTGGTATCTAACGGTACTCTGAAAGTCGGAGATATCGTATTGGCCGGAACTAGCTATGGTCGTGTGAAGGCTATGTTCAATGAACGTAATCAACGTATCAAAGAAGCGGGTCCTGCTGAACCGGCATTGATTCTGGGATTGAACGGTGCTCCTGCTGCCGGTGACACTTTCCATGTGGTAGAAAGCGACCAGGAAGCTCGTGAAATCACCAACAAACGTGAACAGTTGGCTCGTGAACAAGGCTTGCGTACGCAGAAGATTCTTACTTTGGATGAATTGGGTCGTCGTATCGCTTTGGGTAACTTCCAGGAATTGAATATTATCGTTAAGGGTGACGTGGATGGTTCTGTGGAAGCATTGAGCGACTCGTTGATCAAGTTGTCTACGGAACAGATTCAGGTAAATGTCATCCATAAGGGCGTGGGAGCAATTTCCGAATCGGATGTTTCTCTGGCCGCTGCTTCAGATGCGATTATCGTGGGATTCCAGGTACGTCCTTCAGGTGCTGCCGCTAAGATGGCTGAACAGGAAGGTGTCGATATCCGTAAGTACTCTGTCATCTACGATGCAATTGAAGAGGTGAAGTCTGCTATGGAAGGTATGTTGGCGCCGGAAGTGAAGGAGCAGGTGACTGCTACTATCGAAATCCGCGAGGTGTTCAATATCACGAAAGTAGGTTTGGTAGCCGGTGCAATGGTGAAAACCGGAAAGGTGAAACGAAGCGACAAGGCTCGTCTGATTCGCGACGGTATCGTAATCTTTACCGGGAATATCAATGCGCTGAAACGCTTCAAGGACGATGTGAAGGAAGTAGGTACAAACTTTGAGTGTGGTATCAGCTTAGTGAACTGCAACGACATGAAGGTAGGCGATATGATCGAGGCATTCGAAGAAATAGAAGTGAAACAGACATTATAATTTGTACTGAATTAAGAATAAACGGAGGCACAGAGTGAATTATAACTCCGTGCCTCTTTTTTCTTTTTATAGAGAAATATGGCAACGATTGATATTATTATCCTTATTATAATAGGTGCAGGCGCAATAGTAGGCTTTATGAAAGGCTTTATTCGTCAGTTGGCTTCTATACTGGGATTAATAGTCGGTTTGCTGGCGGCGAAGGCTTTGTATACCGCTTTAGCGGAAAAGCTTTGTCCAACGGTGACTGATTCGATGACTGTTGCACAGGTATTGGCTTTTATTATCATCTGGATAGCCGTTCCACTGATATTCTTATTGGTGGCTTCGTTGCTGACAAAGGCAATGAAAGCGGTTTCGCTGGATTGGTTGAACCGTTGGCTCGGTTGTGTGCTGGGAGCACTTAAATTTCTATTGTTAACAAGTCTGGTGATTTGTCTGATAGAGTTTATGGATGGCGATAATAAGTTAATTAGTGCAACAAAAAAGAGCGAATCTTTGTTATATTATCCGATAGAAACGTTTGCGGGAATCTTTTTCCCTGCTGCTAAGAGTATGACGCAACAATATATATTAGAGAATAAAGATGCAACAAGAAGAACCCAATAAATATGTAAAGGAACTAACGCAGGAGAAGTACAAATATGGCTTCACCACGGAGGTGCATACAGACATCATTGAGCGTGGACTTAATGAGGATGTGATTCGTTTGATTTCATCGAAAAAGGACGAACCGGAGTGGTTGCTGGAGTTCCGATTGAAAGCGTACCGCCACTGGCTGACGCTGGAAATGCCTACATGGGCACATCTCCGTATTCCGGAGATTGATTATCAGGCTATTTCTTACTATGCTGATCCTACTAAGAAAAAGGAAGGGCCGAAGAGCATGGATGAGGTTGATCCTGAACTAATAAAGACCTTCAATAAGTTGGGAATTCCTTTGGAAGAACAAATGGCCTTGAGTGGAATGGCGGTTGATGCCGTAATGGACTCGGTTTCGGTAAAGACTACCTTCAAGGAAACATTAATGGAAAAAGGAATTATTTTCTGTTCGTTCAGCGAAGCGGTGCGTGAACATCCGGACTTGGTGAAGAAGTACCTTGGTTCGGTAGTCGGTTACCGTGATAATTTCTTTGCCGCATTGAACTCAGCTGTATTCTCCGACGGTTCTTTTGTGTATATTCCGAAGGGGGTGCGTTGTCCTATGGAGCTTTCTACTTATTTCCGTATCAATGCCCGTAACACGGGACAATTTGAACGTACGCTGATTGTGGCGGATGATGATTCGTATGTATCTTATCTGGAAGGATGTACGGCTCCGATGCGGGATGAGAATCAACTGCACGCTGCTATTGTAGAGATTATCGTGCATGACCGTGCAGAAGTGAAATACAGTACGGTTCAGAATTGGTATCCGGGAGATGCCGAAGGTAAAGGCGGTGTATACAATTTTGTGACGAAGCGAGGTAACTGCAAAGGAGTGGATAGTAAACTTTCCTGGACACAAGTGGAAACCGGTTCGGCGATTACCTGGAAATATCCTTCCTGTATCCTGACAGGTGATAATTCGACAGCAGAATTTTATTCTGTGGCTGTGACTAATAACTATCAGCAGGCGGATACAGGTACGAAGATGATTCATCTCGGTAAGAATACACGTAGTACAATTGTCAGCAAAGGTATTTCTGCCGGTCACAGCGAGAATTCGTATCGCGGACTGGTCCGTGTAGCGGAGAAAGCGGATAACGCCCGTAATTACAGCCAGTGTGACTCTTTGTTGTTGGGAGATAAGTGTGGTGCACATACTTTCCCATATATGGATATTCATAATGAGACAGCGGTAGTGGAACATGAAGCTACGACAAGCAAGATCAGTGAAGACCAGATTTTCTATTGCAACCAGCGCGGTATTCCGACAGAGGACGCTATCGGACTGATTGTGAACGGATATGCGAAAGAAGTATTGAATAAACTTCCAATGGAATTTGCGGTAGAAGCACAGAAGTTGCTTACTATCTCCTTGGAAGGAAGTGTAGGATAAAAAATAAAAGTGATTATGTTAGAAATAAAAGACCTGCATGCCAGCATTAATGGCAAAGAGATATTGAAAGGTATTAACCTGACGGTGAATCCCGGTGAGGTGCACGCTATTATGGGACCGAATGGTTCCGGTAAAAGTACGCTTTCCTCCGTATTGGTGGGTAATCCGGCTTTTGAGGTAACAAAAGGTTCGGTCACTTTTTATGGAAAGGATCTGTTGGAGTTGAGCCCCGAAGATCGTAGCCATGAAGGAATCTTCCTTAGTTTCCAGTATCCGGTGGAAATCCCGGGTGTGAGCATGGTGAACTTTATGCGTGCTGCTGTGAATGAGCAACGTAAATATAAAGGTCTGCCTGCACTGACAGCCAGTGAGTTTCTGAAACTAATGCGTGAGAAACGTGCGGTGGTAGAGTTGGATAATAAACTGGCTAACCGTTCGGTGAATGAAGGCTTTTCCGGTGGTGAGAAGAAACGGAACGAGATTTTCCAGATGGCTATGCTAGAACCGCGTTTGAGCATCCTCGACGAGACAGACTCCGGTTTGGATATTGATGCGCTCCGTATTGTTGCGGAAGGGGTGAACAAGTTGAAAACTCCTGAAACAAGTACAATCGTTATTACCCACTACCAACGTTTGCTCGATTATATCAAGCCTGATATTGTGCATGTCCTTTATAAAGGTCGTATCGTAAAAACTGCCGGACCGGAACTTGCTCTGGAACTGGAAGAAAAAGGATACGATTGGATTAAGAAAGAAGTAGGAGAATAACGATGAATGTAGAACAACAATACATAGATCTCTTCTCTCAGACGGAAGCCATGATCTGCAAGCATAGTGCGGAAGTGCTGAATGCACCCCGTGCGGCTGCTTTTGCCGATTTTGAGCGTCGCCTCTGTGAGCAACAACCAATACACTGTTAGTAGAACGAGACA
>OHMN01000987.1_pt1 | contig 21425 bp, 21 predicted proteins | sample 1569361 | NCBI WGS metagenome assembly OHMN01 (sample SAMEA3541508, study PRJEB24748) | human gut metagenome | biome: human gut; feature: human-associated habitat; material: faeces | place: China | collected 2012
AGATGCCGATGGCTATGAGAGAACGGTATGTGAAAATGAAAGAAGATCCAAACCACAAACCAAATCTTGATATGTTGATTGAAAACTTTGACAGAGCTTTATCTCATCCGGATAAAGCTGATTTAGAGAAACTTCAAAAATCTGTTTTAAGATAAAAGAAAAACGATACCGCAGAAACTCTTATGAAAGAATTTCTGTAGTATCGTCTTTTTTATTCTTCTACCTTCCACTCTCTGGTATCAAAGATGTGAAGATGCAGTGCTTCTGAAATATATCCCAGCAATTCACAGCCTGCGATACAGTTTCCTTTTTTGTCAAGAGACGGTCCGTAGATCCCGATTCCCATTTTCTTTTTCGATACGCTGAGGAGACCTCCGCCGACTCCACTCTTAGTCGGAATTCCTGTTCTTAATGCAAATTCCCCCGATCCGTCATACATTCCGCAAGTAAGCATAATGGTCTGCACCATCCGCACAGTTTGAGATGAGATCAGACGCTTTCCGGTGGAAAGCTGCACTCCGTCATTTGCAAGCAGAAGACCGAACCTTGCCAGATCTCTTGCATTTACCGACATGGAACACATCTTTGTATAAAAGGTAACACTTTCTTCTACATCAGTATCAATGATGTCCTTACTTTTTAAAAGATAGGCAATCGCCTTATTTCTTGCGCAGGTCGCCATCTCAGAATGAAATACGGCTTCGTCTATCGCGATCTCCGGATCTTCGCATACTTCCTGCATATACTTCTGCATATCTTCGATGGAATAATGGTTCACTAGCAGACTTGCAACCGTAATTGCTCCGGAATTGATCATCGGATTAAAGGGCCGGTTGCTCCGGTTATCCAGTTCTACCAGTGAGTTAAAAGCCTCCCCCGACGGCTCCACGCCCACATGATCAAACACAAACTCTGCTCCAAACGTTTCCAGCGCCAGACACAGTGCCATTACTTTGGAAATGGACTGTATCGTAAATCTGTCCTCTGTATTTCCGGTCTCAAATTGATTGCCGTCTATTGTGTAAAGGCAGATCCCCAGTTTATTCTTATCTGCCTTGGCAAGCTCCGGAATATACGATGCGACACTTCCATACCGGATCACACCTTTTCCGATCCGGATAGCATTTTCCAGTATTCTCGTAACCTCTTCTGACTTCATCATATTCTCCTTTTTCGCTCAGTCGTAACCACCTACAACTGCTATTTCCTAAGTACTAACATACATCATTTTCCGGCTTCAATCAACCACCATTTTTTGCTGAAACCCGACGGAATAAGATAGACAAAAAAGTGCCCGCATTGTATATTATTAGTAGTTTAAAACTGGGGAATATGCAAAGGGGAAAACGTATCATGAATCTAATTTCGCAATACAAAGGTCTTAGAAAAGAAAACTATGTCTTATGCTTCGGACGCTTTGTGACGGCCATGGGGGCAATGGTCCGTCCGATGCTGACGATGATCTTAAGCCAGAAACTTGGGATGAATGCCGTGCAGGTTGCCTGGATCACGGCGCTGATGGGGATCCTGACGATTCCGGCAAATCTGATCGGCGGAAAGATGGCCGACCGTTTTAATAAGAAAATGAATATCGTCTATCTGGATATGATTTCCGTCATTTCTTATATCATCTGCGGACTGATCCCGCTGACGACAAAATCCATTGTGCTGATGTTTATCGCATCGACCTGCCAGAACATGGAGAATCCGTCCTACAATTCGCTTACTGCGGATATCACCCTCAGCAAGGACAGGGAGAGGGGGTATTCCCTCCAGTATCTGACAGCAAATCTCGGCGGCGTGATGGCTTCTGCCGTAGCCGGATTTATGTTTCGCAATTACTTATGGCTTGCATTTTTGCTCAGTGGAATTTCCATCGGCACTTCTTCTGTGATGATCTATTTCTTTGTACAGAATATCACACCGGAAAAAGAAGAAAGTGATGGTAACGCCATTTATCAGGCCGAACGCCACGGGGAAAGTCTGCTGACGATTCTTAAAGAAAACCGGCTTGTTCTGCTGTTCATTCTGATCACCAGCGGGTACACAGCACTTTACCAGATGTATAATTATCTCTTTCCTATGGATCTGATCCGTCTGCACGGGGATACCGGTGCTGTGATATTCGGAACAGTTACAAGCATCAACTGCTTTATCGTTGTTCTCTTCACACCACTTATCACCCAGATCCTGAAGCGATCTTCCGAACCGAAAAAGACAATCTACGGATTTTTACTGACACTGGTCGGCTACGTATTGTTCATCCTCTTTACCGGGCACATCCCGTTCTATTATGCGGCAATGGTCGTACTGACATGGGGTGAGATTTCTTACATGCTGGCGGAAAGCCCGTACATGACCAGGCGTATCCCATCCAGCCACCGCGGAAGAATCCACGGACTGATGGAGATCATCCGTATCGGATTTATGAGTCTGTACCAGCTTCTGATCGGATTTATTTACAAAAATCATACGCCGATCTTTACCTGGATCGTCGTTCTTCTGACAGGAGTCGCGTTCATGCTTCTGGCTGTTATCTTAACGAAAGAGGACAAAAAACGCTATAAAAATCTGTATCGCAGATTATAATAGAATACGGCACGGCACGCAGTGCCTTTTATTTAACATCCTAAACTTACGGGGATACAGATCAATTATATAATCTGCATCCCCGTTTTATTTGTTCGCGCATATTTTCAGTCGTTAAACAATGGCATCCTTAGTTGTTCACATTTTATTCTGATTACAGTACATTTTTCTGTTTGACATCCTGAAATCTCCTTTTTATACTTGTTGTATAAGAAGGAGATTTTTATATTATGACAATCAAAGAAATCGCACAGCTCGCCGGTGTATCCAGCGCAGCTGTATCCAGATATCTGAACGGCGGCTACGTCAGTGAAGAAAAAAAAGAACAGATCCGTAAAGTCATCGAAGAGACCGGCTACCAGCCATCCGCCCAGGCGCGTATGCTTCGTACCAAAAAGGCAAGCCTGGTGGGCGTGGTCGTCCCAAAGATCAATTCCGAATCCATCAGCCGGATCACAGCAGGCATTGAAAGTGTTCTCGCCGAGAGAGGCTATCAGATGCTTCTCGCCGGAACCGACAACACACCGGCAAAGGAAGTGGAATATCTTCGCCTCTTTGAAAACTATCCGGTGGACGGAATTATCCTGGTCGGCACCATGTTCACTGCCGGTCACAGGAAATTTTTAAAAGAGACAAAGGTTCCGGTTGTTGTGATCGGACAGCACACCAACCTTGCCAACTGCATTTACCATGACGATTACGGTGCAGGAAAGGCAATGGGACAGGCCGTTGCCGGATTCAGTAAAAAAAGAATTGCTTACATCGGCGTTACCCGTGATGACAAAGCTGCAGGTGCCGCAAGAGAGGACGGATTTATCGCCGGACTGAAAAATGCAGGTGTTACGCTTTTCGAGGAAAATAAGCGAACCTCAGCCTTCACGCTGGAATCCGGATATGAGGCTGCTCTGGATCTTTTGGAAAGCAAATGTGATATCGATGTCATATCGTGTGCAACCGATACCATAGCAGCGGGAGCAATTGAAGCCATTCAGACCTACTTAAAAAAGCAGGTTCCGGCAAATGCAGCCGATGCAGGTGCAAGAATGCGCTATATCCTTGAAAATACGTCCATCCGGGTAACCGGATTTGGTGACAACCAGATGTTAAAAGCCGTCACCGGTGGAATCCCGACCATACATTTTGGCTACAAAACCAGTGGAATCCGCGGCGCAGAGCTGCTTCTTGACAGTATTGAAAGAGGAGAACAGATTCCAATCGAGATGAAGCTCGGCTTTCGCCTTGTTGGAACAGATCTTTCGGGCTCTGAAAATTAGACCTGATTTTCCTGCTTTCCCGGAGTTTCAAAAGAAAACGAAAGTTTCTTTCAACACTTTTCACAAAAATGAATATGAATTATCAGTAAAAATGCCATCTTTACAAATGGCATTTTTTTTCATATTATTTAAGCATAAGATATGAAATCGATTACACATTACATCTAAAGGAGGAGAGAACATGGATTACAGAAAAACCGCACAGGAAATTCTGAATCATGTGGGTGGAAGCAAGAACATCGTATCTGCTGCCCATTGTGCTACCAGACTTCGCCTTGTCATTGCAGACAACACGAAAGCGGATAAGACAGCACTTGAGAATGTAGACGGGGTAAAGGGTGTATTTGAAGCATCCGGACAGCTCCAGATCATTCTCGGAACAGGAACCGTCAACAAAGTATTTGATGAATTTATTGCAATTGCAGGCATCACAGCCAGCACAAAAGCTGAAGCAAAAGAAGCTGCTGCCGAAAAGCAGAACTGGTTTATGAAAGCCATCAAGCTTCTGGGAGACATTTTCGTACCGATCATTCCTGCAATCGTAGCCAGTGGTTTCCTGATGGGAATCATGAACTCGCTGGACTTCATGAACAGCAACGGATTCTTACACATCAGCACCACAAGCTCGATCTATGTATTTGCAACCCTTTTCAGTAACATTGCTTACACATTCCTGCAGATTCTGATCGCATTCTCAGCTGCCAAAGCATTTGGCGCAAACCCTTACCTTGGCGCAGTTATCGGTATGATTATGATTCATCCGTCCCTGCAGAATGCCTACACCGTTGCAACAGAAGGTGTCCAGCAGACACAGAGCGTGTTCTTCGGACTGTATCACATTGACATGGTCGGCTATCAGGGACACGTCATTCCGGTTGTCATCGCTGTATGGATCTTATCCGTACTTGAAAAGAAGCTTCACAAGATCGTACCGGAAGTTTTAGACCTTTTTGTCACACCGCTTGTCAGCGTATTCGTAACCGGATACCTTACACTTTCCATCGTCGGACCAATCTTCGTATGGGCTGAAAATGCAATCCTCGGAGCGATCCAGTGGATGCTGACACTTCCGCTCGGACTTGGAAGCCTGATCATGGGTGGTTTATATGCACCGACCGTTGTTACCGGTATCCATCAGATGTACACAGCCATCGATATCGGACAGCTTGCAAAATACGGTGTAACCTACTGGCTGCCACTCGCAAGTGCAGCAAACGTGGCACAGGGTGCAGCAGCACTTGCCGTTGCTGTAAAATCAAAAGACCAGAAGATCAAATCCCTTGCACTTCCATCATCACTCAGTGCATTTATGGGAATTACAGAACCTGCAATCTTTGGTGTAAACTTAAGATTCTTCAAACCATTTATCGCCGGATGTATCGGTGGCGGATGCGGAGCCCTTTATGCTTCCCTTATTCACCTTGGTGCGAAAGGAACAGGCGTAACCGGTATCTTCGGAATCCTGCTCTGCCTGAACCAGCCACTTCAGTACGTCATTGAGATGGCAATCGCAGTTGGTGTTGCATTTGCAGTATCCTTTACACTTTACAAAGACGAGAAGAAAGAACCAGTCGCAGAAGCTCCTGTTACTGTTGCAGCTTCCGTAGAGGAAGCAGACAGCGAAGAATCTGCTGCTTCCGAAACCGAAACAGCCTCAGATAATATAGAAACAGCTTCTTCCGAAGAAATTTTAAATGCTCCGGTAAACGGAACAGTTATTCCAAATGACCAGATTGTTGATAGCACCTTTGCTGCCGAAGTTCTTGGAAAAACAGTAGCCATTGAACCTTCTGACGGCGTGATCAAAGCACCTTGCAACGGCGAAGTTGTAAGCATTTTTGAGACCGGTCACGCAGTATGCATCCTGACAGACGGCGGTGCAGAGCTTCTGATCCACGTCGGAATCGACACTGTAAAAATGGATGGAAACGGATTTACAAAGAAAGTATCTGACGGCGCAAAAGTACACGCCGGAGATGTACTGATCGAAGCAGATTTAAATGCAATAAAAGAAGCCGGACATCCGGCAACAACCATGATGATCATTACCAATACAGATCTGTATGATTCTGTAGAATGTGCCGCACCTGGCGCTGTAACCGGTAAATCATCTGTTATGAAACTTACGAAATAAAATAACTCATGACAAATAATCAGATTTGTCTCCCGCGGCGGGTGCCGGATATCTGTATCACTACGGTTTCCGGACCGTTGCCTGCGGAACTATTTTCAGGAGAGAATCATATGAACGCATTAACCAGAGACCTTGTAAAATTGGTAAATATAACAGAAGAGAATCAGGCAGCAAAAGAACATACATCAGGCGCGCAGTTCCGTGAGAAGCTGCACCTGATGCCTCCGGTTGGCTGGCTCAACGATCCGAACGGACTTTGTCAGATGGATGGTGTGTTCCACGCATTTTTCCAGTACTCCCCATTTAACGCCGAAGGCGGTGTGAAAATGTGGGGCCATTACACCAGCACCAATCTGATCGACTGGGAATACAAAGGTGTATCCCTCTACCCGGATCAGCCATTTGACTGCCACGGTGTATATTCCGGATCTGCCTTCCTTGAAGACGGTACGATGTATCTTTACTACACCGGAAATGTCAAGCTGGAAGATGGAGATTTTGATTATATCAACACCGGCCGCGAGGCAAATACCGTACTTGTCACAACCAAAGACGGAATCCATTTTGGCAGCAAAAAAGAACTTCTCCGCAACAGCGATTATCCTTCTGATCTGACCTGCCATGTGCGCGATCCGAAGGTCTGGAAAAAGGGCGATACCTACTACATGATCCAGGGCGCACGTACTAAAAATGATGTCGGTCAGGCACTGATTTTTGAATCCTCCGATAAAATAAACTGGCACTTCCGCAACCGTGTAGAATCCGAAAAGCCTTTCGGTTACATGTGGGAATGCCCGGATTACTTTGAAACAGATGGCACAAAAATTCTTTCCGCATCTGTCCAGGGTCTGGAAGGCGGAGAGTGGGATGACCGAAATGTATACCAGTCCGGTTACTTCCTTGTGGACGGCGACATTTTAGATTCCTACAAGTTATCCCCATATCATCTGTGGGATTATGGTTTTGACTATTACGCTCCGCAGAGCTTCGAAGCAGAAGATGGAAGACGCATCCATATCAGCTGGATGGGAATGCCGGATTGCGAAGAATATACCAATCCAACCATCAAAGACGAATGGCAGCACTGCTTTACATTTCCAAGAGAAGTCTTTGTAAAAGATGGCAAGGTCTGCCAGAAACCGGTCCGCGAGCTTGATGCAAAAAAGCAGCAGCTTCAGGATGTTCAGAATGAACTTACCCAGAGCGGCTGCCCGGTATATGAAGTAAATGTAGATGGAATCAAGGAGAATCATTTCCAGGCTGTCCTTTCAGATGAACTGCTCCTTGACTATGAGAACGGACGGTTCCAGATGCATTTCACAAACAAAAATAAAACTTCCGTATCCGCAGGCAGAAGCCTTAGGTACGCTAAGGTTGATACTCTGGAAAATGTAAAAATCCTTGCAGATACTTCTTCCGTTGAAGTATTTGTAAATGACGGAGAATTCGTATTTTCTACAAGATATTATCCAAATGATTATAAGATTGTGGTGCATTCCCCAAGTGCCCACATTACATTCGATAAAATTCAGTAAATCGTATATGGGAAATCCCCCAAGCTTCCCATATACGAAAACGCCAGACAGGGTACAGCAATCCCTTTTCCTCCTTTGCATGCTGTATCCTGCCTGGCATTTTTTAATTCTGATTGTTACACAATTGCTTTTCCCGTAAATAAAAGTGAATAGAGCATACTGTTCAGTTCCTGATAGCTTTCCAATTTTTCACGCGACGACTCAAACAGCATATTTTTTTCTGAAAGCAAAATCCTTACCGCTTCCAGAAATCCCTTCTTCTCCACCTTTTCTTTTTTTATTTCAAATGTTATACTTCATATACAGCAAAAAAACATATAAAGGTAACGAAGCACTATGTTAATCAGAAAAACACTTCCAGAAGATGTAGACACGATTTTAAATATTTTTAACACCGCCCGCCAGTTCATGCACGCAACCGGAAACCCGACACAGTGGAATGCAAATTATCCGGCTCTCGAAGATCTCGAACTGGATATCCAGAATGGTAACAGTTATGTCTGCGTAGAAAATGATAAGGTCGTTGCCACCTTCACGCTTATCATCGGAGACGAACCGAACTATCAACTCATTGAAAATGGAAGCTGGCGTTCCGAGGCTCCATACGGAACCGTTCACCGCCTTGCATCTGATGGAACAGCCAAAGGGATTGCACGGGCTTGCTTTGATTTTTGCAAGACACATATCTCACATCTGCGTGTAGATACCCACAAGGATAATAAACCAATGCAGGCTTGCTTTAAGCAGAATGGATTTGAAGAATGTGGGATTATTTACGTCAGTGACGGGACTCCGCGGATCGCTTATGAATTTATTGGGATTTCTGAATAGAGGGGTATTTTTATGACAATCAATAGTATTTTAAAAGAAATTATAAATCTGGCAAAAATATCATCTGGCAGAAGCAATTAAAAAAGAATAAAATTTGTGTTATCATATTCATAAAGCTTTTAATCACTAACCATATATTTTCAGGAGGCTTAACTTCATGTACTATCCACTCGCACAACAAGAATTTGAATCTTACCTTAACGGATACGACCGCGAAAATGACCGCATCAAATTAAAGATCATCCACACCTACGGCGTTGTAAAGCAGGCAGAAGATCTTGCAAGAAGGATGCATCTTTCAGCCGAAGACACCGATCTTGCAAGGCTGATTGCACTCCTTCACGACATCGGACGTTTTGAACAGTTAAAGCGCTACGACAGCTTTGAGCCGGGCACAATGGATCACGCTGCTTACGGTGTAAAGGTGCTCTTTGATGAAGGCATGATCCGCCGCTTTCTTCCTGATGATAAATGGGACTCCATCATTTACACTGCAATCGCCCACCACAGCGATTATGAACTCCCTGAAATCTCAGATCCGCAGACACTTTTACACGCAAAGCTGATCCGTGATGAGGACAAATTGGACAACTGCCGGGTAAAGCTCGTAGACTCCACAAGCACCTTTATTAACGTTTCTGAAGAAGAACTCGGCACACAGAATATAACCCAAAAGGTATACGAAACAGTGTTTGAAAATAAATGTATCCTTTCCGCAGACCGCGTCACACAGATGGATTACTGGATATCTTATATCGTCTATTTCTTTGACATTAACTTCAAAGAAAGCTTTGATATCATAGCGGAAAATGACTATTTAAACCGCATTATCGACCGGATTTCATACAGCAATCCGGTTACAAAAGAGCAGATGGAGGAAATCCGTGTCTATATGCAGAATTTTATTAATTCCCATACAGACAGTCGGTTATCTTAACCTTCTTAGTTCACGAAATCAAGAAACTGACATACGCGCTTTCATAGGAGCAAATTCTAAGATCTATTTGCACCTTGAAAGCGCGTATATATTTTTCCTGATTTTTTTCATCCTCCTATTGTATTATTTGTATCACATGATATAATACAATCAAATCTCACAGAAAGGAGATGTCGATATATGATTATCAAGATCAACATGCAGTCTGAAGTCCCAATCTACCTTCAGCTGCGCAACGAGATTGTTAAAGGAATCGGGCGAGGTGAATTCGAGCCGGGGGAATCGCTTCCGACCGTCCGCCAGATGGCAACCGATCTCGGAATCAACACCATGACCGTCAGCAAAGCTTACCAGCTTTTGAAGGCAGAGGGCTTTCTCGAGACAGACCGACGCAAGGGAACAACCATCTGTTACCCCAATTCTTCTGCTCCACAAGATAACCGCTTTGACGAAAAGCTGGCAGATGAACTGGAACTTTTAAGCGCAGAAGCAAAGTTCCACGGCATGAATCTGACAGACTTCCTGGAACTCTGCCAGAGAGCATTTAACGAAATGGAGGTAACAGCGAAATGATGATGCTGATTATATTTTTAATTACAGACATTTCCATGGTCGGCATCTTTGCCGGAGTCTATGGAAATATTGCAAAATACCGGGAAGGAATGCTGATGGGAGTCCATATCCCAAAATCTGAGATGGAACATCCCGACGTAAAAGAGCTTCTCCAGCTTTATAAAAAGCGCAACCGCCAGTTTTATTTATGGAACATGCTTGCAGGAATTGCGGTATGCCTGCTTTGCTTTACTTACTTTTCTATTTTTATTACCGTATGGACACTGTGGTTCGTAGAATTCTGCCTTCTTACCATCCTCCGTGTCTATCATTATCACCAGAAAGTATACGACATTAAGCAGAAAAATGGATGGATCAGCTCAGCAAATGCAGATGTGTCTGCTGCAGTGGATACCCGCACTTCCTCACAAATTGCGAAAAAGATACTGCCTGCAAAGCTTCATCTGATCCCGATCGCAGTGATCCTGATCCCGCTGTTTTTCCCGCAGATCCGTACTTATCTTCTGAACGAAAGTGATGGCAGAATCATGTTCCTCTGCACAATTCTTGTTTCGACAGCTTACATGGGTGTCGGCTATTTCTTCGCCCATATGCCAAACAAAATTTACAGTGAAAATTCACAGATCAACCTGCAGATCAACGCACTGGAAAAGCGTTTATACACCGTATTCCTTTTCCTCTCCAACATTTGCAATACCGGCGCCTATCTCGGGATCATCCGGGATATTGCATCCAGCAACTGGATTGGCGGAATTGGAATGGGAATCTACATTTTCCTCGAACTGATACCAACTGCCATCATAGTGATCGTGTTTTTCTGGCTGCGTAAAGAAAAAGAGCGGATCCTCGCCCAGGACAGCACACCATTTTATATTGATGACGACTATTACTGGCGAAAAGGCTGGTACAACAATCCAAATGACAAACGGTATTTTGTACAGGACCGTGTGAACAGCATGAATTATTCTCTGAACTACGGACACCCTTCTGCGAAATATGTCACCGGAGGAATGCTCGTCGGCACCGGGCTTCTTCTCCTCTGGATGTGTATCCTCTGTATCCGGATCGATTTTACACCGATCCGCCTGACCGGAAATGCAGCCCAGTATTCCATCACATCCGGCTACAAGACAGCAACCTTTGACCTCGCCGATGTGGAGTCTGTAACCCTTCTGGATACCCTGCCAGATGAGAGCTTCTACCGGACTGACGGCTCCGAGGATAACAGCAAACTTCTCGGCAATTTCCGCGGCAGCAAAACAGGGCATTGCCAGATGTATATCTGGATCGATCAGTCTCCAGTCCTGCAGATCCGCACAAAGGACACAACCATTTTCCTGAACAGCACCGAAGCAGCCCAGACAGAAGAGTGGTACAACCAGTTAAACAACAAACTTTCTTCAGAAAAATAAATATTTTTCATTAACGTAACCATTCATGAGCGAAAATTCCTTGTAATGTGTAACATGTCATGCTAAAATTAAATTGATGTGATTTTTTATATCACATGTATTTTGGAAAAATATATGGATTTTACAAAGATAAAACATTTTAGAAAGGATTACGGACTATGACACTTCAGGAATGTTATGTAAAAGTTGGTGGCGATTATAATGAAATTCTTCATCGATTCATGAACGAAAACATGGTGCACAAATTTGTTCTCAAATTTCCACAGGACAACAACATGGCTTTATTCGAAGAATCCTGGGCAAACAAAGATTATGAAACTGCGTTTCGTGCAATGCACACTTTAAAAGGTGTTGCAATAAATCTTGGTTTCACTGCCCTTTACAACGTCAGCAGTGCTTTGACTGAAAAGCTTCGCAATAAGGAATACGACAACCTTGACGATATGATCGCAGATGTAAAAAAACAGTACGATATCGTGATCGAGGCAATTGCAGCACTTGACTAGAACTTTAAAGATGTCGGAATAGGCTGCATCTACCGTTTACAAAGGATCGGTACAACAGACAGCTTTATCACTGGCACAATACTTTACGACAACAACCGGACGGATAATTTGACCTCACAATCAGGTTATCCGTCTTTTATTATATTAAAAAACGAATTGTTTCCGTCTGGAAAATCTATCTGCATCAGACAATCCTTCATGAAAACATAATTTGCAAATATGCAATTTCCATTTGCGAAAATTCTTAAAAAAATTGCAAAAACGCAACCGGATTTTTCCTGAAATGGACGATGGCAGAATTGAAAACTCATGCTAAAATAACTGTATTCAAACAAGCAAAACATTTACCGGTTGAATTTGAAAGGAGATGAACAGGAGAGCAAATGACAACTACAGATCATACACCAGGAAGACGCATACAGTACTTATGCGATGCTCAGAATCTTTCCAGAAAAGAACTGGCAATGCGTTTGAATGTCGCCCCATCACAGATCAGCCGGATCTTGAATGGAGAAACCAAATCTATCAGCAGCGATCTTTTAATCAAATTAGCCAAAGAATTTCATGTATCGGCGGACTATTTGCTTGGACTTGAAGAAAAGAAAAAAGAACCGGAACATATTCCAATGCTGCTCATGAGCACAGCTTTTCAGCCAGGCGAGTGCCTGAATATCATTGAAAAACTTGAAGAAAATGATGTGCGCGAGATGGCATACTGCGAATATTATTATTTTACCGGTCAGCACGATAAGGCAGTCAATCTGACTGAGCTTTATCTGAATCATCCGGATCCTATGCTACGGCTTTCCGCCTGTCTGATACATACCTTTGCCAACCTGTCTCTGAACAGGATCAACGCTGCAAAAGGCGGACTGAAGAGTCTGAAAGAAAACTTAACTCAGATTCTCGCATCTGGCAATGATCGCAGGACAACTGCAATGGGAATTTTCGTAGCGGTAGCGGCACAGACTCTCTTACATCTGCCCGTGGGAGAGATTCCGCCATTATCCGATTATCTTACGGAACTCCCGACAGGCATGCGTCTGTGGGGTTGTTACGTCCTGGCCCACGAAGCTTATCTGAAGCAGGAATACGAAAAATCTCTTGGAATCATCCAGACCTGCCTGATGCTCAGCACCCGGAGCTATCCTATTGCTATGATCTATCTCAATCTCATGGGTGCCATGGACGCAATGAACCTGCGCAAACAGGATCTTGCCAGAAAGTATTTTATGGATGCCTGGACAATTGCAAAACCAGATGGCCTGATCGAAGGCATTGGCGAACATCACGGACTACTGCAAGGTCTCATTGAAACCTGCATGAAGACCGATTATCCAGATGATTACAAGAATATCATCAAAATTACTTATCATTTCAGTTATGGATGGCGACGTATTCATAATCCCGCTGCCAAAGAAGATATTGCTGACAACCTGACTACAACAGAATTTACAATTGCCATGCTGGCAAACAGGGGATGGACAAACGGAGAAATTGCAGAATATATGCAAATGACAGTACGAACAGTCAAACAGCACTTGTCTTCTGTATTCAACAAATTGAACATTGACAGCCGCGGACAGTTGAAAGCTTATATGCTTAAATAAACGTATCTATCTTACACATTGGCGCTGACTTTACGAGGGAAATTTTAAAGCTGCCTGTACCATAATCTCTATTTTTTCTATCCCATATCACATAATAAGAAGAGACTGTTTTCACAGCCTCTTCTTATTATATAATCTTACATTTTTTTCTTTAACATTTCCGGGTTGGATGCATAGGAAAGTGCCGTTTCTGCTGTAATCCTTCCGTCTTTATACAGATTCAAAAGACTAAAATCCATCGAATGCATTTCCTCTTTATTAGACGAATATACAATCCCGTCAATCTGCGGAACCTTATTGTCACGAATCATATTCCGGATTGCCGGTGTGATCGTCATAATCTCAAATACGGGAATCAGCTTTCCATCTACTCCCGGGATAAGCTGCTGTGAAATAACTGCCTGCAGTACCAGCGATAACTGGACCGCTATCTGCCGCTGCTGATTTGCCGGAAATACATCAATAATCCGGTCGATCGTATTTGCTGCACCGATCGTATGCAATGTTGAAAATACCAGATGTCCTGTTTCCGCCGCGGTCATTGCCACATCAATCGTCTCATAATCCCGCATCTCTCCAAGCAGAATTACATCCGGGCTCTGCCTGAGCGAAGCACGGAGCGCATTGACATAGCTTTCCGTATCCACATTGATCTCCCTCTGACTCACAATACTTTTATCATGCCGGTGCAGATATTCGATCGGATCCTCCAGCGTAATGATATGCTTCTCCATCGAATGGTTGATTTTATCCACCAGACAGGCAAGCGTAGTAGATTTTCCACTTCCCGCCGGACCGGTTACAAGCACCAGACCTTTTGACAGATTATAAAAACTCATCACCGAATCCGGGATTCCAATCTCATTCGGTTCTGGCAGTTCAAATGTGATCACACGGATAACTGCTGAGAGCGCCCCTCTCTGTTTGTACGCACTGACACGGAATCTGGATAATCCAGGAACTGCAAAAGAGAAATCATCATCCCCCTTTTCTTCAAGGATCCTGATATCTCTGTTCTCAGCAAGCTTATATAATTCCTCTACACATTCTTTTGTCTGTGGCGGCATCAGCCTTTCTTCCTGTTCTTTACCGATCCGCCCATTCGCCCGGTAGGATACCGGAAGTCCGGCTACAATAAATATATCTGATGCATGGTCTGAAACTGCCTGCTTAAGCAGTGCAATAATACCCATAGCTAAAACTCCTCCTTTCCTGTCAGTCACTTCCAAGAACCGGAAGTGTTGACTTTTCTTCCCACTTTGTCGATGCTGATTCTTTCCACTTTACAATCTTCTGCGTTCCTTCTTCCGGAACTGCCAGAATCTCAACCTCCAGATTTTGACTTTCTGTAACAGGAACCGCATAGGAAATCTCCAGATCCTCTCCATCACTCTGAACTGTCACACCCTCGATTTGCTGAATTGCAAATACCGGATCCTCTTTTGCAAATGCATCATCAATCTGCGCCATGATCTGTGCCGCCTTTGCATTTGCCTCGCAGTACGCCGTTTCCCGATCTGCAAGCTGCCTACTGTAAGTCTGATCCCGCTTCGCACTGGACAGTGAGAGCGTGGCAAACGTCACCAGACACAGGATTACAAAAATCACAAGCAGATAAGAAGTTCCAATCTGAATCCCCGGATAAGATGCCCGTTTCTTTCTCTTCATCCTGTCACTCCCTTTCCGTTCCTGTCATCCGTTCGGTCTCTGTAGAATAAATTTCTTTTCCAGACAGATACTGCGCGGTAAATGTTCCATGCAAAAGTTTTCCATCCGGCTCCACCTGGATTACAATCATATAGGAAGCCTCATCCTCTTTGCATTCCTGCCAGTCCTCATCATAATATATTTTCTGATCCTCAGTCAGCGCATCTGCAAGAAAAAGCTCCGTATATCCTGAAACTTTTTCCAGTGCCATATTCAGTTTCTCCGTCTCGCGGCTGATCGTATGTGCTTTGACAAAAATCTGCACGCATACTGCCGAAGCCAGACAGAAAAATAAAATTGCGATCATCAATTCCAGTAAAAATAAGCTGGAACGCTTTGCCGGTGTCCGTTCCATAAATCTTCTCCCATCTATCTTGCAGTGCTCTTCACACTGACAAATGTATCCGTCTTTCTTCCTTCTTTATTTTCACAGCAGAGATGGAAAATTCCATCCGAAACTTCTTCCGCCTCAAACGCTTTTGTCTCCAGAATCTTACGCCCGTCAGATGTCTTTGCCTGAACCCCTTCCCGGATAAAAAGTTCTCTCAGATAACCCTCATAGGAATACAGATATGTCACATATTTTTTTTCTCCATAATCCTGCCGTATCACCAGTGCATTTACCCCGTCAAAAGGCTCCACAAAAGCCGCACCGTTTTCATCATTTTGATGGATCTTTTCTGTTACATACGCAAGTGCTGTCCGCCCGGAATATGAGTCTGAAGCTTCTTTTACCTGCCGGCTGTAAAGCCCGGAAGCAAGAACCACCAGTGCAACCGATGATGCCGCCAGCACAAAAAATACCGCAAGAGGAAAGAGAAAATCAATCACATGTTTTTTTTCACTTCTTCGCTTCATGTCCCGTCCCCCTATCGCTCTATCACCGTAATGTCCGGAAGAATATTGGCACCTGCAATCTGATAATCAATAAAGAACTGATTTTCATCATACTGGATCCCACAAGATTCTGTCAGATCACTCAAAGTCTCCGGATAACGTCCCTCCAAAGCATAGTACTGCGTCACACCATGCCAGAGTGCATTTTCCAGACTCTCTTTCTGCTTACGCCGTGTCGTAGCCGAAAGTCTTCCAAAGCTCCCAAAGAAAACACCACAGATACAGATAAAAAGTATCAGTGACAGGCACAGATTCCGGAGCGGATGCGGACGCTTTTCGTGATAAAACCGTTCCCGTTCTTTTCTCCTCATAGCATACGCCTCCTAAAGTCCTGACATAATTCCAAGCAGCGGAAGCATAACCGACAGAAGAATCGTACCGACGATCACCGACAGAATAATCACCAGTGTCGGCTCCAGAACAGCGATCATGGAAGAAAGATTTTCATCTACTTCCTCCTCACACTGATCTGCAATTTCGCCCATCACTTCATCCATCATCCCTGCTTTTCCGGCTATCGAAACCATCCGCGCATAGACACCTGTAAAAACATCACCTTTTATCAGTGCCTCTGCAATATCTGTTCCGTTCTCCATATCTGCCTTACATTCTGCAACCCTTTTCCGAAATTCATCATCCTCAATCAGATTCCCCGAAAATTCCATGCTCTGTTCCGGTGTCAGCCCACTTTTCAATGCCAGCGACATTCCTCCTGCAAACCGACATGCCGACATCTTATCCTTCAGCTCTCTTGAAAATGTAAATTTTGATCCAATGTGATACATTTTCCGCCTGCCGCTCTCTGTCTTTGTAAAATAAACGCCTGCACAGACAATTACCGCCAGAAGTCCGACAAAAAAAGCTGCATATCTGGAAAGTACATTTCCTGCCATCAGAATCCCTTTTGAAAATCCGGTCATTTCCTGGCCAAGCTGATGAAAAACCTGATTAAACACCGGCATAACCTGCGTGATCAGAATGATAATGATCACCAGCATCATTCCAATCATCAGAAGAGGGTAGGAGACTGCGCTGCGAATGCTGCGCCTGATTGCTTCTTCCCGGTCATAATGCGCAGCCAGTGATTCCATAACCTCATCCAGTGTTCCCGTCTCTTCTCCGATCTGCGTCATCCGAACCATATATTCTGGAAATACTTTTGTCTCTTCAATCGCAAGGTCCAGCCTGCCTTCTCTCATAACTGACTTATAAATCTGTTCCAGAAGTTCTTGTTCTGCCTGTGTCTGCGCGTCCTCCCGAAGGAGATCAACGCCTTCCAGAGAAGAGATCCCGGACTTCAGGATCATCGCCATCTCACTGCAAAAAGAAGCAATTTCCAGATTTGTGAGCCGACCTTGCTGTATCTTCTTTTCCATAGCTGCCTTCCTCCTTTTTCATCCCTTTATTATTTTTATCATACTGACCATTACCTAATAGGTATACTTTGTGACATAATTTTTTCCATTTCCCACATATTTTTTTACATCCGAAGCACTGTTATTTGCCGCAAGCGTCGGATCCATGATTGACCAGTTTTTTCCATCAAATTGAATAATATCATCCACCCAGCCAATCTCATCCACGTAACAGCTGATCCATGCGTGATACACTTCCCCGGAATATCCCACTTCCAGTTTCGTCGGAATCCTCTGCGACCGCAGCATCGCTGACATCAGTGACGCATAATCAAAACAGATTCCCTTACCGGTATCCAACGTTTCATCCGGATCAGGCGTGTACCCATACGGAACATCCTCTGCCTTTTTTTCATCATAAGAAATATTTCCGATCACGTAATTATAAATCTGCGTCACCACATCCAGATCCGAATAACATTCCTTCTTTGCAAGGCTTTCTCCTTTTTTTACACATTCCGAATCCGCTGTGAAATTCACATAATAATTCGGGTGCAGAAACGGAGCAAATTCATCTGCAATCTGTACATCCAGATCCTGCGTAAAACTTACCGCATACAGATTGTCATCTACCGACACGCTCTCCAGAAGCGTCACCTTGTACGAACCGTTTTCACCCGGAAGTGGATAGACCGCGTAATCATCAAGAATAGTAACCGGATAAGTATACTCTGTGCCATCCGGAGACGTGATCTGAAGTTTTACTTTTTCATTATCCCCATTGTAACAGACCATGATATATCCGTCCGCTGAATGCGATACATCAAGGGTCACCAGATCATTTCCATAAGTCACTTCTCCGGATGCCTCCGTCTGAAGCACCTGAGCTGTCGGATCTCTGGGATCCCCCTTCTTTTCAGACGATTTTCCTTCTGCCTTGGAAGCACACCCCGACATAACCAGTCCGATAATCAAAAAGATACTTAAAAAGAAAAGAAAACTCCCCCGGAGCTTTCTCTTATATAACTTACAAGGAAAAATACTTCGCATATACAGTTTTTGCTTATGAAAACCTGCGTATTGCACAGAACTCCTCCTTTCTCAATTCAAATATCCTTTACTAATTAAAGAAATTATATCATACCAAAAACGTTAAAAGAAGTTATTTATCACAAAACTCTTTAATTTATTTGACAAAGAAAACAAACCCATTTACAATAAAAAATAGCTATAGACCATCACAATTTGTGAAAACGGGGGGTTAATTTATGAGTGATCATTTACCTTTCTTAAAGGTTCGTTTATTTGGTGGATTCTCAGCAACTTACGGAGAAATCCCCGTATCATTCGGACGCAACACTACGACAAAAGCAATGAAATTATTGCAGATATTACTCTATCACGGTGATACAGGTATTGCCAGAGACAAGCTTCTCGATGAATTGTACGGAAGAGAAGATCTTGCCGACTCTGCCAACAACCTTCGTGTAACCGCACACCGACTTAAGAAGATTATCGTAGATGCCGGACTTCCAGCACATGATTATATCAATATCAAAAAAGGGATTTACCGCTGGGATGGACCGATGCCTACAGAAGTAGATGCACATTACTTTACCGAACTCAATAAAAAGGTACAATCGTGTACCGATAAGGAAGAAAAACTGTCACTTTTAAAGCAGATGTGTCTGCTGTACCGTGGCGAATTTCTCCCAGAGCTTTCCGGAGATGAGTGGATTCTCATTGAGAGTGTCCTGTATAAAAATCTTTATTCTGAAGCACTTCGGGAACTCTGTGAACTGCTTATCGAACGCGGTGATTATGAAGAAACACTCCGATTCTGTGAACCAGCCTGCAAGATGTATCCATTTGACGAATGGCAGGCAGTCCGGATCGATTGTTACATGGCACTGAACCGTTACAAAGATGCTCTTCAGGAATATGAAAATACTGCCAAGCTCTTCTTTGAAGAACTTGGAATCCGTCCTTCTGAACGCATGATGCAGCAGTTTGAACAGATGAGCAGCCGGTTAAACTACACACCACAGGAACTCGGTGATATCAAGCAGCGCCTGAAAGAAGACAATGTCCGCGGTGGAGCTTATTATTGCAGTCTTCCGAGTTTCCGGGACAGCTACCGTCTTGTCTCCAGAATCATCGAGCGAAACGGACAGTCCGTATATTTAATGTTATGTAGTATCACGAACGGAAAAGGCATGCCGATGGATAAACCGGAAAAACTGGAGATCCTTTCTCAGGAACTTCATAATACAATCCAGCAGTGCCTGCGTAAGGGTGACTCCTTTACCAAATACAGTCCATCACAGTTTTTGATACTTCTTGTTGGTACAAATAAAGAAAACTGCAGTATGATCTTTGAACGAATCCAGAAATATTTTGCCAGAGAACACAAAAGCTGGAAGCAGTATCTGGACTACTTCGTATCATCTGTAGCCGAGGTAGAACAAAAAGATTCACCGATTCAGTTTAATACTGAAAATAAAACCTGGTAAACTGCAATTATTTTATCTTCGCAGTGGGCAGAAATGAGGATAATATATGGAACAGAGTTATCATATCAGTTGGTACACACCCAACTTTATTAACATATGTATTGACAGTATTAATGATGGAGAATTATCCGGTCGGATCTATCATTGCTATAGTAAAGAACCCCGGAGATTTGCAAACATTCTCCAATTACTTGAGATATCTGATGATTTCTTCAATAAGTTACAATTTCCACAGGCCTCAACCAATGCACGTACTTTTATTTTAAATCAGACTTCCGAATCCATTGAACTGACAAAAGTACTTTCACCGGAGAAAGTCGCTGAAAATCGTGGAGAAAAAGGAACGTTTTTTCTTAACGTTCAATACCGCCAGAATTCATCCTGGCAGGGTATCGTTAATTGGATCGAAGGCAATCTTACTTATCACTTTTTAAGTGTGCTTGAATTGCTTAAAATACTTAGCAATATATTGGTTTAAAAGAGTTAATGCATCAATGCAGACGCCTTGAGGAATACGCTAATTTGTACGATATGTCAGAGAATACACGCTATCAGAACTAAGCGGTATAACGATCTCGAACGCGCTATTGAAGACATTGAATATCAGAAACAATTATTAAAAGAATTAAACATTAAATAAAATTAAACACCAAGAATCCCGTGTCTGATCACAGGAGTAGATGTGATAATGCATCTTTTCCAATATCAGACACGGGATTTTTATTATCCTATATTTATTCTATTATTTTCCAAATTCACGTCTATTCTGCTGCACTGATACATATAGTAGATTCAGACACAAATAGTACATTTTGTTCTATCAATTACAATATTACAAAAACATTACTCATTTTTGCCATAATTTCAAAAAATTAATATATTTCCCTGTTCGTAATGATTCACGTAATGCTTTGTCAGATACAATACACATATAAGAAAAAGAATTCTAAAAATAGGAAAGGGCAGATGGTAACTGACATGAATAAAAAGCAGAAAAATACAGGAACTTTTTTAATAAAAATCATGGATCAGCAGAACGGTACCTGGCAGGGCAGCGTTACCTGGGTGGAAGAGCAGCGTGAGCAGCATTTCCGCAGTGCCCTTGAACTATTGAAACTGATAGATGGAGCACTTGATAACAATTACGAAATCAGAATTGAGGAATAAAAGGAGGACGCCATGAAAAGTAAAACAAAAAAACGTTTAATAGCATTCATGCTTTGCATGGTACTAGTGCTTAGCAGTACAATCTCAGCATTTGCTGATGAACTGCAGGATACAGACAGCCAGAATCAAATCGAGGCAATGGCTGATCCGGCAACAGAAGAAGCCATAGCAGACGAACCGATGGCTGAATCTTTGGATGCCTCGCAGGAAGAACAACAACCTGTAGCAGAACAACCGGTACAGGAAGAAGTTCAGACTCCGGAGGAAACTCCAGTCGTTGAAACTCCTGCCGAACCTGTTGTGGAAAATACAGCTCCTGCTGAAAATGAAGATGTAAAAGCCGAGGAACCGGCAGTAAATGAAACGCAGCCAATTCTTCAGCTTA
>OHMN01000998.1_pt1 | contig 21308 bp, 15 predicted proteins | sample 1569361 | NCBI WGS metagenome assembly OHMN01 (sample SAMEA3541508, study PRJEB24748) | human gut metagenome | biome: human gut; feature: human-associated habitat; material: faeces | place: China | collected 2012
CCTCGGCGCGGGAATCCGGCAAGCCGGATTCCATTTCGATAGTTATACACACGATGTCCCGCTGCATGCGTCAAAGATTGGAGGCAAAGAAAAGCATGTATGAGAAAGTACCTACAAATATGAATTTTGTAGAGCGAGAGAAAAAAATTGAAAAGTTCTGGGATGATGAGCACATCTTCCAGAAGAGCATGGATTCCCGAAAAGAGGGTCCGACCTACACCTTCTACGATGGTCCGCCTACCGCAAATGGCAAGCCTCATATCGGCCACGTACTGACCCGTGTCATCAAGGACATGATCCCGCGTTACCGCACCATGAAAGGCTGCATGGTTCCGCGTAAGGCAGGCTGGGATACCCACGGACTTCCGGTTGAGCTGGAGGTGGAGAAGATGCTGGGCCTGGACGGCAAAGAGCAGATCGAGCAGTATGGTCTGGAGCCGTTCATCGAGCACTGTAAAGAGAGTGTCTGGAAATACAAAGGCATGTGGGAGAAATTCTCCGGCACTGTGGGTTTCTGGGCAGACATGGACAATCCGTATGTTACCTATCACAATGACTTCATCGAGTCTGAGTGGTGGGCATTAAAGCAGATCTGGGAGAAGGGACTTCTGTACAAAGGTTTCAAGATCGTTCCTTACTGTCCGCGCTGCGGTACCCCGCTTTCCTCCCATGAGGTAGCACAGGGCTATAAAGATGTCAAAGAGCGTTCCGCGATCGCCCGCTTCAAAGTAAAGGGCGAGGATGCTTACATTCTGGCATGGACCACCACACCGTGGACCCTGCCGTCTAACGTGGCACTCTGCGTAAACCCGGATGAAACCTATGTAAAGGTGAAAAACGGCGATTATACCTACTACCTGGCAGAAGCACTTTGCGATACTGTTCTTGAAGGTGAGTACACCGTATTAGAGAGCTATAAGGGCAAAGACTTAGAGTACAAAGAGTACGAGCCGCTGTTTGACTGTGCAGTTGCAATCTGTGAGAAGCAGAAAAAGAAAGCATTCTATGTTGTATGCGATAACTACGTAACCCTGACCGATGGTACCGGTGTCGTACACATTGCACCGGCATTCGGTGAAGACGACTCCAAGGTCGGCAGAAAATATGACCTGCCGTTCGTACAGCTGGTTGATGCCAAGGGCGAGATGACCAAAGAGACTCCGTGGGAAGGCGTATTTGTAAAGAAAGCCGATCCGCTGGTATTAAAGGCATTAGACGAGAAGGGACTGTTATTCTCCGCACCGAACTTCGAGCACAGCTATCCGCACTGCTGGAGATGCGACACACCTCTGATCTACTATGCAAGAGAATCCTGGTTCATCAAGATGACGGCTGTAAAGGATGACCTGATCCGCAACAACAACACCATCAACTGGATTCCGGAGAGCATTGGTAAAGGACGTTTCGGCGACTGGCTGGAGAACGTTCAGGACTGGGGCGTTAGCCGTAACCGTTACTGGGGCACCCCGCTTAACATCTGGGAGTGTGAGTGCGGCTGCCAGCATTCCATCGGAAGCCAGGCAGAGTTAAAGTCCATGAGCCCGAACTACGCAGATGTTGTAAAGAAATATGCAAAAGAGATGGATAAAGAGACAAACGGCGAGGTTGAGCTGCATCGTCCATTCATCGACGATGTCACCATCACCTGTCCGCAGTGCGGCAAGCAGATGCACCGTGTACCGGAGGTTATTGACTGCTGGTTTGATTCCGGTTCCATGCCGTTCGCACAGCATCATTATCCATTCGAGAATAAAGAGCTGTTTGAAAAGCAGTTCCCGGCAGATTTCATCTCCGAGGCAGTAGACCAGACCCGTGGCTGGTTCTATTCCCTGCTTGCGATCTCTACCCTGATCTTCAACAAAGCACCGTACAAGAATGTTATCGTTCTGGGTCATGTTCAGGATGAGAACGGACAGAAGATGAGTAAATCCAAGGGTAATGCGGTTGACCCGTTCGATGCACTGGAGACCTACGGTGCCGATGCGATCCGCTGGTACTTCTACATCAACAGCGCACCGTGGCTGCCAAACCGTTTCCACGGAAAAGCCGTGCAGGAAGGCCAGAGAAAGTTCATGGGTACCCTGTGGAACACCTATGCATTCTTTGTTCTCTACGCAAACATCGATAACTTCGACGCAACCAAGTATACACTGGATTACGATAAGCTGCCGGTTATGGATAAGTGGCTCTTATCCAAGTTAAACTCCATGGTCAAAGATGTGGATGATAACCTGGCAAACTACCGCATCCCGGAGGCTGCAAGAGCCCTGCAGGAATTCGTAGATGACATGAGTAACTGGTATGTCAGAAGAAGCCGTGAGCGTTTCTGGGCAAAGGGCATGGAGCAGGACAAGATCAATGCTTACATGACGCTGTACACCGCTCTGGTAACGGTTTCCAAGGCTGCAGCTCCGATGATTCCGTTCATGACCGAGGACATCTACCAGAACCTGGTAAGAAGCATCGACAAGACAGCTCCGGAGAGTATCCATCTGTGCGATTTCCCGGCTGTAGAGGAAAAGCTCATCGACAAGCAGTTAGAGTCCGATATGGAGGAAGTCTTAAAGATTGTTGTATTCGGCCGTGCAGCAAGAAATACTGCAAACATCAAGAACCGCCAGCCGATTGGTAAGATGTATGTCAAGGCTGAGAACAAGCTGTCTGACTTCTACGTAGAAATCATTGAGGACGAGTTAAATGTCAAGAGCGTTGAATTTGTAGACGATGTGAGAAACTTCACTTCCTACAGCTTCAAGCCGCAGCTTAAGACCGTCGGACCGAAGTACGGCAAGCAGCTTGGCAATATCCGCAAGGCACTGTCTGAGATCGACGGAAATGCCGCTATGGATACCTTAAAGGCAGAGGGCGCACTGAAGTTTGACTTCGGCGGCGAGCCGGTAGTTCTGACCGAAGAGGACCTCCTGATTGAGATGGCACAGACCGAAGGCTATGTATCTGAGGGTGACAACTATGTAACCGTAGCCCTGGATACCAACCTGACTCCGGAACTTCTGGAAGAGGGCTTTGTCCGCGAGGTTGTGAGCAAGATCCAGACCATGCGAAAAGAAGCAGGTTTTGAGGTTACCGATCATATTAATGTATATCAGGATAATAACGATAAGATCGCTGCTATCTTTAAGAAATATGCAGACACCATTAAAGGTGAAGTACTTGCCGATCACATTTTCCTTGGACAGATGAGTGGATACGCAAAAGAGTGGAATATTAACGGTGAGACCGGAATGTTGGGTGTTGAAAAAGCAACAGATGACAGCTGCGAAAAATAAGGTATGTATAAGATGTTGCTGCGATGGTGTTTCCTGTTTGCGCAACATATAACAGCAATGCTGTCACCCGTGCAGCACATGGGCGGCAGCATTGGCATGCCTGGCCTGAAAAGGTTTATAAGGGCAGACTGCAACTGAGGAGAGGAGATCCAGTATGAAAGTCATTGCAAACAAAGGGTTTGACAAAGAAACATTTAAAAAGAGCGTTGTCGATAACGTGAAGAACCTGTACCGCCGCACCATTGATGAGGCAACCCCGAACCAGGTGTTCCAGGCTGTTGCCTATGCGGTAAAGGATGTCATCATCGACGAGTGGATCGCGACCCATAAGGAATATGAGAAGAAGGATGTAAAGACCGTTTACTATCTTTCCATGGAGTTTTTGATGGGACGTGCGCTGGGCAATAACATCATCAGCATTATGGCAAGAGACGAAGTGAAGGAAGTCTTAGATGAGCTTGGCTTCGACTTAAACGTGATCGAGGACCAGGAGCCGGATGCAGCACTTGGAAACGGTGGTCTGGGACGTCTTGCCGCATGCTTTTTGGATTCTCTTGCAACGCTTGGATACCCGGCTTATGGCTGCGGCATCCGTTACCACTATGGTATGTTCAAACAGAAAATTGAAAACGGTTACCAGGTCGAGGTGCCGGATAACTGGTTAAAGGATGGCAACCCGTTTGAGGTACGCCGTTCCGAGTATGCGACTGAGGTAAGATTTGGCGGTTATGTGCGCACCGTATGGGAAAATGGAAGAGAGCATTTCGTGCAGGAGGGTTACCAGTCTGTTATGGCGATTCCGTACGATCTGCCGGTTGTAGGCTATGGCAATAACGTAGTCAACACCCTGCGTATCTGGGATGCACAGCCGATCAACACCTTCAACCTGGATTCCTTTGATAAGGGTGATTATCAGAAGGCCGTGGAGCAGGAGAACCTGGCAAAGACCATCTGTGATGTGCTTTACCCGAATGATAACCACTATGCAGGTAAGGAGCTGCGCTTAAAACAGCAGTACTTCTTCATTTCTGCAAGTGTACAGCGTGCCGTAAGCAAGTACATGGAAAAGCATGATGATGTCCGCAAATTCTACGAGAAGAACGTATTCCAGTTAAACGATACCCATCCGACCGTAGCAGTTGCAGAGCTTATGCGTATCCTTCTGGATGATTACAATTTAACCTGGGAAGAGGCATGGGATGTTACCACCAAGACCTGTGCGTACACCAACCATACCATCATGGCAGAAGCACTGGAAAAATGGCCGATCGAACTGTTCTCCAGACTGCTTCCGCGTATCTACCAGATCGTAGAGGAGATCAACCGCCGCTTCATCATCGAGATCCAGCAGAAATATCCGGGCAACCAGGAGAAGATCGCGAAGATGGCCATTGTCTACGACGGTCAGGTGAAGATGGCTCATATGGCAATCGCAGGCAGCTTCTCCGTAAATGGTGTAGCAAGACTGCACACCGAGATCCTGGAAAAGCAGGAGTTAAAAGATTTCTACGAGATGATGCCGCAGAAGTTCAACAACAAGACCAACGGCATTACCCAGAGACGTTTCCTGCTTCATGCAAACCCGCTTCTGGCAGACTGGATCACCGACAAGATCGGCGACGAGTGGATCACTGACCTTTCCGTAATCAGCAAATTAAAGCTGTATGTGGATGACGAGAAGTGCCAGCACGAGTTTATGAACATCAAGTACCAGAACAAGGTACGTCTGGCAAAATACATCAAAGAGCACAACGGCATCGATGTAGATCCGCGTTCGATTTTTGATGTTCAGGTTAAGAGACTGCACGAGTATAAGCGCCAGCTGATGAACATCCTGCATGTCATGTATCTGTACAACCAGCTGAAGGATAACCCGAACCTGGATATGGTTCCGAGAACCTTCATCTTCGGTGCAAAGGCAGCAGCAGGCTACAAGAGAGCAAAGCTGACCATCAAGCTCATCAACTCGGTAGCAGATGTGATCAACAATGATAAGTCCATCAACGGCAAGATCAAAGTTGTTTTCATCGAAGATTACCGTGTATCCAACGCAGAGATCATCTTTGCGGCAGCCGATGTCAGCGAGCAGATTTCTACTGCAAGTAAAGAGGCATCCGGTACCGGTAACATGAAGTTCATGCTGAATGGTGCCCTGACTGTGGGAACCATGGACGGTGCAAACGTTGAGATCGTGGAAGAGGTTGGTGCAGAAAATGCGTTCATCTTCGGTACTTCCTCTGACGATATCATCCGCATGGAGCACGACCACAGCTACGATCCGATGCAGATCTTCAACAACGACCAGGATATCCGCCGCGTGCTGATGCAGCTGATTAACGGCTACTATGCACCGAACGATCCAGAGCTGTTCCGTGATATTTACAACTCCCTGCTGAATACCTTGAGCAGCGACCGTGCAGATACCTACTTCATCCTGAAAGACTTCCGGATGTACGCAGACGCACAGAAGCGCGTAGACGAGGCATACCGCGATGAGCAGTGGTGGGCAAAGGCAGCAATGCTCAATACCGCATGCAGCGGCAAGTTCAGTTCCGACCGTACCATTGAAGAGTACGTAAAAGATATCTGGCATCTGGATAAGGTGAAGGTAGAACTGTAAATCTGGCATAAAATCAGAAATCCCTCCATAGATTAGAAATAATCTGGAGGGATTTTTTATGCGAAAAATTGGAGTGATCTTTGCGGCTTTGTTTATGGTGTCCTGGATGTTTTCTTTCTTTTGCATGCATGCAGCAGGACAGGACTGGACAGGAAATTCGCATAATGCCGAGCAGGGGGATGTGGAGGCGGGAGCAGCAGATCTGCCAGCTGAACAGAAGATTCCGGGCCAGTCAGATAGACTTGGTATATCTGGAAATACGAATCGTTCCGGAGAATCTGCCCTGGCAGCCGCACAGCAGGAAAGCAGGAACATGTTCCAGAGCCGCCGCGTTATTCTGGAACGTTATGGTATCAAGACGTATCTTTCGGTGGAAGATTATCTGCCGGGTGTCGTAGTCTGCCAGGCAAGTCCGGAACTTGGTCAGGAGGCTTTGAAATGCCAGGCGGTGATTGCCCGAACTTACATATACCGTCAAATGGGAGAGCGGGAGGAAATTCAGGAGGAAGAGCTGGACCTGGACTACCTGGGTGACCGGACAGCATTTGACGGGGCAGGACTGACCGTGCATCAGAAGGAACAGCTGGCAGAGAGTCTGGAACGCTGCAAGCTTGCCGCAAAAGAAACTGCAGGAATGGTTATGAAGTATGATGACCGTTACATTTTGCCTTTATTTCATGAATGCAGTGCCGGGCGGACCAGGACCGGGGAGGCTGATTATCCATACCTGCAGTCCGTAGAGAGCAGGTGGGATGAGCAGAAAAACAAGGACAGACATTCTGCAACATTGGAAAGTGAAACAGCATTTAATCTATCAGATTTTGCAGCACGGATTGGAAAACTGAATGATTCCAAGGCAGTGGATGAGGCACGCCTGCCTTCTGAGATCCAGGTTGTGAAACGCGATGATGCCGGGTATGTGCTCCAGATGAAAATCGGACCGGGAACTTATACGGGCGATGAAGTGCAGTATGCGCTGGAACTGCCATCCGCATGTTTTACGATTGACACGAAATCCCAGGGGCAGATCATCGTTCGGACAAAAGGGCGTGGGCACGGGTATGGACTCAGCCAGCATGGGGCAGAAGCCATGGCGGAAGAAGGATGGAGCTTTGAAGACATTTTAAAATATTATTATAAAAATATTTCGCTGGTCACTGAATAAGAAAAGGCACTTTGGCAAAACTACTACCGAGGTGATAAACGGTGAAAGAGAAAATGAATCAGATGTTCCGGGATAAATTATTCCTGGTCATGTTGGTGCTTGGCCTGCTGACTATGGTTGCCGCAGCAGGTGTCGTTACGATCCAGAGAGGAAACGGACAGGAACAGAAGCCATATGTGGATATGCAGGGGCAGGACGAATATTTTGCAGAAGAAGCAAACGATCAGATGCCGCTTGCAGGAAATTCCAATGCCGAAGTACCGGATCCGGAAAGTACACAGGAAGAAATGCAGCAGGCGAAGGCCGGAAACGCTCAGGACAATGCGGTCGCAGAGCAGGAACACATTGCAAAAGAAGCAGGACCGGAGAAAAATGCAGAGACTCCGAACGGGCAAAGTACGGTAGCTTCCGGAAATGGAAGTGGTGAGAATGCCGAAGCGGAAGCAAGAGAAGCTGGAGCAGGTGGTATTGCAGCGGCTACGTTGGTGCTGGACTTTGCGGACACCAGTAAAATGCTGTGGCCGGCCAGAGGCAATGTCCTTCTGGATTACAGTATGGACCGGACCATCTATTTTCCGACTCTGGAGCAGTACAAATGCAATCCGGGCCTTGTGATCCAGAGTGAGGTCAGTACCCCGGTTGAAGCTCCGGCAGCAGCCCGGGTCCTGGAAGTGGGAAACAATGAGGAAATCGGTGATTATGTGGTCCTTGATCTCGGAAACGATTACACTGTGACCTGCGGCCAGTTAAAAGAAATCACCGCGGTGCAGGGGGAATACCTGGAAGCCGGGGCACTCCTTGGTTATGTGGCAGAGCCAACCAAATACTATACGATTGAAGGAAGCAACGTCTTTTTGGAAATGCACCATGGAGAGAAAACGGTGGATCCGCTGGATTATCTGGAGTAGGGATGCGTAAGATATCCTGATTTCATGAAGAAAACAGCTCAGACTGTAGATATCGTGGTGTTTGGTTTCGAAAGAATTTAGAAATTGTTCATAGAATCGTCGAAATTATTTGCTATACTTACTTTATAAGAGAAAGATGCACGAAACCACTCTGGTCCAAAGAGCGGGTCGTGCCGTGAAAATACAATACGAGGTGAACAATGAATATCTTATTTTTTCTGACTCTAAAGAGCGAGGTTGCTCACATTTATGAAGATGATACAGTGCGTCAGGCACTGGACAAGATGGAAGGGTTCCGTTATTCCACCATTCCGCTGCTATCCAAAGACGGAAGATATGCCGGAACCATAACCGAAGGAGACCTGCTCTGGGGAATCCGGAAAGAATACCAGATGGATTTTAAAGAAGCAGAGAATGCCCCGGTTGCGTCCATTGCACGGCGGGCAGATTACAAGCCGGTAACGGCAGAATCCAGGATGGAAGACATGATCGACTGCGCATTGAACCAGAATTTTGTTCCGGTGGTAGATGACAGGGGACTTTTCATTGGGATCATAACGAGAAAAGATATTATCAAATTCTGTTACGAAAAACTGAAAAAAGAACACGAAAAAGGAAACTAAACACGAAATGAAAAACGGCGAACTCCAGAGGTGAAAAAGACACCCCTGGAGTTTTTCTTCGTTCGTGTGCATTTTGTGGCTTTTGTGATTTTAACTGCAATTCTGCCCTGGAGTATTTCCGGCACTTGCAGACTTATCAAAAGCCGGGTTAAACGCATAAAAATTTTTGCTGTTCAGCTGATCCTGTACATGTCGCAACGTCTCACCAAAGCGCTGGAAATGCACGATTTCCCTTGCACGCAGATAGCGGATCGGATCGCACACTTCTGGATCTTTTACGACGCGAAGAATGTTATCATAGGTGCTGCGTGCCTTTTGTTCCGCAGCAAGATCTTCAAACAGATCTGTAATCGGATCTCCTTTGGATTGAAATTCACAGGAATTAAACGGAACACCACCTGCTGCCTGTGGCCAGATACCGGTTGTATGGTCAATATAATAAGGGCCAAAACCAGACTCTTCGATTTTCTGCGGTGTCAGATTCCGTGTAAGCTGATGAATAATTGCCGCTACGATTTCCAAATGGGCAAGCTCTTCCGTTCCGATATCTGTTAGAGAAGCTTTTGCTACATCATATGGCATCGCATATCTTTGGGAGAGGTAACGCATGGATGCACCCATTTCGCCATCTGGTCCACCGTATTGACTCATGATAAACTGTGCCATCTTCGGATTCGGCTGTGAAATTTTTACCGGATACTGCAGTCTCTTTTCATATCTCCACATCAGCGCATTCCTCCTTCCCATGGCCATGGTCCTTGGACCCAGTTCCAGGTATCTGCATCTGCATTCGCAATCAGAAGCGGACCATTTTCTTTTTCGTACGCACGGATTGCCTGTTCGTTCATACGCCGTGCATTTTGAAAATACTGCATGGCCATAGGGCATTTTGGATGCGTATCCAGATATAAGGTGGCTTCATCCAGTGCGAAGCCAGTTTCATATACATTCTGCAAAAGCCGGTCATTACATGCACCCATTATCTGCACCTCCCCATCACAAACGGCAGGTCAAGCTCGGGGAAAATGGTCCCACGGGTAAGCCCCCGCTCTTTGTCGTACACCTGGTTCCAGCGCTGCATGGGTGTATACGCCATTGCGACCGGCATATTCCGTAGACACTCTCTTTCCGCATTCGGTGCTGTCACTTGTCTGCTTTCATTGCTCTGATTTAGCGGGCAGGAAGGTCTGTCGTTTCTTCTTGTTGTATAAAAACCAGAACCCGCATTCACATTTCCGGATGAAAGCGGTTGGTAAGGAATATCCGGCTGCATAGAACGCTGCATGGAACAAGGACTGGCATTCTCTGTATTGCCGGCAGGCGGCTGAAGCAAATGAGGTCTTTGCATACAGCCGCATCGGTTATTGGAATAATCCATGATGAAAATCCTTTCCAGAGTTTCTAGTATCATCTTATGTGCCACAGAAAAAAGCGGTGCATAAGAATCATGTCACGGTCGCTCCCAGAGGTTGTCACCCTTGTCTCCCTCTGCTCATAAGATATAGTACAAGCAAGAAAAAAAGGAGTTTTGATCATGTGTAACTGGAATGGATGCGGAAATAACCGTTGTGGTAACAACTGTGGTGGCTGGAACCGCTGTGGCTGCGGAGGCTGTGGGAACTGTGGTAACAACTGCGGCAGATGCAATAACGGTTGCGGTAATGGCTGCGGAAGATGCAGCAATGACTGGGGATGGAATGGATGGGGCGGCTGCGGAAGTAGTTGCAATAATGGCTGCGGCTGGAATAACTGGGGATGGGGAAGCTCCTGCGGATGGAACCGAAATACCAGAGAAGCGTTCCAGGATGGATTCCGGGAAGGATATGGAGCCGGATTCCGTGATGGATTCCGGGAAGGACGGGATAAGGACCACAGACCTGGAAGACCCGGGGAAGGAGGAGGGCCAGGAGGACGACCGGGTTTTCCGGGAGATGTAAATGATTCTGGCTGCGGATGCAGCTAAATCAATAAGCATACCGCAGATAATAATCTAACTAAAATCTAGTTGACAGATCCCACATCCCCAACTATACTAATATCACAAACAGAGATTCAGGTGTGTTACTGGTAAAGCAGGCATGAACCGAAGGGACATCAAAACGGTGTCCTTTCGATTCATGCCTTTTTGTTTTGCATCATTTCCTGTAAAACAGAGTGAAATCCGGGATTTTGGGGTATGCTTAAGATAATGCAGCTATATTTTTCTATAGTTTGTCGGCAGAAAATTCCGGAAAGAAACATCCATGTGCATCTGAATACTCGGAATAAAAAGGAGAAAGAACATGAAGGACAAGATTTTTGGAGTGCTCCAGAGGGTGGGGCGAAGCTTTATGCTTCCGATCGCGGTGCTTCCGGTCGCAGGTCTTTTGCTTGGAATCGGAAGTTCCTTTACGAACGAGACGACCATCGCAACCTATGGTCTGCAGGGAATTCTCGGAAATGGGACGATCCTGCATGCACTGCTTGTGATCATGAGCAAGGCTGGAAATGTGATTTTTGACAACCTGCCGATCATCTTCGCAGTGGGAGTTGCCATTGGTATGGCAAAGGCGGAAAAGGAAGTAGCCGCGTTATCGGCTATGATTTCCTTTTTCGTCATGCACGCGTCCATCAATGCGGTGCTTTCACTGTCAGGAAAGGTTCTGGCAGACGGTTCCATCGCACCGGACGTGTTAGATGGAACCATTGCAAATGTCTGCGGCATCCAGACATTGCAGATGGGTGTATTTGGCGGTATTATCGTGGGACTTGGTGTTGCGGCGCTTCATAACCGTTATTATAAAATACAGCTGCCAAGCGCATTATCGTTTTTTGGCGGATCCCGCTTTGTGCCGATCATTTCCACGGTTACTTATGTTGCAGTTGGCATTCTGATGTATTTTATCTGGCCGGCTGTCCAGAACGGCATCTTTGCGCTGGGCGGACTGGTTACTGGAACCGGATATTTCGGAACCCTGATTTTCGGCATCATTAAGCGTGCGCTCATTCCGTTTGGTCTGCATCATGTATTTTACATGCCATTCTGGCAAACGGCAGTGGGCGGTACCATGATGGTAGATGGAAACCTGATCCAGGGCGGTCAGAACATTTTCTTTGCACAGCTGGCATCCTCCAACGTGGCACATTTTAGTGCGGATGCAACCCGGTATTTCTCCGGTGAGTTCATTTTCATGATCTTCGGACTTCCGGGAGCAGCACTTGCTATGTACCGCTGTGCAAAGCCGGAAAAGAAGAAAGCAGCAGGAGGTCTTCTGTTAAGTGCGGCACTTGCGTCGATGTTCACCGGTATTACAGAGCCGATTGAATTTTCTTTCCTGTTTGTAGCACCGATGTTGTTTGCAGTACAGGTGATCCTGGCGGGCAGTGCCTACATGATCGCACACATTTTGAATATTGCGGTGGGACTTACCTTCTCCGGAGGGCTTCTGGATCTGGTGATCTTTGGTGTGCTGCAGGGCAATGCGAAAACCAGCTGGCTGCGCATTATTCCGGCAGGAATCGTCTATTTCCTGCTGTATTACTTCATTTTCAGCTTTCTCATCAAAAAGTTTGACTTAAAGACCCCGGGCCGCGAGGACGATGACGAGGAAACAAAGCTTTATACGAAAGCAGATGTGAATGCCCGCAAGGCCGAGGCGAAAGAGGGAGAACGCCAGAGCCAGACAGCAGCAAACGACAACCGGAGTGCAGCTATTGCAAAGGGCATGGGCGGCAGAAAGAATATCACATCGGTGGACTGCTGTGCAACCAGACTGCGCTGCTCCATTGAGAATCCGTCTCTGGTAAATGAAAAGATGCTTAAGAGCACCGGAGCGGTAGGTGTGATCGTAAAAGGTCAGGGAATCCAGATCATTTACGGACCGCAGGTTACCGTGATCAAATCGGAGCTGGAGTCTTATCTGGCAGAAGAACACGAGAAAGAGGCAGAAGCAGTAACTGCAGAGTCTGGCAAAGATGAGCACAGGAAAGAAACGAAAACCGTATTTGCCGAGACAGGTAAGAATGGAGAAGATGCAGAACGCAAGACAGAAAAAAATATAGAGCCGGAAACCGAAAAATCTGCCGGAGAACAGACAAACCCGGGCCATGTTTTGTATTCTCCGTTTGAAGGCATCTTAAAGCCAATCACAGAAGCTCCGGATGAAGCATTTGCCAGCAAAGCCATGGGAGACGGCTATCTGGTCATGCCGGAGAATGGAACGGTTGTGGCACCGGAGGACGGTGAGGTGATGTTCGTGTTCCCAAGCAAGCATGCCATTGGCATGAAAGCGGCAGACGGAACAGAGTATCTGCTTCACATCGGTGTTGATACCGTAAAATTAAATGGGGAAGGCTTTCATGTCTTCGTGAGCGATGGACAGAAAATTGCAAAAGGCGATAAACTGATGGAGTTCGATCCGGTATATATCCGGGAGCACGCTGTGAGCGATGCCTGCATTGTGATTTTTACCGGTCTGACAGAGGGACAGCAGTTAACCTTAGAGGGAGAAAAACAGGTGAAACGGCTGGATCAGATAGGAATGATCATTCAATAAAACTTAGGGAGTATTTTTTATAGAACAGACAGAGGACGCGTGAAGGGCGCGTCCTTTGTGCTGTTTGAAAATGCCAGACAGCATGAAAAAAGCGTTTGGTAATCGGGATTTGTCGTGTATAATAAGGGAAGAAAAGGTAACGTGGAGGTTAGGGGAATGTATCGGGTGATCAAAGTATTAAACAATAACGGAATCCTGGTTCTGGACGATGCCACCGGACGGGAACAGATTCTTCTTGGAAACGGAGTCGGCTTCGGACACCGGATGGGAGAGCGGATGCAGACGCTTCCGCAGGCAAAGCGCTATGAAATGGTCAATGAGAAAACATCTGCTCTGACCAGGGTAAATGGAATTGACCCGGTTTATATAGAAGCAGCGGGGAAAATCATAGAGCTTGCAGAAGAGGCGATGGGAGTTTTGCAGCATGATATTCTGATCCCCATGGCGGATCATATCGCCATGGCAGCAGCGCGGGCGAAGGAACAAAAGGAAATTCCAAATCCATTTAAAGCGGATATCGCAGCATTATTCGAGGAAGAGTATGAGGCTGCGAAAAAAGGATGCGTAATCTTAAAAAAGATGACAGGAATCCAACTTGGAGAAGATGAGGCCGGTTACATCGCTTTGCATATCCATGCCGGGCTGGCACAGGAAAATGTAGCGGATTCGCTGGAAACAGCGCGTCTTGTCAATGCCTGTATGTCCATGATCGAGGAAAGCACCGGAAAGAAACTGCCTTACAGCTCGCTTGGTTACAACCGGCTGATGAGTCATGTCCGTTATATGCTGGCCCGTGCCCGCAAAGGCGAACGCACCGACTTAGATCTGGAATCTTATGCCAGGGAAAATTTCCCGAAAGAATACGAACTGGCAGAGCAGATCCTGCGAAAGCTGGAACAGAAATTAAAGCTGGAGTTTGCGCGGGAAGAAACGGGGTTTCTGGCAATCCATATCAGGAGGGTGACTGGAGGAGAGACGGTGTAAGGGTGTAGAGACTGGAGCTTAAAAGCAAAAAGAATCTGACAGAAAACATCGGGAAAACATTTCAGAAAATGCTTTTCAAATCTGAGAATTTTTGCTATACTATTATAGTTCGATCGGGGTATGGCGTAGCTTGGTAGCGCGCTCGGCTGGGGGCCGAGAGGTCGCAGGTTCAAATCCTGTTGCCCCGATTAACTATTGGAATCTAAGCACGGAGAGCCTATGCAGCCGCAGGGGGTTTCCGTGCTTTTTTGCTTGTTAGTTTCTTTTATTTCACTTTACAGTCCCCCCGTACTTTGCTATCATGGATACTAGTATTACGGGTGGCTTCCCAAATAAAGGAACTGCGATCACAGAAAGAAAACGGAGAATTGCTATGAAGGGAATTGTCAGCTTTGACATGGACATGACGCTTTTGAACCATGCAGATTATAAAATTCCGGACAGTGCCATTAAGGCGCTGGACCGGCTGCATGAACACTACTATATCGTCATTGCTACCGGACGCGACATGGATGCCAAGTTCAGTGAAGGACTTGCTGACCAGGTGAAACCGGATGCCATCATCCATCTAAATGGCAACAAGATCACGGTCGGAGCGGAACTGATCTATGAACATTGTATGAAGCGGGAGTTGGTGGAAGAACTGCTGCATTTTGCAGAGGATAAGGACTATGCCATTGGAATGACGGTCGGAGATACCGATTATTTTATCAATCCCTGGTGTGTAACCCGCCACGATATGGTGCGCTGGAACATGTCGGACCGGAAATTCCGCGACCCGTGGAAGCTTCTGGACATGCCGGTGCGGACTCTGGCTTATATCGGGCATGAACCCGGTACAAAGGAAGTGGAGGAGGCATTCCCAATGCTCAAGCTTCCCATGTTTTCCAGCCGGGAGGGGGCAGATATCATCGAGAAGGATGCTTCTAAGGCAGAAGGACTCAAGCGTCTTTGCAAGCTGTGGAAGATACCGCTTGCGCAGACCATCGCATTTGGCGACAGCATGAATGATTATGAGATTGTGACGACTGCCGGGATCGGTGTAGCCATGGGCAATGCCCATCCGCAGCTGAAAGCGGCAGCAGATTATGTCACGGACGATATTGCAAAAGACGGAGTCTATAAAGCATGTGAGGCACTGCATCTTTTTTGAGAATGAGACAGGGATGAGTCATTCACTTTTTTTGCTAAAAAACAAATATTCCATGATATACAATCTAACGATACAGACGAAAGGAATTTAAAATTATGGCATCATATTACGATCTGGTGATTATCGGGGCGGGACCGGGCGGCTATACGGCTGCGATCAAGGGAGCCTCTTTTGGCATGAAGGTAGCGGTGATCGATGAAAATAAGCTTGGTGGTGTCTGCATCAACCGCGGCTGCATCCCGACGAAGGCATTATTGCATGCGTCTAATATTTTTTCCATGATGCAGCATAGCGATGAATTCGGGGTGTCGACCGATTTTATTTCCTTTGATTTCGCAAAAATGCAGGATTACAAGAAGCGCTCTGTGCGCCGCTACCGGGACGAGATCCAGAAATTATTCGATAAAAATGATATTACGTTTATCAAGGGAAAAGCAACCATCCGCCGCGAAAAGACCATTGAGGTGGTGGGAGAGAACGGAAAAGAATATCTCCGGGCGAAAAACATCATCATTGCCACCGGCGCAAAGCCGGTAATGCCGAAAATTCCGGGAATCGACCTTCCTGGCGTCATCAACAGTGACCGCCTGCTGGCTGTGCCAACCTGGAACTACGACCGCATCGTGATCATGGGCGGCGGTGTCATCGGTGTGGAGTTTGCCACGATCTTCCAGGCGCTCTGCTCAAAGGTGACTATCGTAGAGAAGGGTCCGCATCTGCTGGGACCGATGGATGAAGAGGTCTCCGAGGCATTGAAAGAGCAGCTGGCCGATAAGGGCATTACCGTTTACTGCAATGCCATGGTGGAGGAAATCCGCAAGGAAGACAGCCTGGTCTGTACGGTGCGTGACCTTGCTACGAATGAGATTACCCAGATCAAGACCAACCAGGTCGTGGTAGCGGTAGGAAGAACTCCGTATACGGATGGCCTTCTTGGCGAAGACATGACGCTGCAGATGGAGAAGGGAAGACCAGTAGTCGATGCAGATTTCCAGACGAGCGAGCCCGGCATTTATGCCATCGGCGATGTTTCTGCAAAAACCCAGCTGGCGCACGTAGCTATGGCGCAGGCAACCTATGTGATTGAAAACCTGGCCGGAAAGCCGCACACCATCCGTCTGGAGGCTGTGCCAAACGGCATGTTTGTTTCGCTTCCGATCGTGCCGAGCTGCATTTATACGGAGCCGGAAATTGCAACGGTCGGAATCACCGAGGCGCGGGCCGGCGAGCTTGGCATGAAGGTACGCTGCGGCGTTTACGATATGGGAGAGAATGGAAAATCCATCATCACGCGGGAAGAACACGGCTTTATCCGCCTGATATTTGAGGCGTACTCCAATACCATTGTGGGAGCGCAGATGATGTGCCCGCGTGCCACGGACATGATCGGTGAGATGGCAACGGCAATCGCTAATGGACTGACAGCTGAGCAGCTTTCCCTGGCTATGCGTGCCCACCCGACCTACAGTGAGGGCATTGCGGCGGCTATTGAGGATGCTATGCGGAAAAATTAAGAATGAAAATTGCGAAAGCTATGGCGCGGCAGAGGACCGGAAAAATCAGAGAAGAGGCAAAGCTGCGGCAGGCGATGAAGCAATTCCAAGAGCATAAAAAAGAAGAAAAAGAGGATAGTAGCATGAACGGGATCATTAACAGAATCGCATGTCTCCGCAATTTGATGGAGACCTATCATATGGATGCATATTTTGTACCGACAGCAGATTTTCACGAGTCGGAGTACGTGGGAGAGCACTTCGCGTGCAGAAAATATATCACCGGATTTACCGGTTCCGCTGGTGTGGCACTGATCACGAAAGACTGGGCAGGCCTCTGGACGGACGGCCGCTATTTTGTGCAGGCAGCCGGTGAGTTAAAAGACAGCGGTGTGGAGCTGATGAAGATGGGCCAGCCTGGTGTGCCGACGGTAGAACAGTATCTGGAGGAGCATATGCCGGAGCGCGGTGTGCTTGGCTTTGATGGCCGCGTCATCAACAGTAAGACTGGCGAAGGCTTAAAAGAGCGTCTTGCCCGCAAGCAGGTTACGATTTGCCCGGATCACGACCTGATCGGCGAAATCTGGGAGGACCGCCCGGAGCTTTCTGCAAATCCAGTCTGGATCCTGAAAGAAAAATACGCAGGCCAGTCTGCATCTGGGAAGATTGCACAGGTAAGAAAAGCGATGAAGAAGGCATATGCAGATGTGCACATCCTTACCACGCTGGATGATATTGTCTGGCTGTTAAACATCCGCGGAAATGACATTCCGTGTAATCCGGTTGTACTGTCTTACCTGCTGGTGACGGAGGAAACCTTAAGCTTCTATGTAAATGCGCAGGTGCTTTCCGGTGAGGTACAGGACTATCTGAAAGCCCTGGGTGTTACTGTGCACCCATACAATGACATTTACGTAGATGTAAAGGAACTGAAGGGACACCGCATCCTGTTGGAAAAGAGCCGTGTCAACTATGCGATTTACGAGAGTGTGCAGGGGCAGAACCAGATCATCGACCAGATGAACCCGACTGTCTATGCCAAGTCACAGAAGAATGAGACTGAAATTGAAAATATGAAAAAAGCCCACATCACCGACGGTGTGGTCATGACCAAATACATTTATTGGTTAAAGAAAAATATCGGAAAGATTCCAATGGATGAGTGCAGCGTGGCCGATCATCTGGATCAGATGCGCCGGGACCATGGAGCGCTGGATATCAGCTTTACCACCATCTCCGCGTATGGGGAAAATGCGGCACTTTGCCATTACCAAGCGGTTCCGGAACACTGCGCGAGCCTGCAGGCAAGAGGCTTGTATCTGGTGGATTCCGGCGGACAGTATTATGAGGGAACCACGGACATCACCCGGACCATTGCATTAGGACCGGTAACCGAAGAAGAAAAAGAGCATTACACGCTGGTGCTGATGAGTATGCTGCGTCTGGGACATGTGAAATTCATGCAGGGCTGCAGCGGTCTGAGTCTGGATTATGTAGCGAGAGAGCCACTCTGGAAACGTGGACTGGATTTCAATCACGGAACCGGACACGGGGTAGGTTATTTGCTGAACGTGCATGAGCGCCCGATCGGCATCCGCTACCGGGTAGTTCCGGAGCGTCAGGACAGCGCACCGTTCATGCCTGGCATGGTATGTTCCGATGAGCCGGGCCTTTACATCGAAGGAAGTCACGGAATCCGCACCGAGAACCTGGTATACTGCAAGAAGGATGAAAAGACCGAGTATGGTCAGTTCTTAAGCTTTGAATATCTGACTTATGTACCGATCGACTTAGAGCCGGTGGATGTTTCTCTGATGGAAGAACAGGATGTAGCATGGCTGAATGAATACCATGCACAGGTATATGAAAAGATCGCGCCGCATTTAACCGAGGAAGAAGCGGCCTGGCTGAAAGAAGTCACCAGACCGCTGAAGAAATAAGAATCAAAGGAATGGTTCCATGGCAGGGCAGTCGGTCAGGCAGCCGGCTGTGTGGCCGTGAACATGGGACTGAGTTGCACAGGCCTGGTCCTTGGGCTGTATGGAGCTGGAACCTGGTCAGGCAGGATTTGGTCATTCGTCTGTGGTTGTTTTCCATGGAACCAGATCAGTCCTCCCAGGGAAGATGAACGACAGTGTAGTCGTGGTGGACCGCTGGAAGAAACTTCTCCAGAATGTCCTTGGTGTAGAGTTTCAGGCTCGAAGTGTTGATGCACGGATGACACCCGATGAAGGTGTGGTGATCGATCACATCCTGATCAATGAGAAGACGCACCCGGTTGTCATGGTCATTCATGAGGCCAAGTACACTGACGGAGCCCGGCGTGATATCCAGAAATTCTTCCATGAAATCAGGTGTTGCAAAGGAAAGGCGGGCACTTCCGATCTGTTTGGAAAGCTTTGCTGTTTTAAACTTCTTGTGCCCCGGCATCATGAGCAGATAAAACTGGGTCTTCTGGGCATTGCACAGGAACAGATTTTTGCAGATCTCGATATCCAGCCGGACATCCACGTCATGGCAGGCATCGATCATGGCGGTGGCATCGTGGTCAAGACGCCAATAAGGAATCTGGAGTTCATCCAGAAGGTCATAAGTGCGGATCTCCTTTTCCAGCCGTCCAGAACAGTTTTCCGGGCGCCCGGTGTAGAGAACCGGATCGATATAGAAAGAATCCTCGCCGGTGCAAGCTGCACCGGCTTGTATGTTGTTATCAGCTGTGTTATCCATGGGGTATCCTCCTGAAAGTATGTTGTAATGTAGGTAATGATTCATGTTTTTGGCGGGTCTCAAGGTTCAAAATCCTTTTGACTCTGGTATCATTATATAAAAATTGATGAAAAAGGCAAGGATTTGAATAGTATGAAACAGGATAGAAATATAAAAAAAGAAACAGGGAAGAAAAAGCCAGTTGCCAGAAATCAGAGCTGGAGTCTGGATGAGAAATTTGAGGAGTGGGTAGGAGAGAAACCGGCAAGAGGTGCTGGGGAGAAGAAAGGCGAGAAGATAGGGAAAAATTTCGAAAAGAAAGGTTTCAGGAATTTTTCTGAGGGCCTTCATCGGGAAGATGACCGGAATCGGAATGGAAAAACCGATGTAAAAAAAGGAGCAAAGCTTGGAAAAAGAGGAACGCAGGAATCTGCACAGGAGTTCGGCCGCGAAAATGATAGAAAATCTGAGCGCAAATTTGTTCAGAAAAACACTGGGAAATTTGTTGGAAAGAACGATAAAAATTTTGGAATAGGTACAGATTCGAAGCAGAAATCAGGAGCTTTTCAGAAAAACGCAAAAGCACAGGCACAGACACCGGCAGAGCAGAAGCGGGCGGCAGAAAAGACGCAGCAGGCAAAGAAAAAGGGGCTTTGTCCGGTTGCTCATCGCTGCGGCGGCTGTCAGTATCTGGACATGCCTTACAAAGAGCAGCTCCAGATGAAACAGAGCCAGATGCAGAAGCTTCTCGGAAATTATTGTAAAGTACACGGCATCAAAGGCATGGATGATCCATTCCATTACCGCAACAAAGTCCATGCAGTATTTGGTTACCGCAAGGGAGAAGCCATTTCCGGTGTCTACGAAGAGAAAACCCACAACATCGTGCCGGTAGAGACCTGCATGATCGAAGACAAGAAAGCAGACGAGATCATTGGTACGATCCGCGGCATGCTGAAATCCTTCAAGATTCATACATACGACGAAGACACCGGTTATGGCCTGCTGCGCCATGCGCTGATTCGCCGCGGCTTTACCAGCGGTCAGATCATGGTTGTTCTGGTCACCGCATCCCCGGTATTCCCGTCCAAGAATAACTTTGTCAAAGCCCTGCGCCAGAAACACCCGGAGATCACCACCATTGTCCAGAACATCAACAACCGCGGCACCAGCATGGTACTGGGAGACAAAGAACACGTACTGTACGGGAAAGGATTTATTGAAGACGAGCTGTGCGGCTGCAAATTCCGCATCTCCCCGAAATCCTTCTATCAGGTAAACCCGGTGCAGACCGAGTATCTGTACGGCAAAGCCATTGAACTGGCTGATTTGACCGGAAACGAGCGCGTGCTGGATGCTTACTGCGGAATCGGAACCATCGGAATCATCGCCGCATCCAAAGCAAAAGAAGTCATCGGTGTCGAGTTAAATGCCGATGCTGTGCGCGATGCCATCCAGAACGCAAAATGCAACGATGTCAAGAACATCCGTTTCTTCTGCAACGACGCAACCGAATTCATGATGCAGATGGCCGCATCCGGCGATAGCGTGGATGTCGTCCTGATGGACCCGCCAAGAGCTGGAAGCACAGAGGCATTCATTAAGGCAGTGGCAGCAGTGAAAGCAAAGACCGTGATCTATGTGTCCTGCGGACCGGATACTCTGGCGAGAGATTTGGGCGTGTTTAAGAAGATGGGATACCGGGCTGAAGGCGCCTGGCCGGTGGATATGTTTCCGGCGACCGGGCATGTGGAGACGGTTGTCTTGCTTTCCAAGGGCGAGGTCGACTCGAAAAAGATTCGGGTTGAGTTCTCTTTGGAAGATATGGATATGT
>OHMN01001006.1_pt1 | contig 21159 bp, 23 predicted proteins | sample 1569361 | NCBI WGS metagenome assembly OHMN01 (sample SAMEA3541508, study PRJEB24748) | human gut metagenome | biome: human gut; feature: human-associated habitat; material: faeces | place: China | collected 2012
GATGAGGTATTAGAGCAGTTTATGGATCTGGACGCATCCGACGAGCAGTTAGACTGCCCGTTCGTATTTGCATCTGCCCGTGCAGGTTTTGCAAAGAAAGAGCTGGACGATCCGGAAGTAGATATGAGCCCGCTGTTTGAGACCATCGTAAACTATATCCCGGCTCCGGAAGGAGACCCGGATGCAGATACCCAGATGCTCATCAGCACCATTGACTACAACGAGTTTGTTGGCCGTATCGGTGTCGGCAAAATCGACAACGGAAGCATTAAGGTAAACCAGGACTGCGTGATCGTAAACCATCACGATCCGGACAAGATGCGCCGCGTGAAGATTGGTAAGCTGTACCAGTTCGACGGCTTAAAGCGTGTAGAGGTTCAGGAGGCAACCATCGGTGATATCGTTGCAGTATCCGGTATCGCAGACCTTCACATTGGTGATACCATCTGTTCCCCGGAGAATCCGGAATCCATTCCGTTCCAGAAGATTTCTGAGCCGACGATCGCCATGAACTTCATGGTAAATGACAGCCCGCTTGCAGGCCAGGAGGGTAAGTTCGTTACCTCCCGTCACTTAAGAGAGCGTCTGTTCCGCGAACTGAACACCGATGTCAGCCTGCGTGTAGAAGAGACCGAGTCCCCGGACTGCTTTAAGGTTTCCGGACGTGGTGAGCTGCATCTGTCTGTCCTGATCGAGAATATGCGCCGCGAGGGCTTTGAGTTTGCAGTCAGCAAGGCTGAGGTTCTTTACAAATACAACGAGCGCAACCAGAAGTTAGAGCCGATGGAGTTAGCTTACATCGACGTTCCGGAGGAGTTTACCGGTGCGGTAATCCAGAAGCTGACCTCCAGAAAGGGTGAGCTGCAGGGCATGAGCCCGGCAAACGGCGGATATACCCGTCTGGAGTTCTCCATCCCGGCAAGAGGCCTGATCGGCTATCGTGGTGAGTTCATGACCGATACCAAGGGTAACGGTATCATCAACACCATTTTCGATGGTTACGGCCCGTTCAAGGGTGAGTTAAGCTACCGTAAGACCGGTTCCCTGATCGCTTACGAGAGCGGTGAGACCATCACCTACGGCCTGTTCAACGCCCAGGAGCGCGGTATCCTCTTTGTAGGACCGGGCGAGAAGGTTTACTCCGGTATGGTCATCGGCCAGAACCCGAAGACCGAGGATATCGAGGTCAATGTCTGCAAGACCAAGAAGCTGACCAACACCCGTTCCTCCAGTGCTGATGAGGCATTGAAGCTGGTTCCGAAGAAGATCATGAGCCTGGAGCAGTGCCTGGAGTTCATCGATACCGACGAGCTTCTTGAGGTAACCCCGGAGAACCTGCGTATCCGCAAGAAGATCCTGGATCCGACCATGCGTAAGAGAGCATCCTTTAAAAAATAAATATTGCCAGATTCCCTAAAACCTGGTGTGGACTTTTCTAGTAAAGCCAAGCTATTTTCGCCACACAGCTCCTTCCCGTACGGGAGGATGCTGTGTGGCGTTTTTTTGCATTGTATATCGAGGAGGCGCCAGTGGCGCGTACTCTTATAATTTCGAAAGGAGTTTACTATGACAGATACATTTATGAAAGAAAAATCGGTATTCCCACTGCTGTTGTCGATGGCCTTGCCGATGGTAGTGTCTATGCTGGTCAATTCCCTTTACAACATTATCGACAGCTTTTTTGTGGCAAAGATCAGTGAAAACGCCATGACGGCCCTTTCCCTGGTCTATCCGGTGCAGAACTTTATCAGTGCTGCTGCCATTGGCTTTGGCGTGGGCATCAATGCACTGGTATCGCTGTATCTGGGTGCCGGAAATAAGAAAAAAGCCGGAAATGCAGCGGGGCAGGGGCTTTTCTGCTGCCTGGTCCACGGTGTCGTTCTGGCGGTGCTTTCCCTTCTGGTCATGCCGCATTTTTTAAATATGTTTACGGGTGATGAAGACGTAAAGGCGCTGGCAATCCGCTATGCTTCCATTGCTTTTTCGTTTGCACCGGTGATCATGGTGGGATTATTTTTTGAGAAGCTTTTTCAGGCGGTAGGGCGCATGAAAGTTGCCATGACAAGCCTGCTTTGCGGCTGTATCGCTAACATTATCCTGGACCCTCTGATGATCTTTGGAATCGGCATTTTTCCGGCAATGGGGATTACCGGGGCGGCGATCGCAACGGGGATCGGCCAGGTGGTTTCCCTGACAGTATATCTGCTGATGTACGTGGGAAAACCGTTCCCGGTCAAATTTACCAGACAGGACCTGAAGCCAAATGGAGAAATCTTAAAGAAGCTGTATGGGATCGGCATTCCGGCTATCTTAAACATAGCGTTGCCTTCCTTTCTGATTACCGCATTAAACGGCATTCTTGCTGCAGCTTCCGGCAGTTATGTGCTGGTGCTTGGAATCTATTATAAGCTTCAGACCTTCCTGTATCTTCCGGCCAGCGGCATTGTACAGGGACTGCGTCCGCTGATCGGATACAACTATGGGGCAAAAGAAATGAAGCGGGTGCGCAGGCTGTTTGAACTGACGCTGGTGATGTGTGCAGTCATTATGGCGGTTGGAACGTTTGGCTGTCTTCTGTTTGCAAAACAGCTTATGCAGCTGTTCACTACAAACCCGGAAACCGTGGCAGCGGGCACACAGGCATTACGCCTAATCTGCCTGGGATTTTTAATTTCTTCGGTTTCTGTGACCGCAAGCGGCGCGTTTGAGGGATTGGGAATGGGCATGTCTTCCCTCATCATTTCCCTGTGCCGTTATCTGGTGGTGATCCTGCCGGCTGCCTGGATCTTAAACCGGATCATGGGACCAGTGGGAGTCTGGCACGGATTCTGGATCAGTGAGTGGATCTCGGCGGCGGTTTCAGCCTGTCTTGTAGGACGATTTGCTTTCGCTGCTTTTCGGGAACGTTAGTTGGAGACAGCAAAACATTATAAAATCTGCTGCTTTTTTGCCTTTTGCATGGGAAATGTAACATTTTGCCGCCATTTGTCGAGCGAAAACCTGAATATTTTTTCTCATTTTCCCGTAAATATGATAATAGCTGAGAGCTAAAAGAAATGGGAAGAGGAGAGAAAATACTATGTCAGAAAAAGTGATCGAAAACAATAAGGTGAGTGTGATCGGAGAAATCATTTCCGGGTTTACCTTCAGCCACGAAGTATTTGGAGAGGGCTTTTATCTTGTGAACGTGGCAGTGAGCCGTTTAAGCGAGCAGGCCGATATCATCCCGCTCATGATCTCAGAGCGCCTTTTGGATGTCAAGGAAGATTATATTGGCTGCACGGTGGAGGCCATTGGCCAGTTCCGTTCCTATAACCGCCATGAAGGAATAAAAAACCGTCTGGTACTGTCGGTGTTTGTACGGGAAATCCATTTTATGGAGAAATTTACGGATTATACCAAGACGAACCAGATCTTTCTGGATGGTTACATCTGTAAGGCACCGGTTTACCGGAAAACGCCGCTTGGAAGGGAGATTGCAGATCTGCTTTTGGCAGTCAACCGCCCTTACGGCAAGTCAGACTATATCCCGTGCATTGCCTGGGGCAGAAATGCGCGGTTTGCTTCTGGCTTCGAGGTGGGAACCAGAGTGCGCGTATGGGGCCGTGTGCAGAGCCGGGAGTACACCAAAAAACTCAGCGAGACTGAGTGCGAGAAGCGGGTGGCTTACGAGGTTTCCATCAGCAAGCTGGAATGCGGGGATCCGGAAGAGGAAGTGTGAGGATGCGAAGCATCAGCGCGGCTGTGCTGGCGGATTTATGTATGTGAACCGCAATAAGAATAGCCGCAGTCTTAACAGATTAACTTGCAAATCACATGGGAATGTGTTACGATTAGCACGCTTGTATAAACGATGCTAAGAAAAACAGAGGTGCAAAAGCGATGAGTACAGGAAGACTAGAGGTCATCTGCGGCAAAGACAGCTCAGGAAAGACAGCGATGGCCCTTGGCAGAGCGCTCCAGGCGCTCACAGAGCAGAAAACCGTGATCGTGATCCAGTTTTTAAAAGGCAGTGAGAAAACAGGAAATCTGGACGTATTAAAGCGAATGGAGCCGGAACTGAAGATATTCCGCTTCGAAAAATCAGACCGCTACTTTGCAGAGTTAAGTGATTCTGAAAAGAAAGATGAGCAAGTCAATATCCGCAATGGATTAAATTATGCAAAGAAGGTACTGACCACAGAGGAGTGTGATCTTCTGGTTCTCGATGAAGCCCTTGGGCTGGTTGACCAGAATATCGTAACGGAAGAGGAACTGGAGGGCATTTTAAACTGCCGTGACCAGGTCCAGGTCATTGTGACCGGAAAGGTACTGCCGGAAGGCATCCACCGGATCGCAGATAAAGTGGAATATGTAGATTGTTCCACCTGTTCCAGATAGGTTTAAGTTGACAATTAAAATGGTTAATGCTAGTATTATACATAAACAGGCAAGTAGAGGTTGCGCGAAGCATGAGTAAAGAATCGGATGCACCAGAAGCAGAAGAGGATTCTTTGAAAGGGCGGGCGCCGAAGATAGAGGACGGTCTGGAAGTCATTTATCTGGGGACAGGGTGAAGAATCCTGTAACTGTCATCCAACCGGATGGAGAGCTACTTAAAGCAAAAAGCACAAAAGCGACTTTAAGAGGGCTGACCGGAATTTGTCAGTCCCTTTTTTATTTCATAGGAAAGTGCGTCCTATGAAACAAAAAAGTGCTCCGCAGGGATGCGCGCTCGGCGCAAAGGTAGATGGTTGCCAAAGCAACCGCGCCTCGGCGCGAGAATGTGCCAAGGCACATTCTTTTTTACATTGCATGTCGGAACAGTGCGGTGGCGTATCCGTTGATTGACGCCTGCAATACATAAACATATGAGGAGGAAAAGAACATGGCTATTTTTGAGGGCGCTGGTGTTGCATTGGTAACCCCGTTTACAGAATCTGGAGAGGTAAATTATGATAAGCTTGCTGAGCTTTTGGAGGAGCAGATCGCAGGCGGTACCGATGCGATCATCGCATGCGGCACTACCGGTGAGTCTGCAACCATGAATCACGAGGAGCATCTGGATGTGATCCGTTTCACCTGCAAGGTGGTAAACAAGCGTATCCCGGTTATCGCAGGAACCGGTTCCAACTGTACCAGAGAGGCAATTCACCTTTCCAAGGAGGCTGAGAAGGCTGGAGCAGACGGACTATTGTTAGTAACTCCTTATTACAATAAGGCAACCCAGAATGGTCTGATCGCACACTACACCGCGATCGCAGAGTCTGTAAACATTCCGTGTCTTTTATATCATGTGCCGACCCGTACCGGTCTTACCATGAAACCGGAGACCATCGTAAAGCTTTGCCGCGATGTGAAAAACATTGTTGGCGTGAAGGAAGCAAGCGGCAACTTCTCCGTGATCGCAGAGATCATGCACCTGGCAAACGGTTGCGTAGATCTGTATTCTGGCAACGACGACCAGATTGTTCCGCTTCTGGCTATGGGCGGCAAGGGCGTTATCTCCGTTCTGTCCAACGTTGCTCCGAGACAGACCCACGAGATCTGCGAGAACTTCTTCAAGGGCGATATCCAGAAGAGCTGCCAGATGCAGTTAGACGCCATTCCGGTGATCAACGCACTGTTCTGTGAAGTAAACCCGATCCCGGTTAAGGCTGCCTTAAATCTGATGGGCAAAGAGGCGGGTCCGTTAAGACTGCCGCTTACCGAGATGGAGCCGCAGAACCAGGAACGTTTGAAAAAGGCAATGCAGGAGTATGGAATCCTGTAAAACGGGAATGTACGCAGCATTTGCAAAGAATCAAAAAGACAGCTGCCTGTGTCATGGAATGCAGCTGTCTGGAAACGTGCAAATAGAACCACAAACGAAAGAACAGGACCTGCACAGGAGGACTTATAAAATGGTAAAAATGATCATGCACGGCTGCAATGGTGCGATGGGACGCACCATTACCGGTCTGGCAAAGGAGATGGATGGCATTGAGATCGTAGCCGGAATCGATGTCAATCCGGTAGTTTTAAGTGATTATCCGGTGTTTGCATCTTTAGAGGAATGTAACGTTGAGGCAGATGTGATCGTCGATTTTGCTTCTGCAAAGGCAGTGGACCATCTGCTGGATTACTGCGCGGCACACAAGATGCCTCTGGTACTCTGCACGACCGGACTTTCCGCAGAGCAGATTGAAAAAGTAAAAGAGAGCAGCAAACAGACTGCGATTCTGCGCTCTGCGAATATGTCCCTTGGCATCAATACCCTCATGAAGCTGGTCCAGGATGCGGCAAAGGTGCTGGCGAATGCAGGCTTTGACATTGAGATCGTCGAGAAGCACCACAACAAAAAACTGGATGCGCCGAGCGGCACTGCACTGGCTCTGGCAGATTCCATCAACGAGGCGATGGCCAACCAGTACCATTACAAATATGACCGCAGCCAGGAGCGCGTAAGACGTGACGAGAAAGAGATCGGTATCTCTTCCGTGCGCGGCGGTACGATTGTAGGTGACCACGACGTGATCTTTGCCGGAACGGATGAGGTCATTACCTTCAGCCACACCGCTTATTCCAAGGCAATTTTCGGAAAAGGTGCACTGCAGGCAGCACTGTTTCTGGCAGGCAAAGAGCCGGGACTGTACGACATGCAGGATGTGATCGGTTAATTTTATAAAAAGATAAAAATGGAAGTTCTGATTTTGATAAAATCGTTTCTTCTTTCTCATACTAACAGCAGGATGTATTCCTGAAATCGGTTGTTTCGTGGAAAAGTACAGTCTATGAAACAAAAACGCTCCGCCTGGATGCGCACTCTTTTTCACTTCGGGAATTCATTAGGAAAGAAAGGAGAATACGATGATGAAAAAAATCAGAATGACTGCATGTGTGCTGATCTTCGCCATGACTGTTTGTCTTTTAGCGGGATGCAGCAACCAGAATGGAAACAACATGGCAGATGAGGCAACGACTGCAAGCCAGGGAGCACCGAATGGCCAGAACGGAAACGGCCGGGGCACCGCTGCCGGGAAAAACGACACAAATAACATGGAAAGCGGAATGGCCGGTGAAAACGGCGGAGCCGGAAATGGCACGAGTGGAACCGGAGGTACTACCGGAAATGGCGGAATCAACGGAAACGGCACCAACACAACCGGGGAAAACACCGGGAATGGTGTAAATGGAGCGGGTGGAGCTGCTGGAAACTTAAACCAGACAAACGGAAATGTTGGGAATTCTGCAGCAGAAAACCGCACCGGAGGCCAGGAAAGCACTGGCGTGGTGGACGGACTCGTGGATGATGTGGAGCGCGTTGTGCAGTAAGAAAGTTATTTGGTTTTTCTTGTTTTTTAGAATAACATCGCTTTTCAAAAGCGATGTTATTCGTTTTTCATGTACATAGGAGGACTTTTGATCAGAACATGGAATCGGTCATGCCGCAGCTGGAGAAAACAGTGCATCCGGCGGCTGGCATGGAATTATCAGCGTTCCAGACACACAAGGTGTATCCGCAGAATTCTGGTGGCTGCGATCTGTCTGGAAATTGCAGCAGGAACGGCATTATTCTGGCAGGAAAAGCGCCCGGAGCTTTCTCTGGTACGCAGGGAAGAAATCTGTGAAGTGGAGCTTATTTCCAAAGAGGCAATTGCTCCGGGCAATGCTGTGAGTGGTGAGCCGGAACAGGATATTTACGGAATCCGGCTGGATACAAAAAATTTAGAAGTCCAGTTTTACCACAGGAAGGATTTTATCCGACAATAAAAAAGCGGCAGCTGCTGTTTGTGCAGTGCGTGAACAGTAACAGGAATGGATTGTAACAGGAACATGAAAAAATATATTGCAATTCAGATGCCTGTGTATTATAATTTCTTCTGAAATTAACTTCTTTTATTTATATTACTTATAAATCCATCAAGAGAGGAAGAAAGCCGATGGAAGAGAAACGCTTGCTGAATCCAGATGAGCTGCACGAGGAGTGCGGTGTATTCGGAATGTACGATTTTGACGGCAATGATGTGGCATCCGAGATTTATTACGGACTGTTCGCATTGCAGCACCGGGGGCAGGAAAGCTGCGGTATTGCGGTCAGCGACACAGAAGGACCGAAGGGGAAGGTAAATGCGTATAAGGGAATGGGGCTTTGCAACGAGGTGTTCACACCGGACATCTTAGAGGGTTTACATGGAAACATTGGTGTGGGACATGTGCGTTACTCGACTGCGGGAAGCAGCACAAGAGAGAACGCGCAGCCTCTGGTACTCAATTATGTGAAGGGTACCCTGGCTCTGGCCCACAACGGAAACCTGGTCAATGCGCCGGAGCTGCGCAGAGAGCTGGAATACAGCGGTGCAATCTTCCAGACCACCATTGACTCAGAGGTCATTGCGTACCATATCGCACGTGAGCGTGTGCGCACGGCAACCGTTGAAGCGGCGGTGGCAAATGCCATGAAGAAGATCAAGGGTGCGTATTCTCTGGTCATCATGAGCCCGCGCAAGATGATTGGTGCGAGAGATCCATTTGGCTTTAAGCCTCTTTGTATCGGTAAAAAGGAAAATGCCTATATCCTGGCATCCGAGAGCTGCGCCCTGGCAACGATTGACGCGGAATTTGTCCGCGATGTGGAGCCGGGTGAGATCGTAACGATCACCAAGGACGGCATCCGCTCCGATAAGAGCATGTGCCTGCCGGATTCGAAGAAACAGGCAAGATGTGTCTTTGAATATATTTACTTTGCAAGACCGGATAGTGTGTTTGACGGTGTGAGCGTTTATCATTCCCGCATTCACGCAGGCCGCTGTCTGGCGATCGATTCCCCGGTCGATGCCGATCTCGTGGTCGGTGTGCCGGAATCCGGTAATGCTGCAGCACTTGGCTATTCGATGCAGTCTGGAATCCCATACGGAACTGCGTTTGTGAAGAACTCTTATGTGGGACGTACCTTCATCAAGCCGAAACAGAGCAGCCGTGTTTCTGCGGTAAAAGTAAAATTGAATGTGTTGAAAGAGGCAGTCGCAGGAAAACGCGTCATCATGATCGACGATTCCATCGTCCGCGGTACGACCAGCCACCTCATTGTGAAGATGCTGCGCGATGCAGGTGCGAAGGAAGTGCATGTGAAGGTCAGTGCGCCGCCATTTTTACATCCGTGCTATTTCGGAACGGATATCCCATCCGAAGACCAGCTCATTGCAAGCGGACGCACGGTAGAAGAAATCCGCCAGATCATCGGGGCAGATTCGCTGTCTTACTTAAAGATGGAGCGTTTGCCGGAGCTGGCAGAAGGCCTGCCGATCTGCACGGCATGCTTTAGCGGAAACTATCCGCTGGAACCGCCGAAGGAGGATATCCGCGGCGAATATACGAAGTAAGCGCCAAAGGAAAGCATTTGCGGCGAATATACGAAACAAGTGTCGAAAAATGCATCCGCGGCGAAGATACCAAATAATCAATCAAAATATTGGAGGGTTCTTATGAACGACAGATACCAAAGCCCGTTGTCCGAGCGTTACGCAAGCAAGGAGATGCAGTACATCTTCTCCCCGGACAAGAAATTCAAAACCTGGAGAAAATTATGGATCGCACTGGCTGAGACTGAGAAAGAATTAGGCCTGCCGATCACCCAGGAGCAGATCGACGAGTTAAAGGCACATGCCGAGGATATCAACTATGAAGTCGCAAAAGAGCGTGAGCGTCTGGTGCGCCACGATGTCATGTCCCATGTATACGCTTACGGCCAGCAGTGTCCGAAGGCAAAAGGAATCATCCATCTGGGTGCAACCTCCTGCTATGTAGGTGATAACACGGACCTCATCATCATGACCGAGGGCTTAAAGCTGGTTCGTAAAAAACTCATCAACGTGATGGCAGAGCTGGCAAAATTCGCAGACAAGTACAAAAACCAGCCGACCCTGGCATTTACCCATTTCCAGCCTGCACAGCCGACTACCGTTGGTAAGAGAGCAACGCTTTGGCTCAATGAGCTTTGCCTGGATTTAGAGGATCTGGATCATGTCCTTTCTACCATGAAGCTTCTTGGCTCCAAGGGAACCACCGGTACCCAGGCAAGTTTCCTGGAACTCTTTGAGGGAGACCATGAGAAATGCCGCAAGGCAGACCAGATGATCGCCGAGAAGATGGGCTTTTCTGCATGCTATCCGGTTTCCGGCCAGACCTACTCCCGTAAGGTAGATACCCGTGTCCTGAATGTTCTTGCAGGAATCGCGCAGAGCGCCCACAAGTTCAGCAATGACATTCGTCTGCTGCAGCACTTAAAAGAAGTGGAAGAGCCGTTTGAGAAGAACCAGATTGGTTCCTCCGCAATGGCATACAAGAGAAACCCGATGCGCAGCGAGCGTATCGCATCTCTTTCCAACTATGTAATGAGTGATGTCATGAACCCGATGATGGTTGCTTCCACCCAGTGGTTCGAGCGTACCTTAGATGACTCCGCAAACAAGCGTTTAAGCATTCCGGAAGGCTTTCTGGCCATCGACGGTATCCTGGATCTGTACTTAAATGTTGTAGACGGCCTGGTTGTATATCCGAAGGTGATTGAGAAGCATTTTATGGCAGAGCTTCCGTTCATGGCAACCGAGAACATCATGATGGATGCAGTAAAGGCAGGCGGCGACCGTCAGGAGCTGCATGAGCGCATCCGCCAGCTTTCCATGGAAGCAGGCAGAAATGTCAAGGAAAAAGGTCTGGACAACAACCTGTTAGAGCTCATTGCGGCAGATCCGGCATTTGGACTTTCCTTAGAAGACTTAAAGGCATGCATGGAGCCGTCCCGCTATGTAGGACGTGCACCGCAGCAGGTAGACGAATTCTTAGGCGAAGTAGTCAATCCGATCCTGGAGGCAAACAAGGAAGACCTCGGTATGACCGCAGAGATCAATGTGTAAAAGAATGTTTTATGAAACGGAAGCTATTTTCTGAGTCTTGTTTCCAATGTGTGGAACGTGTCAGAAAATGGCAAAACTGATAAATTACAGTAATTAATATCTATAATTTACATTAATAACAAGAGGCAGGCAGATTAGAAAATCTGTCTGCCTTTTTGTGTTTGCGTATTGATTTTAAAGTAAGAATCTTATATACTGTTAATGTTTGCGGAGTCGGCTGATTCCGCATGAAAAAATAGGAATAGCATGTGGCGGTGCCGGGGCACATTGGTTTTCAATGTGCAGCGCGTGGGCAAAAATGCGCGAAGTCCGTACTGTCACGTTAAGCACAACAAAGGAGACGAATTATGTCAAAGGTAGATGTAGTTATTGGATGTTTTTATGGCGATGAAGGTAAGGGAAAAGTAATCGATTATCTTGCAACGAATGCAGATATCGCTGTCCGTGCAACCGGTGGTGATAACGCAGGCCATACAATCGAAGCAAACGGAGTGAAATACGCAATGCGTCTGATTCCGTCCGGAATCCTGTCCGGTCATACCATTGGCGTAATCGGCAACGGCGTTGTTATGAACCCGCAGGTGCTGTTAGGTGAGATCGAAAACTTAAAAGCACACGGATACGATATCGACAACCATTTAAAAATCAGTGACAAGACCCATGTGATCCTGCCGTACCATCCGATGTTAGACCGCGCACTGGAGAAAGCAAGAAAGGCTTCCAAGATCGGTACCACCTGCAGAGGTATCGGACCGACCTATTGTGACAAATACGAGCGCGCAGGCTTAAGAGTTGAGGATCTGTACGCAGACAACTTCAAGAGCCATCTGGAAGAGCTGGTAGAATCCAGAAAAGCACTCTTAAAGTTCTATGATCCGGAAGACACCACCATCGATGAAAAACTGAATTTTGAGGATGTATATAAGACCTATACCGAGTACGCAGAGCAGTTAAAGCCGTTCGTATGCGACACCGTAACCTATCTGCACAAAGCACTGGAAGAGGACAAAAAGGTGATCGTAGAGGGTGCTCAGGCAACCTTACTTGACATCGACTTCGGTTCCTATCCGTATGTAACCTCCTCCAATCCGACTATCGGCGGTATCATCACCGGAACCGGTTTAAGCGCATCCGATATCGGCAATGTATACGGTATCATCAAGGCTTACTCCAGCCGTGTCGGCGAGGGCCCGTTCGTAACCGAGCTGCTCGACGAGACCGGTGATAAGATCCGTGACCTTGGCCATGAGTACGGTACCGTAAGCGGCAGACCGCGTCGCTGTGGTTGGCTGGATCTGGTAACCTTAAAATATGCAAAGCGTCTGAATGGCCTGACCGGAATCTCCGTAAACCACTTAGACACCATCGGCAAGTTCGACAAGATCAAAGTCTGCGTTGCTTACGACTGCAACGGGGTACAGACCGAGGACTTCTCCACCAACTTAAAGTTCTTAGAGAACAGCAAGCCGGTATACAAAGAGTTCGATGGTAACTTCGGTGACATCTCTGGCTGCAAGACCTTCGAGGAGCTTCCGGAGAATGCAAAGGCATACATCAACTTCATCGAGGATTATATCAAAGTTCCGGTAAAATTCATCGGAACCGGCGCAGGACGCGAGGCAATGATCGTGCGCCTGTAAAAATAGTAATATTGTTAACGTAATAGAGCCGTGAAAGCTGCCTTTCGGTAGCTTCCACGGCTTTTGTCTTATTTCAGCAGACGAAAAAATAAGACTCTGTTTTATAATCGTGATTCACGTATTATAAAATATTGACTATGTATGCATGGTGTCATATATTATATATAATCGATGAGGAGGTATCATTTATGGAACCAATGGGAATTGTACAGGCTCGCACATCGGAGCGGATCAAAGAAAACGCAGCAAATATTTTGGATAAACTTGGATTGAATATGTCTACGTATATCAATATGGCTTTGAACTAGTTAATTATTCAAGAAGGAATTCCGTTTTCTGTTAAGCTGACAAAATCCTCCTATACGAATGCGGAAAAAATCAATGAGGTAGCTGCAACATTAAAACTTGAAGGATTACATTTAGACGAGAATGACATACAGTTAATGCAGGAGATTCAGCATGGAAATATCAGTTTTGAACAAGCACGGGAGAAAATATTAAACGAGGTATAAAATGTCAGATACGAAATGCTATCAGCCAGCCAAAAATCTTTTCTGTGTGAGTACAGCGAAATGGAAGAGGTGATTCGTAAATGTATTTACAAACAATAGAATCACACTATGAGTCATAATAAGAGATTCCGGAAATAATAGGAGACAGGAGAAAAATGAGTAGTATAAGGGCGTTTGTAATCACAATTTTTGTAGGCTGGCTCAGTTCTGTGATTTGTGAAACCATGCTTTGGCCTCAACTAGGTTCGATTTTTGCAATTGCAACAATGGGCGCATTTATTCTTAAATCTATAGAGAATTTAAAGGAAGGCTCATCAGAAGATGCAAAATCATAGTATTATAAATCAGAAAATCGATAGTTGACAAGGGAGTGTGATTGCATGGGAAAAGCAATTTTAGCAATGATTGTAACCATAATGGTTGGGTTTATGAGCAGTGCCATCTTTGCAAACTGGGTCAATGCACCAGAGTGGGGTGTTATCCTTGCTGTTGCTGTGATGGGTGCATTTATTATTCTTTTCAATGATAAGAAGTAAGTGACTTCCAGCTTGGAGAACTGGTGAAATCAACGATTGCGAGGAGAAAGAAAATGGAATTTAAGAATTTATTACCAGCTCAAAATCGTGATGAGTTACGAGAATGGTTTTCGGAAAATTATAACAAAGGAACCGAATGCTGGGTGGTTGTAAAGCGTGGACGTCCAGTAGATAATGGAACTTTTTGGTATATAGATGCAGTCGAAGAAGCCATGTGTTTTGGCTGGATTGATAGCACCACGAAGAAAATGGATAACGGAATAACGGCACAAAGATTAGCACCCAGAAGAAAAAACAGTTTGTGGTCTGAATTAAATAAAGAACATTGCCGGAGAATGGAGCGATTAGGGCGTATGACGGATGCTGGAAGAGCAGTTTTTCCGGATATGTCTGAAAATGGTTTTGTTATTGACAAGATGATTTTAGACGCATTGCAAATAGACGCTGAAATTTGGGAGAATTTTCAAAAATTCCCGCCGATCTATCAGCGTGTGAGAATTGATACGATCCAGATTAAGAAAAAGCATCCAGAACTGTTCCAAAGTCGCTTACAAAAATTTTTAGATAACACCAAGGCGGGGATTATGTATGGCGAATGGAATGATAATGGATGCTTACTTACAGACTGACAGATTGCAGCGCTGGCTATCTTCACTCTGTCACACGAAATAATGCTTTCCATTCCTGCCTCCGTTCCTTTTTGCACACCAGATAATAGGTTGCGGTTGCCTCTTTATCGGAAATCGGAATCGCGATCCGGCTTTCTGCGGTAACCCGGTAATTTTCGGAGACATCGGTTACAAAGCAGGGCAGGGAGGAGGCCTGGACCAGCTCCTGAAAACTATAGCGGTCATTTTGGGTCAGAAAGCGGGAATCCGGCATTTTTTCTAATACAAAGGACCAGAAGCCAATATCGGGCATTAAAAGCATGTTTTCTCCGTTCATGTCGGAGAAAGACAGGCTTTTTTTGTTTGCATATTTGTGGTCTTTGGGAAGTGCGAACATCAGGCTTTCGGTTCCCTATTCTTTGTAAATGTAAGCCTCAGATTCCGGCTTTTGGTGCGTTACGATCAGCTGGTAATGATCCTGCTCCAGCCCTTTGAAAAGATGTTCATCGGAAGTTATGTCGGTCTGCAGGGAATCGTTAGGGGGATATGGGGAGTGGTATTTTATTTTACGGCGACCGGAAACAGCCTGTATGTAGCAAAACAGCTTTGTGAACATCCGGTCAGTATTGCCCAGGCGGTTCACGATAAACAAAAGACATACCGTGCAGAGCAGATTGGCATTGTCTGTCCGATGTTTGGTCATAAGGTGCCAAGGCTGGTCAAAGAGTTTCTGGAACAGACAACCTTTGAGACACCGTATTTTTATATGATCCTGACTTATGGATACCGGCACGGAGGTGCATCGGAACTGGCGCAGCAGATGTTAAAGAACATCGGAATCCAGCCAGCTTACATCAATGTACTCTGGAAGCTGGACAATTTCCTTCCAAGTTTCGATATGAATAAGCAGAAGGAAATGGAGAAACATGTCGGGGAGCATCTGAAACAGATTCGGGAGGATATCCGGGATCAGCGCAGGTTCCTTTCTCCGGTAACCGCGGCAGACCGGGCGGCACATCAGGAGTTTTTATCCAGAAAAAATAAAATGCTGGAAGGTTTGCTCCAGAATTTTTACCGGATCACGGAGAAATGCATTGGCTGTGAGATCTGTACCAGAGTCTGTCCGGAACATTGTTTCCATATGGAGGAACACAAGAGTGTCTGGAGTCCGGATCGTTGTATGTACTGTATCCAGAACGCTCCGTTTCGATTGTGAATGAGATGAAAGACCGCGCGGAAAAGGGCGAACAGATCTTTTGTGATATTTACATGGATGCTGAAAAACAGGCAGACCCGGCAAAGCGCAATACGGGCTTATTCTTTTTCCGTGGCAATCCGGGTGAAAAATTTGCGATTACAAATTCTGGAGTCGGATTTGTTTATGTCGCAGCCATGCATGACAGCTTTCCGCATATGCAGGAACTTGCCAGACGGGGCTACAACGCATTTGCGCTGATCTACCGGCCCAGGGCACAGACCGCCTGTGAGAATCTGGCAAGAGCCATTGCCTTTATCCACGAACATGCTGGGGAACTCCAGGTGGATACGGAAGGGGATTCGCTGTGGGGCGGCTCAGCCGGAGCGCGTATGGCGGCCTGGCTTGGTTCCTACGGAACCGCAGCATTTGGAGAAAAGGCATATCCGGCACCGGGTGCCGTGATCATGCAGTATACCGGCTTATCGGAAGTGACCGGAACGGAGCCGCCGACCTATGCTTGTGTAGGAACTCGCGACGGTATCGCCTCTTACCGGATCATGCAGCAGCGGATCTTCACTATGTTGTCTTTGATCCGGGCGTGATCAATAACTGGCATACGCATGAGGGCGGACAGATCCTGATCGCGACAGACGGAATTGGCTATCACCAGATCGAGGAAGAGCCGGTTCAGGTTCTTTATCCGGGTGATGTGGCATTCTGCCCGCCGGGTGTGAAGCACTGGCATGGTGGAAGCGCAGATACAAGCTTTGCGCACATCGCGGCCAACACCAATCCAGAATTGACAGAACTGGAGTGGTTTGACCGGGCATGATGATGAGAGCCTGCGCGATGTAGAACTGGTTTCCACGGAAGTGGAGACTGGCAGGATGGAGAACGCTTCAGCTCCGGCGCATCCGATACAGATGTAGCAAAGTGGGTTGACAGCCTTGCTATTTCCATATCGCAATGATAAAATAAATACAAATTCGATTGGATATCAGGTGGTTCGAAAATATCAGAAAATGGAAGGATGTGTGCCGGTATGGGAATGTTTGTGAATTCTGGAAACGCTGCATTTCAGGTTGCGTTAAACTCTGAAATATATGTAGATAAAACAGGTTTGCTGAACTATACAAACCACGTTATGGATACCACTTCCAAATTCATTTGCAACAGCCGTCCGCGCAGATTTGGAAAGTCTATTACAGCAGACATGCTCACGGCCTATTATAGCAAGGGCTGCGATTCTACAGAGATGTTTTCCAACCTGGAAATTGGAAAAAGTGCAGATTTCCGGAACTATTTAAATCAGTATGATGTCATTCATTTGGATGTCCAGTGGTGCATGGAACCAGCTGGCGGTGCGGAATATGTTTTAAGATACATGGTGGAGCAGACAATCAGGGAACTTCGGGAATATTATCCGAAAGAACTGTCAGAACCAATTACATCACTTCCGGAAGCATTGTCACGCATCAATACGGCAACAGGGAAAAAATTCATTGTAATCATGGATGAATGGGATGTTTTGATCCGTGATGAGGCCACCAACAAAAAGGTGCAGGAAGAATATATCAATTTTCTGCGTGGACTTTTTAAGGGAACGGAGCCTACCAAATACATTCAGCTCGCGTATCTTACCGGGATTTTGCCAATCAAAAAGGTGAAAACGCAATCAGCACTTAATAATTTTGATGAGTTCACAATGCTGGATGCGAAGATTTTCGCTGATTATACAGGTTTTACCGAATCAGAGGTAGCCGGGCTTTGTGCGAAATACCATGTGGATTTTGATGAAGTAAAACGCTGGTATGACGGATATCTGTTGAAGGATACGCAGGTTTACAATCCAAAAGCGGTTGTTGAGGTCATGAAATGGAAACAGTTTCAGAGCTACTGGTCTGATACCAGCTCATATGAAGTGGTTGTTCCATTGATCAATATGGATTTCGATCATTTAAAGACGGACATCATCGAGATGCTGTCTGGAGCATCCGTTCCGGTCAATATAAAGTCATTCCAAAACGACACAATAAATTTTGCGAACAAAGATGATGTACTTACGTATCTGATTCATCTGGGGTATCTTGGATACAACCAGAACGACAAAACCGCTTTTGTTCCGAATGAAGAGGTACGCCAGGAACTTACTGCGGCCGTGCAGAGTACGAAATGGGACGAGTTTCTTGCATTCCAGAGAGAATCCGGGGAATTGCTGGATGCAACACTGGATATGGAGGCAGATGTGGTGGCTGAAAAAATGGAAAAGATCCATATGGAGTATGTGTCTTCCGTTCAGTATCACGATGAAAATTCCTTGAGCAGCATGCTGACGATTGCATACCTAAGTGCCATGAAGTATTATTTCAAGCCGATCCGGGAAAGGCCTGCAGGGCGGGGATTTGCAGATTTTGTATTTATTCCAAAGCCGCAATACGCAGAGAGTTATCCGGCGCTGGTGGTGGAACTGAAATGGAACAAAGCTGCCAAAACTGCGATGCAGCAGATCAAAGACAAAAAATATCCGGATTCCATCGCACAGTTTTCGGGGCAGATCCTGCTGGTGGCTGTGAATTATGATAAAAAGACGAAAGAGCATCAGTGTCAGATTGAAATGCAGTCGAAATAACCGGCTTCAGAAAATGAAGCCGGAAAACGGGATTGCAACACATTTCATCCGGTAAAGAACTATATTGTCTGAATACAGAAACAAACAGAGCAGCTACAGCCGATAACCGGTTGCAGCTGCTCTGTTATACTTAGACTAATTCTTGATGCAAAAATGTGGGAAAAACCGCAGGGCAGGACCGTAGTTGCTCCGGTACCTGCGGTTTTTTCCTGCGACCACAACGGTACTGTACGGAACTTTCAGTTTAGAAAATGCCTACCGTGTGTCATGACACAATTCTGTCAATAGCTTGACTTCTTTTTTTATATTCAGTAAAATGATGCTATATGTAAATCAGAGGTAAGAATTTTGTATAGCATATCGGGGAGGCGCCAGCAGCGCATCCGTTGATTGGTCCGGTGGGGGCAGAATTCGATGCAGGAAAGGTGAGGACATTCATGAAATTAAATCGTACGACTCAGCGGACAATAGAAATTCTGGAGATCATTTCCCAGAAGCCGGAGGGTGCTTCCTTAGACGAGCTGTGCGACCGTCTGGAACTTCCAAAGACCAGTGCATACGACATTGTCACGACGCTGGAGGCGCTTGGCATGGTCCATGCGGACTGGGGACAGAAGAAGCGCTACACCATTGGCCTTACGGCATACCGGATCGGCATCAACTACACGAACAACTTAAATATCATGAATGTGATGGAGCCGGAATTAAAACAGTTTGCCCATGAAATCGGGAAGACGGTGTTTTTTGGGGTACGCTCCGATTGTGAGGTCGTTTACATTTGCAAGTTTGAGCCGGAAAATCCGATCATCACCACGGCGTCGGTAGGAAGCCGCATTCCATTGCATTGTACATCTCTCGGCAAGGCAATCTTAGCTTACAGTGAGCCGGATATTCAGCAGCAGCTTCTTAAGCGTATGAATTTTGTGAAAAAGACAGAACGCACCATTACCGACCCGGTGCGGCTTATGGAAGAGCTGGAACAGGTGCGTGGGCAGGGCTATGCGCTGGATGCGCGGGAGATGGAGGAGCATGCGGAGTGCGTGGGTGCACCAGTATTTGGGGCAGATGGAAGTCTGGTTGGTGCTGTCAGTGCCTCTACATTATACCGGGATGCGGTCAACTATGAAGAGCTGGGGCGTATTGTTTCCAGAAAGGCAAAGCAGCTATCCGGAATGCTTGGATATGTCGGAAGAAAGTAGTTGTCCTGGCACAGCATGCAAATGAAAAGAAAAGAAAAGAATAGAGGACCGGAGAGACAAAAGTCAGATTCGGACTGAAATGGAAGAAAACAGGTTCAGGAGAAGGAGAGAAGAATATGCGAAAAGAACAGGTTTTATCCAGAATGAAAGAAGAATGCCTGGTTGCGGTGATCCGTGCGAAGAACCGCGGACAGGGGGAGAAGGTTGTGGAAGCCGTAATTGAGGGCGGCATTCATTTCATTGAGATCACCATGACGATGGACGAGGGAAACCCGATTGAATTTCTTGCGGCCATGGCAGAAAAATACCGGAACGATGACCGGATCGTGATCGGCGCTGGTACGGTTCTGGATCCGGAAACTGCAAGGGCGGTAATCCTGGCAGGTGCAAATTATGTGGTGAGTCCGGGAATGAATCTGGACACCATTAAGCTCTGTAACCGGTACCGTGTGCCGATGCTGCCTGGGGTTATGACTCCGACGGAGGCGATTACTGCTCTGGAAGCCGGCTGCGATGTCATCAAGCTGTTCCCGGGAAATATTCTGGGACCGGCGGCGATCAGCTCTTTCCGCGGACCGCTTCCGCAGGGCAATTTTATGCCGTCTGGCGGTGTCGATGTGGATAACGTAGATAAGTGGATCAAAGCAGGTGCTTATGCGGTTGGAACCGGAAGCAGCCTGACAAAAGGCGCAAAGACTGGCGATTTTGCGGCGGTAACGGCAAAGGCGAAAGAGTTTGTGGAAGCAGTGGCGGCAGCAAGGGCACTGTAACAAGCGCATACAAGACAAACGGACAGGAATACTGGCTGCAACAAGATTCCCTGGTGAAAACATCGAACTAGACAAAATGGCAGCCAGGTGGAGGAGAAGACATGGCAAAGATTGTGACTATGGGGGAGATTATGCTCAGATTATCGACCCCGGGCAATGAAAAGTTTATTCAGGCAGATGAATTCGATATCAATTATGGCGGAAGCGAGGCCAATGTGGCAGTGTCACTGGCAAATTACGGGTACGATACGGAGTATGTTTCTGCAATCCCGGACAACCCGATCGGGGACTGTGCGGTGGCAGCGCTGCGCAAATACAATGTAGGAACAAAGTACATTTCCAGAAGCGGAGACCGTCTGGGCATTTATTATCTGGAGCCGGGGTCTTCCGTGCGTCCGTCCAACATCGTATACGACCGTGCAGGTTCCTCTATTGCCTGCGCAACAGCGGATCTCTTCGATTTTGATGCCATTTTCGCAGATGCGGACTGGTTCCATTTTACCGGTATCACCCCGGCACTTTCAGACAGCGCAGCAGCGCTCACGGAGGCAGCGCTGAAGGCAGCGCGGGCGCATGGAGTCACCGTGTCCGTGGACTTAAATTTCCGTAAGAAGCTCTGGAGCCAGGAAAAAGCACGTGAGGTTATGACAAACCTGATGCAGTATGTGGATGTCTGCATTGGAAACGAAGAAGATGCAGAAAAGGTTCTTGGCTTTAAGCCAGAGGGCAGCGATGTCATGTCTGGAAACCTGGAGCTCGCCGGGTATATGAATATTTTCAGCCAGATGGCAGATAAGTTTGGTTTCCGTTATATTGCAAGTTCACTCAGGGAGAGTCACAGTGCTTCTAATAATGGCTGGTCCTCCTGCATCATGGACGGAAAAACAAAAGAATTCTATCATTCGAAGAAATATACCATCGCACCGATCGTCGACCGTGTGGGTGGTGGCGATGCGTTTACCTCCGGGCTGATCTGCGGATTATTGGAGGGAAAGGATATGAAGACTGCGCTGGAATTTGGTACGGCCGCAGCAGCGTTAAAGCATACCATTCCGGGTGATTTTAATCTGGTAACCCGCGCTGAGGTAGAAAAGCTGGCAGGTGGGGACAGCTCCGGTCGCGTGCAGCGCTGATCCGCTATAACAATTTGATTAACTTTAATAGGGCCGTGTGAGTTGCCTTTCGGCAACTCA
>OHMN01001032.1_pt1 | contig 20753 bp, 21 predicted proteins | sample 1569361 | NCBI WGS metagenome assembly OHMN01 (sample SAMEA3541508, study PRJEB24748) | human gut metagenome | biome: human gut; feature: human-associated habitat; material: faeces | place: China | collected 2012
ATATTATATATAAATAGAAATTTTTAGAGGTGATAAAGTGATTGGAATAAATGATGCTTGTGAAATATTGAGTTGGGCATATAATAATAATATAGAAATATGGTTAGATGGTGGTTGGGGTGTAGATGCTTTACTTGGAAAAGAAACACGTCAGCATAATGACATTGATTTATTTGTAGAAGAAAAAAACTATAATAAATTTATTGAAATAATTAAAAATAAAGGATTTAATGAAATTGTAGTGGAGTATACAAGTGAAGTACATACTATTTGGTCTGATAATAAATTACGAATTATTGATTTACATATGTTTAAAGATAACTGTGATGGAACCATATGTTATGAAGGCGAAGTTTTTCAAAAAAATATATTCGATGGTGTTGGAAAAATAGGAAATATTATGGTTTCTTGTATAAATGCTAAAAATCAAGTCTTATTTCACTTAGGGTATGAATTTGGAGAAAGTGATATTCATGATGTAAAATTATTATGTAAAGAATTTAACATTCCAATACCTAAAGAATATGAAAATTTTTAAATTAGCGATAAATTATAATCTGTAGATTTAATAATATTACTATATCACGAAGAATTTATAATAAGTCATAAAAACAACCACATCTTATAATTCAATGTATTGAAAAGTCTAAGGCGTGGTTGTTTTTATGTCATATCTATCACGAAGATGGCTAACATAGCCTTATATTATTATTGTGTTCGTAAATTAAATAGTATACACTTATATTATTATAATTATGAGGTGTATATAAATTGATTAATGAACATATAGAACAATTATTTATTGAAAACTTAAAGATAAACATAGGTAAGAATAAACCAATATTAAAAGATGATATAGTTAGATTTGCACAAGAACAAGGCATCAAAGTATTAGGTAAGGACAGTATAGCTTCTATACTTGAGAGAATAGATGATAATGATCTTATAGATAAGTTATACAATTCATTTGTAAAATATATTTATATTCCTAGTTGGAAGGTGGCTAAATACTATAATTTAGAAAGTTATCAACTAGAACAACTAAAGCAATCTAATTTGATTGAAGCTGATACCAAAGAAGGTAGCTTTTATAGCAGGGAAAGTAGATGTAATATATCCTATGATTTGTATCCATTCGATACTTTGTTCAAATATAATAGTGAACAGTTGAAGGAGTTGTATAATAATACATTTAATAAACCTTCCTATAAATTAAGATTAGGCACTAAAACTAAAGAAGATGTTCAGATTATAATTAATGAACTAGAGAAAGTATTTAAAGTTGGAGAATATGATTCATATGAGCATAGAAACAAACAAGGATATTATAGTTACTTTGATATTGAATTAATGAACAATAATGAACAAGGTACAAATACCTTACAAGCTAAAATAGATAGCTTAGAAAGCCAAATACAAAGCCTTATGCTTAAATATGAACAACTTATGCAACAATATGAAATGCTAGAAGTTGAAAAGAAAAAACTACAAAATAAGATAGAATGTTCAACAATTAAAAATGAACGAGGAGCTGGAAGAAAGAAGAGGTTTGATACTGACAAAGTAAATGACATTCTAAAAGCTAGGAGTGAAGGGAAGAGTATTAGATCATTGGCCAAAGAGTTTAATTGTAGTATTGGATTAATACATAAATTAATAAATGAACATAATAAATAATGAATAGGTATAGAATTTACATAGATTGTACATAATCTAAATACCTTGAAATATTTAATTTTTATATTATTGTTGAGTCATCTATGTTTTTATAGGTGGCTTTTGTTTTATATAATCTGAATACCAACTAATTATAAAAGTTGGTGTTGGGCGAAAGCACTGTAACCATTGCAAATACTAAGGTTTAAGCTATTTTAGTGATTATTTTGCAAAAAAGCATTGAATTGAATACCAACTAATGATATAATAAACTCATAAGTTGGTATTGGAGGTAAATAAAATGGCAAGATTAAAAAGTAATGGAATAGCAAAAGCAGAAACGGTTGAGCCAATAAAAAATGTAAAAGATATTAAAAAGATAAAACAATTCCTCTTAGGGAAATCAAATAAAAGAGATTATATGTTATTTGTAGTAGGAATAAACGTTGGTCTTAGAGTTGGAGATTTATTACAACTAAAAATAAGTGATGTTATAGAAGCTAATGGCAAGTTTAAAGATAAAATAGTTATAGATGAAGAAAAGACAGATAAGACTAGATACTTTAAATTAAATGATAGTGCTAAGGAAAGTATACAAATATACTTAGATAGCTTAAAGTCTTATGATATGAATGATTATCTGTTCAGAAGCAGAAAAGGAAATGAAGCTCTAAGAGTAGATAGTACACATAAGTTAATAAAGAATACTTTAAGAGATTTAAACATTAAAGGAAACTTTGGAACACACTCATTAAGAAAGACCTGGGCATATCATACATATATGAATAACTCAAGCAATCCAAGGATATTGGCAACACTGCAAAAGGCATTAAATCACAGTAGTCAAGATGTTACACTTAGATACATAGGTATTGAACAAGAAGAAATACTTGATTTATATGATAATAATTTATAAGTTAGTCTTATACAAATATATATACACTTAGAAGTCAGAGATTGGCTTCTGAGGTGCTACAATAGAGATATAATACATAAGATAAGGAGTTAAGCAAGTGCTAAGATATGAAGAAATAATAAAAGAATACTTACAAGCTAATAATATAAAATTTAAAGGTATGCAACATGATAGAATTTTGGTAGAAGATAATGGAGATCAGAAAGTATTTAAAGTAACTTTAGTTGAAGATAGAATAATTATAAAGAATGTTTATGATGAAATAGAATATACAATAAAGCTAAAGTAAATGAATAAGAGGAATACAGAGTATGAAGTTAGAATTTGAGATATACAATGAAACAAGTAACAGCGAATTTAATTTAATAGCAATATGTAAGGGAGATAAATTTGAAATAGTAGAAAAAAACAATAAGAAAGTTTTGAATATAACAGATGACAATAATAATTTACTTTTAAAAATACTTATAAAAACGATAGAAATCAACGAAATAGAAGAAAATCTATATAAAATAACTGTTTAAAAGCTAAATTAAGGCACTCAAATAAGAGTGTCTTTTAATATATCAATGAAGCTTTTCTGATTGCTTTAAATTCGATTTATTTGCTTTACTTGGCAACGGGGGGTATCAAAACATCGATATTGGTGCTTGACTTGTCTACCAAACATAAACCATATAACTATCTCGTATCACCAACTTTTCGATACCGAGTAGACACTAAAGGTTGAAAAGTACGTTTTAAAAAAATGTCTGTATGCATTGGTATAACTTATGTACAGAGGTATTTTTGAAAAATACGACTTTCTTTTTTAATGATAGAGAATAGACAGAAGTAGACAAAAATTTAAAATGTGAAGTTAGCTGGAATCCTCTATAACCTAGTATTTATATGGAATAAAGTAGATATTTTTAAAAAAATTCATTTGTAGTATATATGGAAGAATATAGACAGAAGTAGACAAAAATTTAAAAAGTATTGATTTAGAAATACCTCTGCAGCCTAGTTAAATCAATGCTCTAGGGGTATTATTTATCAATTTAATAAAAAATAAATAATGGAAGAGAATAGACACAGATAGTCAAAAATCTAAAAATGAGGAAAGGAGAAAAACCTCTGTGTGCAAGTAATACCAATAATTACAGAGGTGTATTTTAAAAAAACATCAAATCTTTATATGATAAGAGAATAGACAGAGATAGACAAAAATTTAAAAAGTATTGATTTAAAAAATACATCTGTGAATGAGTAATACCAATAGTTACAGATATATTTTTTAAATATTCTTCACAAATCTTTATATGATAAGAGATAGACAGAGATAGACACTAAAGGTTGAAAATTGAAGTAGGCTGGCACACCACAAAACACTAGATAATATCTGGCATAAATAATAATATTTTGAAAAATACGACTTTCTTTTTTAATGATAGAGAATAGACAGAAGTAGTCAGAAATCTAAATCTGAATAGGTCAGGATTATACAAAACTTGAACATCTGTATGCATTGGTATGACTTATGTACAGATGTTTTTTTGAGAAATCTTACGGTTTTTTATTTATGATAAGAGATAGACACTTATAGTCAGAAATCTAAAACGTTAGCATAGCCTATAACCTCTACACATAAGTAATATCAATATGTGTAGAGGTGTATTTAAAAAAAACTAATATCTTTATATGATAAGAGAATAGACAGAGATAGTCAAAAATCTAAAACGCCGATTTATTCAACCTCTGTAAGTTAGTTGTTCCAATGGGTTGAGAGGTATTTTTTAAAAATGCTAATATCTTTATATGATAGAGAATAGACAGAAGTAGACAAAAATTTAAAAAGTTGAAGAAACTCAATGCTCAGAAACACTAGTAAATTACTGATGTTCGAGATGTGTTTTTTATATTTTAATATTTTTTAAATAATGGAAAGAGATACACTTATTCTTTGACTATAGATAGATAAGCTTTATTTGTTTATAGTGAGAGAATAATATCTCTCAAACATCTCCTTTTGTATTATGTAATTATGAACTCTTTGTATGAACGGAAGTACAGAGAGTTCAACAATTTAGCAAGGTTAATATATTTAAAAAGAAAAGAGGTCAAGATATGAATATAGAATTAGTTAAAAATATAAAAAGATATAAGCCAGAAGAGGTATGTGAAATGCTAAATATATGCTATAAGACATTATACAGATATGATAAGAATAATGTTTTAAAGGCTAGAAGAAGTGCAACAAATAGAAGGTTCTACTTAGAATCAGATATACAAGACTTTATAAAGAGAAGTGGTATGTAAGTAAACTACTTCTTTTTTTATAACCAAAATATAGACAGAAATAGAAAATAAGAAAGATGAGGTAATTAATATGTCAAAACTATTCAAAGAAAGAGTAACAAGAGATAAATACGGATTTACAATAGCCAATAATGGATTAGAAAAATACTATGAAACTGATGAAAGCTTCAAAAACAGCTCAGGTGCAAGTAGAGTTATTCCTAATGGAGGCAAATATGCACCTTCTAATAAGAGAACTCAACAAACTAGAGTGTCTGCATCAGATTACTTTAAAGCACCAAATGAGGTAAGGGCAAAGGCACAGTATAGAGAAGATTACAATAATAGAAGTATCTATTCTAGGAGAGGAATAAACGCTTCAAATACTCATAAAAATACAGTAAATGACTTCTCAAGACTTGTTGCAGATGATGATATACTTAGTGCTACATTAGTTGATTCATATACTAAAGAAACATATACATTCAACAGAGAATTTAATAACAGAGTTCAATATTTTTATTTTGGGAAAGATCAAAAGATGATAGATTATAAAGAAATTACTAAAGTTGAACAGATTTCTAGTGAGGGTTATTACGACTTAAAGCAAGTTGGATATAACAATTTCTATGAATTGCACAAGAAAAATGATTTCGGAATAGAACAAGTGCTTTGTGTACTAGCACTTAAGAAATAAAAGCTTGAGGGGTATACTCTACCCTTCTTTTATTTTGCAAAAATATGGACACATATAGACTATGAGTGAATTCTATTAAAACTACAATTTTAACAGAATAGAAAATATATCAACATAGAGTAAAAATGAAGCCGTAGAATAGCTTCTAAAAGGCTTACAGACATTAGGTAAGGTATTTGTACCTTGAAGATGATACAAAGCTCACAGAGGAGATTTAGTGAAATTAACAAAATGACTAGGACATATAACTTCTAAAATAATCAACAACAAGGAGTAATTTTTTATGATAAAAACCAAGAAGAAACCAATAGCAAAAGAAGTTATTGCTAAGAATATAAAGCAATTACAGATTGGAAGTAAATATAGTTATCCTAAGTTTTGTAAAGCTCTAGGTATAAATGAAGGTAACTATAACACTAAAAAGAAAAATATGAACCTAATACTTGAACTGATAGAGTATGAAGAGGAAGGAACTCAGCACATTGTAAAAGGTTTTAAAAATATATCTGAAGATGAAATCAAGGAACTTACAAAGGATAAAAGAGGAACTAGTGCAAATAGTAGAGGAAACAACAGTAAATACAATAATGCCTTGGTTAATACAATGATATATGGAATATTAAACAGTGCATTAAAAGAGTTATCTGACAAGAATAACATAAATAAAGTGAACACAATGCCACAAGATGACTTTATGTATAAAAAGGATAATATACTTCACGATGATAATAACACAATAAGTATAAAACTTACAAAGCACGATATTGCTTGTGGATGTGGTATAAGGAATAGATGGAATTACAATGCTTACAGAAATACACCAAATTATTTTAATAAATACTTTGATATTGATCCAAATGTAAGTGAATTTCTATTCCCATCTATAAATAATAAATCATATTCAACAGTAAATAGCTTGATAAATTCATTAAGTAATCAAGGGCTGGCAGTAGTATCTGAGGAAATGGAAATAGATGTAGTATCTACATATGATGATAACGGAAACTTTCTTGATGATGAGATAGAAGAAGATAGATTAGAAATAGAGAAGAATAGAAGAAAAAAGAAGTATATGAAGGCAATTGCAACAGAAGAACAAAGATTAGCTATAGAAGTTATTAGATTAGAAGTTGCAAAAAAGATGGGATATAAAAACTTAGCACAAGTTTACAATTTAGGAACACAATCAGATATACAAGAGTTTCACAAGAAATTAAATAGATTATCTGCAAGAAGATTTAAAATATACAATAGTAGACCGTATTTAAAGCTTACTACATCAATAGAACTAATAAAAACTCATTTAATGAAGTTTGAACATATGACAATAGATGAGTTCTTATCTGAAGGGCATAAAGCTTATTTACAGAGCTCTATGGATAAAGTTATTTACAATATGAATCTAGGGACAGATGTTGAAGAAAGAAGGAATAGATTTGAAAAACTAAAAAGTGTTAAATCAAATAAGGGCAAAGAGATTAAGATATTTTACAATACCATCCAAAGAAAAGAAGGATATATAGAACAAGCAGAAAGCTTTATAGATAAGATCACAAATACACTTGCTCCAATTATACCAAGTAAAGACAATGATATTCCAAAGAAAGAAGATGTCAAAAAGTCTTCAATTGAAGTATTTAGAGAGAATAGTTCTATTGTTGAAAAGATAGAAGAAGAGGTCATATCATACTATGATAATGACTTTAATTTAGATGATTTGAATAATTTATAGTTTGCACAAAGTTGCATTTTTGCAAAATAGAGTGTGCGATTTTACTAATAAAAATAAGGGAAAAAATCACTACTCTTTTAAAAAATATAATAGTAATAGTTATATACTATATGTTTTGAAAAGGTAGTGATTTTATTCCATAAAAAATATAGAGAAAATGAGGTACTAAAAAATGAAAAATCAAACTTTGAACATACTTAACCATATGCCATTAAGAGAGGGTATGGTTATTCATAATATAAAATATATAGCATTATCTGATGATAAGTATTATTTAAAAACAAGTGGAGGTGCTTATTACAGTATGGATAAGCAAGTATTAAGAGAAATGTGCTTGTTAGATATTTCAGGAATGTGTACAAAAGCTTATAGAACACTAAATAATAATCAAATGGTTGATAAGGAAGGTATAACAGATATAGATGGTGTAAACCTAGTCAAAAATGAGTTTGGAGAAGATGAATTATTAATGGCTGCAATGTTTATTGCACAAAGTTGCATCTGTAATAAGAGTGAAGAAGTTGGAGATAAAATACTCAATACAATAGATAAATCTGAGCTAGATGAAATGACATACAAAGAGTTACTTGAATATATTCCAAAGTGTGAAAGAAAGTATCATTGGATATATGAAATGTTATTATGTAAGTGGGAAGAGGAATACAATACAATTGAGAAGAAGATATCTTTCTTTGAAGGTTCAAACTTAAACGGACTTAGTGCTTTTATGGATTTCTATGGACATAGAGATAGTGAAGTATCTGAAATATTAGAGAACATATGGAGAAGAAAGTCTAGAGAAAAGCTATCTTTAGTTATGAGTATTGTAGATAAAATGATGTATAAATCTACTGATAAGTATGGGAAGTATTGGTCAAATATATATATGAAACAACTTTGTGATGATGAAAAAATAAGTACTGAAGAGTATGAGATAGTTAGAAAAATGAACAACATAATGCATATAATGATGTCTGCAAATGTTAAACATATAAATTATACAACATTTGAGAATCTATCAACTGTTTATGAGTTTATGGACATCGTTGAAAGCAATACTAAGAGTGTAGAAGTATCAAAAATAATAAGATTAACTGAAGATGAGATATTAGATTTAATAGAAGAATTCTATGGATTATCAGAACTACTTGATGTTGAAGAGTAGTTATTTTTATGCCCAAATTTAAGCTTCAAAGCCTTATTTGACGATATGAGAGGTTTTGAAGCTTAGGGTGATAAATTATACCTTTAACAAGTTGTAAAGGTGTATATGAGGTGATTGGAGAGAGTACGAGTAGTGATTATAGCAAAATAATTATTACAAGGAGTAAAATAAGAAAAAATGCAAAAAGCTATTTATACAATAATAGATAAAATGAATAAGAGAGTTTATGTGGGGGAAACTACAAACTTTGAAAAGAGATATTTAAAACATATTGAACAGTTGAAGAACGGATCACACTACAATAAAAGATTGCAAGAGTTGTACAATGAAGATGATTATGAGGTTGATATTGAAATAATATTATCTGATAGTATCAACTTACATACAACATTAAATAAAGTATTATTATTACTGTTAGAAAAAGAAACGATAAATAAATATAAAAGGTTAGGCTATGAGATATTAAACAAAGAGGATAGCTTGGAGAAGTTTATAAAAGGAGAAAAGAAGTTATTTTCTGATGATGCTATGCCTATTCCAACTGAAAAGGCCGTAAAAATGGTTAGAACTGTAATGGACAGAAGGAAGTCGTATAAACAAGTAGACATCTTTTTATATCAACCTAGGTCAGTTATTGATAGCAAAAGTAAAAGAGATATAAGCGAAAGTATTAGATTATTAGAACAAGAGGATTAGAATATACATAAAACGTAAAATTTGGTATCTGAGAGAGGAGTGAAACTGTTGTTAAGGTATTTATATTACTGTATGCTTAAAATGGAAAATAGAGGTTAGTTTTTAGTGGGCTGTGAAGCTTGAAATAAATTTTTTAAAGAAAATATCGACAAAATAAATAAAAAATATTGAATAATATGTAAATAATGTGATAGTATTTGATTAAGTTAAAAAATTACATAAAAAAAGATCACAAGTTTTTCTTTAGGTTTGGCGACCTTCGGAAAATTCGTACCAACTGAGGCAACAGTTAGTAGTACAAGTAATCTTTATAATTATAAATTTTTAAAAGATGTTTTGGCGAACATCAGATAAACAATTTATAATAATTTTATTATTTTATATTGTTTAGTATAAACAAAAACTAATAAAAATACAATATTAAATTAATAAAATTTATAGAATTCTAAAATTACGATTGTACAAGCTATTGCTCAAGTGTTGGGTGATAGCTTTTTTTAATGTAATAAATAAAAATTAAATAGTGGTTACAACATTAAGTAACAAGGGTTTTATAAGGAAGAGTGTTTGACCTAGAGTAATTCGAACGGCTCGACAGAGTACAGAAGAAACCGACTAAACACTTGGGTAACCAATCCCAACACCATACATGTATAACTGACACTATACAAAAGGGGTGAGAGTAGTAACCTCGGACTACAACAAAAAACAGGAGTGGGAGGAATTTCTTTGTGGAGATACTCGAATACATACTATTGGGGGAAATGATAGTTAGCATTAAATTGCAAATGTGAGTATTTATAACTTGTGTCAGTCCTAACGTTGTCATAATCGTAATATGTCAGGCCTCGAGGGGTTAAATAGGAGAGTTCTCTACACTTGTCTGTAGGGAACTTATGTCCATTTTTAAGGATTCCTAAGGGGTTATGTTAGGTTGCATGATATAAAATTAGGTTTTAGTTTTTCAAAAGAACTTTGGACATAAGTTAATATACTTAAATATAGATGAATAAATAATGCGTTAGCAATCACCCACCAATGCATTATGATTAGGACATAATATATATATTAGGGTAATTTGAGCTGAGTTAAAATAAATGATATGATATATTAAAATAAAGATATAGGAGGGTAATTATAATACAATGATAAGATATTATAGAATATATTATAGAAACAATTTAGTAGGAACAGTAACAGCAATAAATCATGCTATAGATAAAGATGTTACTGATGAAACATATACTATAACGTTACTAGATGATAAAAAGCATAGTATAGCATTATTTAACTCAAGTTATAAACCAAAAGTACAGAGAATAGATGATGTAAATGTTAAAAATACATTTAATGTTTATATAGATTAAAGAGTAGTTAAAATATATTACTCTTTTTTATTATGTGAAGTTGGAGTAATAGATATAATGAAAGTATATCAAATATACCATAATGATAAATGGGTAGGTTATAACAATGCTACATCACATAAAGTAGAGTATGTTAATAGAGCTTATGTAATTGCACTTTATAGAAATAATATTGAAGTTGGTATGTTTAATAGCAAGAGTCAGCCAATAATCGTTGAGGATGAGATTTTAGATGGAGTTATAAAAATATATATAATAGATTAATAGAGGTATCGTGAAATACGATGCCTTTTTTTAATGGAAAAATGTGAGGAATGAAAGAGTAGAAATAAGGAAGGTCTTCATTTATTAAAGGTGTGCTGTTGGAGTTGTAAAGCTTCTAAGGAGTAACCAATAGTATTATGAGTCCCTTTGGAGGACTTCTGAAACTAAAATATAAGGCATTGGAAAAAGCAAATTTGGATTTATCAAATTATTTCATAGAATCTACATACAAAGCTTCTACAATTCCAAAAGTTGAAAATACTACCCTCATCCATCCATTTATCTTTCGTATCGACAGCCGATACCCTAAAAACTACTAAATATTACTATGCAGAATCATAGTAATATTTAGGGAAATTAATACCCATAAAATAAGCTTAAATATGGCAATCTTACAAAACATAGATATATTGGTGTTTTGACGAAAGCCGACCGATACCAAAAACAATTATATTTGATTATTAGATATATTTGCTAAAACTCAGAAAAATTGGTGTTTTTAAGGTGTGATCCAATTAAAGTTAATTGGATAAAAGTCATTTCGATACCCATTTTCGATACCCTAAATATAGAGGTATTTTAGCTATTTTTTATAGGAAATATGGATAGTTTACGATTAGCTAAAATTTAAGCTTTCTGATAGCCATTTAAAGAGGTTTCAGAAGCTTCATTGATATAAAGTATGCCTATGTAGAAGGATATAATCTAAATACTTTTTAATATACCTTAATATATTTATGCTATATAGGTATATTAATACAAAAATGGTTTATAATTCTAAATACCTTAAAAAAATTTATGTTTTATATTATTGGATTGAATTTATTCAATCGAGAACACCTGTATATATATTATGGGTGTTTTTTGTTACGTTTATATCTATTGAAATTACTTTTTATAGCTTGTAAGAGCATTTATCAACTACAAAAAAGTACAGTTGTAGTGGTATAATCATTTTGAGGTGATACAATGACTAAAGAAGAGTTTAGGAAATTAAATACAATAGATAAAATTAATTATATTAATACTGAAATGAAAACAGGTAAAACAGCTGACGAAGTTAGAAAAAGTATTGGTATAAGTGAAAGAGGATTTAAAAAAATTAGAGAAGAAAATAATTGGCAATTTAATCAGAAAACAAAGCAATACGAAACCTCTACAATGACCACTACAAAGCCATTAGAAGTATCAGTAGTGGAAGCCAATACAAACACTCTACCAACTACAGAAAAGACAAACACACTTGATTATTTAAGTAATAATATTAATATTTTAATAGATATGATAGAGAAATATAAAGCCTCTACGAAGTCCACTACAGAAACCACTACAGAAACCACTACAAATTATATAACTATAGATTTAGTAGATGATAAGCATTTAAAACCGAAACCAAAGAGCATAAGAATAAATGAATTTATATATCAAGAGTGGCAGGAGTTTTGCAATAGACAACATTATTCTAAAATGGATTTAATTTCAATGGCACTAAAGGAATATATGGAAAAATATAAGTAAATTATATTTATGAAGTAAATAAGATTTTTTATTTTTTACTATTCTATTATTAGATTCTATTTTATTATTTCTTGATTATGCCAAAATTAGGATCTTCTAATATGTCTAAACTTGTAGTATAATAGGACAAGTTAAAGATATTATCAGGAGGTTAAAACCAAAGATGAGAGTTTGTGAATTATTCGCTGGAGTTGGTGGCTTCCGTTTAGGATTGGAAGATTGTTCGGATGAGTTTAGATTTGTATGGGCAAATCAATGGGAGCCAAGTAAAAAAGTGCAACATGCATATGATTGTTATATTAAAAGATTTGGAGAAAATGAAAATCATGTAAATGAGGATATATCTAAAATAGATAAAAGATCTATTCCAGAGCATGATTTGTTAGTTGGAGGATTTCCATGTCAAGATTATTCTGTAGCTAGAACTGGAGCTAGAGGTATACAGGGAGTTAAAGGAGTTTTATGGTGGCAAATACGTGAAATATTAAGAGAAAAGCAACCTAGATTTGTATTACTTGAGAATGTTGATAGATTATTAAAATCACCTGCAAAGCAAAGAGGTCGTGATTTTGCAATTATGTTAGCGTGTTTTAATGATTTAGGATATTCAGTGGAATGGAGAGTTATAAATGCTGCAGAATATGGATTTGTTCAAAGAAGAAGAAGAATATTCATATATGCTTTTAAAAATGATACAAATTATTTTAACAAAGTAGATGTAAATAATTTAGAAAAATGGATCCATGAAGATGGATTTTTCCAAGATCAATTCCCTATATTAGCTAAAGATGAAGTAGATAATGTAAAGGCTAAGTCAATAGTTATGGAGTATAGTGATATAGTTGATGTATCTGATAATTTTAAATTTGAATTTGAAAATTCAGGTATAATGACTAATGGAAATGTGTATACAGAAAAAACTGTTCCAAGATATAATGGTGAATTTACTTTATTAAGAGATGTGTTAGAATCAAATGTAGATGAAAAATATTATATAGATACTGATGAATCTATACTAGAGAAATGGAGAGCACCCAAGGCTGCTAAGAGAATTAATAGGGTTAGTAAAACAGGTCATGAATATGTATTTAGTGAAGGAGCATTAGCTTTCCCCGATCCGACTGACAGAGCTGCGAGAACGATGCTTACAAGTGAAGCTTCTGTAAATAGAAGTTCTCATGTTGTAGAGGATCCTGCCACAGGAAGATTAAGAAAATTAACTCCTGTAGAAGCCGAAAGATTAAATGGATTTAGAGATAATTGGACAAACTCAGGAATGACAGAAAGAGCTAGATATTTCTGTATGGGTAATGCTTTAATTGTTGGACTTATTGAAAAAATGGGACATACTTTATTAGAAATATATAATGATGAAGAAGATGATTTAGGATTAAGAGAAGTTGCTATAACTGAATAGTATTATAAAAATAGCGTAACTTATAGATATAGTTTACGCTATTTTTATATTATTAAATATTTATATCTAACCCAATTACCCAAATAGGTACCTTTATAAGATTAGAAAATTCATGTAATATTTTTATAGTTTCATCATAAGAAACTATGTTATCACTTCCATAAGATAATAAATTATTATGAGCTGCTACATATACAAATAAGTCTACACCTGAGTTTGCATCAGCTTGTAATAGTTTAAATAAATCTCTATATGCTAGACCCCAGTTACCAAATTGTAGTTCTCCTAATATAGTAAGAGAATTTTTCTCAATTTTTACATCTTCTCCTGGATTAAATGATTCTAGATTAAGATTTTCAGACTCTAATGCAGATTTTATAAAATCATTGTTTTCTAACGATTTATTCCAGTGATTTTCACCATCATATAATGACTTTCTACCAAAACATAAATTCCAAAGATTAATTAGGTTATAGATTGTATCTATTTTAGCAAAATCAAACCCTTTCTTTGAATTAGATGTATAGAATACGCCATCATCATTATAAAGTTCAAAAAGCAAGTCTGAATCTTTAATTAAAATTGATCTTAACGATGAATTGAATGCATCTATATCTATGCCTTTATAACGTTTTTTATATTTTATCTTATTTTTAGTTCGTTGTGTAGTTCTAACAGTAGGCTTAATATCTATTTCACTATTTAAATAAGATAATAACTTATTTTTAAAATTAGAATCTTGATTTAGTATTATATTTGAGTTATTAAAAAAATACTGAGTACTTACATATAAGTTACCTATTGTTTTAGACTTCCACTCATTAATCTCATCATCATTCTCAAGCCAAAAATAATGTGCCATTTAAATCCTCCTATTTTTTAAGTTTATTCTATGTTAAATTTTAATTGTTGTCCAGTTGTATACTTTATATTATTTGAAATGGTAGTGAATCTATTTTGTTAAGTAAATAAAAATACTTTAAAAATACTTTTTAATAATAATACTCTTTTAAAATTAGTAAAATCTCTGAAATCCTTGCAATCACTAGGTTTCTTAAAATTAGCCTTCATTCAATATCTTAATTTACAATACATTATTAATATAATATATTGTAAATTAAAAGTATTTGTGTTATAGTGATATCAAGATGTTGAGGTGATTCAACTTGCATAAATAGTTTTGAATAAAATAATAATACGAGGTAATGATAATGAATAAGAATGACATAACAAAAGAATTAAATATATATAAAGATGCTTTAGTTGAACAAGGTAAAAGTGAAAATACAATTAAGAATAACATATCTCAAGTAAAAAAGTATTTAGAAGCTAATATGAACATTGAAGAATATAAAGAGTATTTGTTAAATAAAGAAGTAGTTAATGCTAGAGGTGAAATAAATAAAATGAAACCTTCTACAGTAAATACAATAATAAATATAATTAAGTCTTATAATAAAGTAAAAGGCATCCAGGATGATACAAAGCTAGTAAAGGTACAAAAACAAAGCTTCTTGAATGATGTATTATCAGAGAATGATTTTCAAAGAATATTAAGACAAGTGAGAAAGTATGAGGATCTAAGAGCAGAAACATTATTTATATTCCTTGCAAGAACTGGATGTAGAATAAGTGAAGCTTTATCTATAGAGAAAGACCAAGTAAGAAAGCTAAAAAAGAAAGGTGGAATTATTACTGTTGTTGGCAAAGGTAATAAGACTAGAGATATAATTATCACTAAAGAAGTAGCAGAAGTAGTTAAGAATTATATTGCTAATGATGTATATCATGATAAGTCAGAAAAACTATTTACAAGTAAATACGGTACATATGCAAGACAATCGGCACATAATGATTTAAAAAAATATACAGGATTAGCAAGGATTAAAAAGGAAAAAGGACATCTACATAACCTTAGACATCTATTCTGTATTAATGCCATTGATAGTGGATTAAATATATCAGAAGTTGCTCAAATAGTTGGACATAGTGATATAAATACAACTCAAATATATGCTGCTAAGTCTGCTAATGATTTAATGACAATACTAAATAAAATAAGTAAATAATTATACAAATATATATGCTGTATAAAGCTATTTAATCAGCTTCTAAGATGCTACAATATAAATATAATACATATGGTAAGGAGATATAAAATGTTGAGATATGAACAAATAATTAAAGATTACTTAGAAAATGATAATATAAAGTTATTAGGTATACAAGACGGCAGAATTTTAGTTGAACAAGAAGATAATCAGAAAATATTTAGAGTTGAATTAGTAGGAAACAACAATGTAAAGGACATAGTAATTAAAAATGTGCATGACGAAATAGAATATAAAATAGAATTGAAATAAGAGGAATACAGAGTATGAAGTTAGAATTTGAGATATACAATGAAACAAGTAACAGCGAATTTAATTTAATAGCAATATGTAAGGGAGATAAATTTGAAATAGTAGAAAAAAACAATAAGAAAGTTTTGAATATAACAGATGACAATAATAATTTACTTTTAAAAATACTTATAAAAACGATAGAAATCAACGAAATAGAAAAAAATTTATATAAAATAATTATTTAAAAGCTAAAATAAGGCACTCAAATAAGAGTGTCTTTTATTATGCTTATGAAATACCCCGGGGTACTTTAACATTGTTTACTTGTAAACCTATATTGGAAAAACATTAACCACGAAATAATATTTTATTCAGACTTAAATTCTATCAACCTTCGATATCAGCACCAGAAGAGGGGACTCTTGAATTACTTTTAGTACATATAATTAATTAAATTTTAGCTATTTTAGAATTTAATAAAAGTCTGATTTTAAATGAAATTAAAAAATATTATATTTGGGGAATTAAAGGTGTAAAGCCAATAAGTAACTATCCGTATAATAATTGTTATATTATCTAATATTTGTAATATAAATGAAAGGGAGATATTATGAAATATAATAAAAAAAGAATAAGTATATTTATATTATTAATTATGCTAACTATAACTGTGATTAGTATAAAAAATATATCATATTCAGTTGCTGCTGAAATAGATAATGATAATATTAAGTATTCTATTTCAAATGGTAAAGTATTAATAACAGGATACAGTGGACATGATGAGGTATTATATTTACCCAATAAAATTGAAGGCTATAGTGTAACTTCAATTGCAAGTTATGCATTTAAAGAATGTCATAGTTTAAAGAAGATAGTAATACCGAATAGTGTAACCGATATAGGAATTTATGCATTTAGTAATTGTTCTAGCTTAGAAAATATAGAAATACCGAATAGTGTAACCTATATAGGAGGTGCTGCATTTAGTAATTGTACTAGATTAAAAAGTATAGAAATACCGAATAGTGTAACCTATATAGGAGGTACTGCATTTAGTAATTGTACTAGATTAAAAAGTATAGAAATACCTAACAGTGTAACTTCAATTGAAAATTATACATTTGAGAAATGTATTAGCTTAGAAAGCATAAAAATACCTAATAGTGTAACTTCAATTAAACTCCGTGCATTTAAAGGTTGTACTAGATTAAAAAGTATAGAAATACCTAATAGTGTAACTTCAATTGGAAATGCTGCATTTAGTAATTGTACTAGATTAAAAAGTATAGAAATACCTAACAGTGTAATTTCAATTGGAGATTATACATTTGAGAAATGTACTAGCTTAGAAAGCATAAAAATACCTAATAGTGTAACTTCAATTAGAGAAGCTTTATTCAATCGTTGTACTAGCTTAGAAAGTATAGAAATACCAGATAGTGTAATTTCAATTGGACGTTATGCATTTAGTAATTGTACTAGATTAAAAAGTATAAAAATACCTAATACTGTAAAAGAAATAGGAAGTGATGCATTTTATTCTTGTAATAACTTAGAAAGTATAGAAATACCAAATGGTGTAAAATCAATATCAGATTATACATTTTATTATTGTAATAACTTACGAAGTGTAAAACTACCTAATGGTTTAATTTCAATTGGAAAAAATGCGTTTATTTTTTGTACTAGCTTAGATAGTATAAAAATACCAAACAGTGTAGCATCAATTGGAAATTATGCATTTTCTGAAAATACCATTTTAAATGTAGAGTGGGATTCATATGCTAGACAATATGCTCAAGAAAATAATTTTAAATTTTCTGCTATAGATGGTATAGATATAAGTATACTTTCACTGAATAAAATACCTAACCAAACTTATACAGGAAAGACAATAAAACCTAAGTTAACTATAAAAGATGGTATAAAAGTATTGGATGAAGATATAGATTATATATTATCATATAGTAATAATAAAGAAGTTGGAACAGCAACGATAACAATTAAAGGTATAGGAAGATATTGTGGTACTAAAAATGTTACTTTTAAAATAGTTCCTAATGATATAAATTTACATTGGGCAGAAAATACAATAATAGATTTTATTGATAAAGGTTATATAAATGGATATTCAGATGGAACATTTAGACCTAACAACTCTATAACAAGAGCAGAGTTTGTTAAGATAGTAAATAATATGTTTGGATATACAAGTGTAGGTTCTGTTCCGTTCAATGATGTAATATCAGGAGCTTGGTACTATAATGATGTAGCTATAGCCGTAAAAGCTGGTTATATAAACGGGAAGAATGCAACTACTTTTGCACCTAATGATCCGATAACTAGACAAGAGGTAGCTAAGATATTAACTACTATAATGAACAATAGTGATACTAATCATGATAAATTAAATACATTCAAAGATGGTAATAATACAGCAGACTGGGCTAAGTCATATGTTGAAGGAGCTATAGAAGCTGGATACTTAAATGGAGATACAGAAGGAAATTTAAATCCAACTAGCAATATAACTAGAGCTGAAGCAGTTACTATGTTAAGCAGAGTAAAATAAATATATATAATACATTTAACTAGAGTGTTAACTCTAGTTTTTTTATTAAAATGAAAGTATCACAACTTTAAAATATTGATTTTAAGAGAAGCTAATTTAATTAGATTTATTTTAAATAAGGATGCAAAATTGTAACTATAAAAAATCAATTTGTATTTCAAAAAAAATTATAATAAAATCAAGGGAAAGTATTGATTGACAAGTCAACGTAAGTATTGTAATTACTGGGGTTGAGCGGAAATGAGCATTGTAATAAATTGTCGAATTATGTTATAATATATACAAGCATAATAGATGAGATATGTCCAAGTCTTAATAATAATATGCAACTACAAGAAGTTCAAGATAAGGAGAAGGAGCTTGAAATAGTTGAGCATATATATTACCTAGTAGATTGCTTAGAAGAGCTTAAAACTGAATATAAAACCAATAATAAGGTTAGGTAAATTGTGGTAGAGATAAACCACGTTAAAACAAAATTTTTAAAAAAGGAATATATGTGTTAGAGGCTAATTTTTTAGCTTCTAGCACTCCATATAATAGATTGATAATAATAACAACGAGGAGAATTTATGACGGAAATATTAAAAAGTGAAAAGAAATATGGAATACATAGAAAAGATATGTTCTATAAAATTGGAAACGGGTTTGTTAGAACGGTTAATAATAAGTTTGTTGAAAATGGAAGAGAATATTATTTCGCGCCAACTAAAGAGGGGATTTTAGATTATAGTGTATTTTTAACTATATTATACAACTGTAACGGACAAAATGAATTTGATATAAGAATAAATAAGATTATTAAATCGCTTGGAAAAAAGCCGCAGTCAGGTATAGGTAGAAACAATGATAATGTTAAACAGTCAATAAAACGATTAGAGCAGAAATTTTTATTGCGAATAGATGAATTTGAAGATAGTTTTGTAAGTGGAGAAGTATTGTTGCCAGATCTAGAGAAACATTTCTTCAAGTTATATGAGAATGACCTAATTATGATAATGAACAACTTAAGCAAGAGATCTATGGAAGATGATGAATTTATAAGTAAATATAATAATAAAGAGAAGGCTATATATGTGTATAGTTACCTGTTATCAATGCTGGGTAAACATGAAACAACTGAAGCTGGCATGGAAACTTATCTGTGTTTTCCATCATATAAGCAAATAGCAGAAGAATGTGGTGTATCTGAAAGTTATATAAATAAGCTTCTAGCATATCTAGAATATGATGAATTATTATTTAGCATTTATTTGGGGGATGCAGAAACACCTGATGGTAATACTGTAATTACTAGTAATTATTACACTAATTCAATAGAAAACTTATCATTAGCTTACTGTTATGCTCGAGCATACTATGACAATGAAGGTTATAAATATCCTAAATATGCCAAGAGAACAAAACAGCTACTAGAAGATATATCTAATATGTTAGTTAAGTCTAAAGATAGGCTTTTAGAGAAGTATGCTAAAAAGTTTAAAAAATCACATGGTGAGGAATATGCTAAAACATTAATAGAAAAAGAATATCTTAAGTTTAAAGAACATTTTTATATGGCAATAAAGAAATCTGTTGCATATGGTAATAAAATACACCCTGATATCACATCTGATAAGATGAAATGCTATATAGCTACTAGACAAAATTTAAAATCTAAATTCTATAATAAAAACACTCATCCTTCACTTCTGTTTATAGCAGATAATGAGAGTGCGTCAATAATATTATTATCTCATATCAAGCAGAAATTAAAGGCATTGATGTATTTATACAATATTAAGTAAATAGTTAAATTTACGGGTTAGGATATATATGTCCTAGCTTTTTTATTGTATATATGGAACTGTTAAAAAAAACTACTAGTCTGAATACACCTTTATAGTGTAATGAAATTTTAAAAACTACTAGTTTATATACACCTTTATAGTGTATATGAAATTGTTTAAGAAGATAAAATATTAAATAAAAGAATAGAAACATATAACTTAATAAATTTCGGAAAATCCTCAATTTATTTTCGTTGGATTTATTTATTTAGAATAGATTGTATGCAGCTCAGGAAATATTTTGAAGAAAATATCGACAAAATAAATAAAAAATATTGAATAATATGTAAATAATGTGA
>OHMN01001039.1_pt1 | contig 20639 bp, 18 predicted proteins | sample 1569361 | NCBI WGS metagenome assembly OHMN01 (sample SAMEA3541508, study PRJEB24748) | human gut metagenome | biome: human gut; feature: human-associated habitat; material: faeces | place: China | collected 2012
TGTTTCTTAGAAATACCTTTTTTTAAATTGTCCTTGACAAAGGGTACACTTTAATAAATATAATATAAAGTAGCCTTTTTTATATACTCGTTATTTCTATATAAGTAAAAATATGATTTATTAGAATTATATTCACAATTAAAAATTTGTAAAATATCTTTATTTAGGAATACACATAGGTCTGCTTGTAATTGGATCTAAAATTACTATACTATCTACTCCAAACACATCTTTTAACATATTCTCTGTAAATACAGTTTCAACTCTACCCTGAGAATATATTTTTCCTTTTTTCATACAAACAAGATTATCCGCATACCTCGCCGCTTGATTTAATTCATGTATAACTGTAACTATTGTTTTTTTAGTTTTCTTATTTAAATCTTTTAATAGTTCTAAAATTTCTATTTGATATGCTAAATCTAAATATGTTGTCGGCTCATCAAGTAAAAGTATATCTGTATTTTGAGTTAAAGCCATTGCTATCCATGCACGCTGTCTTTGTCCTCCTGATAAAGAGTCTAATTGTCTATTTGCAAACTCTTTAAGTCCAGTTGCTTCTATTGCCCATTGTACCATATCATCATCTTCTTTTGTTCTTGATCCAAATAAATTTTTATATGGATTCCTTCCAAAATAGCAAAGTTCTTTTACAGTTATTCCTTCTGGTGCTATTGGTCCTTGTGGTAAAATTGCTAATTTTTTAGATAAGTCTTTAGCTTTATAATCATGTATAGATACTCCTTCTAAAAGAACATCGCCTTCCTTAGGAATTAACAATCTACTCATACCACTAAGCAAAGTAGATTTACCACAGCCATTTGCTCCAATTAGCATGGTAATTTCACCTTTAGGAATAGATAAATCTATATTATTAACTATTATTTTGTCTTCATATCCTAAAACTAAGTTTTTTATCTCTAAACTCATTAATTTCACTACCTTCCTAATTAGATTTTTTTCCTAATAATAAATATAAGAAATATGGCGCACCTACAATAGCCGTTACTATTCCTACAGGAATTTCTGTTGGTGCAATTATAGTTCTACCTATAATGTCTGCTACTACTAAAAGTATAGCCCCTACTAATCCACTTAATGGAATCACTAATTTATGTCTATATCCAACTAAACTCTTTGCTATATGAGGTGCTATCAATCCTACAAATCCTATAGTACCACTCACACTTACACTACTAGCAGTAAGTATTATACCTATTAATAACAATCCAACTCTTAGGAAATCTACTTTTTCGCCTAAGTTAATTGCAACTTTATCTCCTAAAGATAATATATCTATTTTGTTTGCTAAAATTATAGATAAAGGTATAAGTATTACTACATATGGAATTAATATTCGAACTTCATCCCAATACCTCCCCCATACACTTCCTGTTAACCATAAAAATATAGTTTGTATATTTCCAGAATTACTTATATTAAAATACTGAATACCAGCATCAAATAATGCACTCATAGCTATACCCATTATTACAATGCTAGTATTTTTAAAGTTAGTTTTTTTAGTTAATAAGTATATAATAATACCTACACCTAGGCCTCCAAACATAGCTGCCATAGGTATAGGTATTATATTTTTTAAGTTAAGATTTATTACAAGACAAGCAAAAAATCCTGCTCCCTTACCTATTCCAAGTACATCAGTTGATGCAAGTGGATTCCTAAGAACACCTTGGAAAATAGCTCCTGCTATAGCTAAACTCATACCTACTATTATAGTCATCAATAATCTTGGAACTCTATATTCAAAAATAATAAAAGAATACTTAGAAGTTGAGTAATTAAAAATTACATCAAATATATCAGTTATATTCAATATTTTACTTCCGAAAATTAAACTTATAAAAGATATAACTATTAAACTTACTATACTTATTGTAAATATTAATGTATTCTTATTTTTCACTCACTCCACCTCTTTTCATTTCTTTATTTGCTAGGAATATATAAAATACTGCGCCTATAAAAGCCGTTACTATTCCTACAGGTGATTCGTAAGGGTATTTTAAAAGCTTAGATACTATATCTGATAATAAAAGTAGGTTCCCACCATATATTCCACATAATATAAAGTTTCCTCTAAAATTTCTTACACCAAATTTACTTACAATATGAGGCGTTATTAAACCTACAAAAGATATTGGTCCAGCTATTGCAACTGAAGAGCTTGATAGTAAAATTACTGTTATTGTACTAATAATTTTCGTCAATTTAACATTTTCACCTAAGCTAATTGCTATACTATCACCCATTTTTAAAGTATCCATTGAATTAGATATTACTGTTATTAGTAAAATAGATACAATAAACCATGGTAATATAGCAAGTATATGTGTAAATTGTGCGTGGTGTACTCCTCCAATCATCCAAAATACTAAATCAGATGTTTTACTTTCATTAAACAACATTATTGATTTTGTTATAGAACTTAAAAACAATTGAATACTTATTCCTACCAGTGTTATTTTTAAAGGAGATAAATTTTTAACTGAACCAATTACATAAACAAACATACCTATAAGTCCTGCTCCTAAAAATGCACATAATATTTTTATTTTATATCCTAACTGTGGAAGGAATACCATGATTATTACTACTGCTAAAGTTGCTCCTGAATTTATACCTAAAACCTGAGGTGATGCAAGTGGGTTCCTAGTCAAGTTTTGCATAATTAATCCTGAAATAGCCATAGATGCTCCAACCAATATGCAAAGTAATACTCGTGGAAGTCTTATAGTTGTTATTATTAAATGTTCTTTACTTTTGTTGTAATTGAAAATAGAGTCAATAATATCTTTAAAGCCAATATTACTCATTCCAATCAAAATATCTGTTAGCAATAACACAACTATGGCAAATAACCCTATAATTGCAAATAATGCAAACTTATTTTGTTTTTTGACCTCCATTTAAATCACCTCTCAACTACTTAATTATTTTCTATTCTTATAATAACCATCCTGACATTTCTTTCATTAATGTTTTTACAGAAATAAATCCTCTGTATTGAGTCCATGGTTTTCTTGATACTGTTACATATACTTCATTATTTTTAACTGACTTTAGAGATTTATATAATTCTGTATCTTTCCATTCTTCATATATAGTTGTGTCTATATCTTCTCTCATATACACTATTATATCTGGGTCTATCTCTACTAATTGTTCTAAAGATAAAGATGCTTCTACATCCTCACTTTGAACTGCATTAGTAAATCCTGCTTTTTCTAAAACTTGTCCTACAAATGAACTTGAAGTATGTGCTGTATACCCATCATTTTTAGGAGATACTGTTAATACATTCTTATTACTAACTTTATCTTCTGCCTTTGCTTTAACTTCTGATAATAAATTTTCTGCTTCGGCTATTTTAACTTCTGCTTCTTCTTCTTTTCCAACAACTTTTGCTATAGTTTCAAAATTTTCTATATATTCATCATAAGTTGAATCAATACTATTTAAGACTATTGTTGGTGCAATTTTACTTAAATCTTCATATATTTCGCTATGTCTACTTGTATCTGCTATTATCAAATCTAAATCTAGAGTGCTTAATTCTTCTAAGTTTGGCTCTTTACGATTTCCTACTGATGTATACTCTGTTAATTCTCCCTCTGTAACATCAGCTACCTTACTTGCATCTTCATCATCTGCTATAGCAACTGGATCTACGTCTAAATTATAAAGCGAATCTAAGAATGATAATTCTAGTACTGCTATATTTTCAGGAGTACTATCTAAAGTTGTAGTTCCTAATTCATGTTTAACTACTATTTGATTTTTATTATCTAAATTTTCTTCTTTATTTGCTTGTGTCGTACATCCTGTGAGTACTATACTACCTAACATCACGCTCATTATCAGTGATTTTTTTCCTAATTTATAAAATTTCATATTGATATTACCTCCATCTATATATCAATATACCTATATGCATATTGATTATCATTGTCATTTTATTCATGTTATCATTCATTATTTTTTTTGTCAATATCTTTATAATGTTAATTAAAACTATATTTAATATTATTGATTTATTTTTTATACAAATAATCTTATTGTAAATTACATCTGAATCTTGATTATAGATTTATCTATGTCAAAGTATTTTTAATAGCCTCATATGTAGTTCGTATTTCTCATCCAAAGACTTTGTCGTATGCTTGATCTGATTCTCCCTCACGATAGGCAACCTTGCCATTAGCTAGTAGTTCCTACTACTAATCCTGCAACAGATCTTTCCCATTAAGTTATTGCCCACTCTAAGCACGCCAAAAAAAAACACATTGATAATTTAATCAATGTGTGAGTAGAAACCCTATCCACAAACTATTTTCATACTATATCTATATGTATGACCTTCTAATTTTAATTTCTACATTATATAAGATTACCTAGTTTTCTTATTTATCAATATCCATATAAAAATGGCTACCTTATATTTATAATATAAAAGTAGCCATTTTAACTTATTTTAAATTAAACTTTTCATTTTCATATACAACTTGATTATTCTCCTCAAGCTCCTTAAGTATTACATACATAACATCTTTATTTAAAAATACATTTCCATTCTCATTTCTAACCTTTAAACTAATATCGCTATACTTATCCTTTATATAATCTGTAAGATTATCTTCCCTTAAAATATTATAATTATTATCTAAATAAACTTTAAATAACCAAGGCATAGCATTCTCACTTAAATCAACCACTAATCTATCAAGTAACACATAACTTTCATCATCATTTATCATCATAAAATCTGGTGTGTCACTTATCAGTCTATCTATATAATCATAATATTTCTTTGTGTCTTTCATATTTGTCTCCTTATTTACTCATCTTTATAGATTTTTCTATACAATCAGTCATTCCATTTATAACTGCACTTCTCATGCCTTCATTTTCTAAAGTTTTAACAGCTTCTATTGTAGTTCCTCCTGGTGAACATACCATATCTTTAAGCTCTCCTGGATGTTTTTTAGTTTCAAGTACCATTTTAGCAGCACCCATTACGGCTTGTGCACAAAACTCATATGCTATTTCTCTTTTCATACCATATGAAACTGCACAATCTGCCATAGCTTCTATAAACATAAATGCATATGCAGGAGAAGATCCACTTGCTCCTATTACAACATCTATTAAACTTTCATCTACTATTTCACTTTTTCCAAAAGAATCAAATATAGTTTTTACAGCATCTATGTCATTTTTCTCAATATTTTTATTAGGTGAAAGTGAACTCATACCACAGTTTACTAGTGCTGGTGTGTTTGGCATGGTTCTAATAATTTTTTTATCATTTCCTATTATTTTTTCTACACTATTTATACTTATTCCAGCAGCTATTGTAACTATTATTTTTTCAGTGTCTATATAGTCTTTTATTTGTTTTAAAACTTCTTCATATACATTAGGCTTAACTGCGATAACAACTATATCACATTCTTTTACTAAACTTATTGAATCCTTTGTAGTATTTATTTTATATTTTTCTTTTATATTGTCTAAGGTTTTATCAGTTTTTGCACTTGCTATAATATTTGATGGGCTTAGTAGTTTAGAGTTTATTATTCCACCTATCATAGCACTTGCCATATTTCCTGCCCCTATAAATCCTACTTTCATAATGATTCTCCTTATTTGTTCATATAGTATCCTATGTTAGCATTTGAATCTATTACACCTTCTATGTTCCCCTTTGATGAACTCATTATAACTGTAACACCAGGACCATGACCTGATTTTACACAGTCACTATGTATTATAACACCTATTGAAATAGCTCCACCTAAGTATCCTGTTCCATAAGTATTATCGTGGTCTTGAAGTAATACTAAGTCCCCAAATCTTAATTTATCCAGTCCAAGTCTTTTTATTTCTTCTTTATCAGCAGTCATTATATCATAATCTCCACTATAAGCATTTGAAGAACCTGTTCCTGACCCCATTAAATATGCTGGAACTTTAGCAACAACTGGAACTTGTAGTTTTCCATCCTTTTCTGTTATTCCTAGTTTTTCAAATAAATTTGGGTCTATACTCATAACTGCTATATCTTCGTGATTTTCTATGCTTAATCCTTGACCATAAGCTTTAACTAATATTTTATCATCTATAGCTAAATCTTCTAAAGTTTCTTCATCAAAGTAAATCATAACATGTTCTATACCACCATGCATTCCTGTTACATAACCTTTTTTACCTTTAGCATCTCCTGATACAACCTTTGCTTCGTTACCAATACATGCAAATGTAGTTAATGCTGCATTTTCAGTTGTATTTTCGTTTCTTATAGATACACCTGGCTCAACATGGTCTCCTACCCAATTAAAAGCACTATCTCCTATTTTAACGTTATATGATATACCTCCTGTTGCAGGAAGTACCATTGGTTTTCCATCAAAAGTTATTCTATAATTTCCACCTAGTGGATGATGTATTTTTCCTTGTACTGACCATTTTACTAAATTTTCTTTGTTTGTTTTTAACATACTTTCACTCTCCCTAATTCTTTAGTATAATTTATAAATTCATCTACTTATGGCTCTAAGTTGCCTAATATGTAACTAATCTTATAGATTTTTACTTTCATATAATTTTCTTTCTATATTAAACCCATAACGACATTTTAATTTTTCTATAATTTCATTAGTTATTATAGTAAATATTTAATTAGATGTAGACTTTATATATCATTTCTATTCCCAATTAGTATACTATACTACGATTATATCATATTAAGTAATTATGTTACTTACAATTACTATAATATTTAATTTAAATACTTAGCTTTATAATAATAAAAATAAAATTTTTAGCAACGGATGTGACAAAAATAATTCGCTAACACGTTGCTCGAAGCGGTAGCGAGTGTCATATGTTTTGCGACATGAAAAATAGCGCCCACACGTGGCTTAAAGTGTTTCGCCGACACGTCGCTCAAGCGAAATGAATTTTTTATTAATTTTTCTAAATATTATATATTTTTTTGTTTACAAGTACATACTATAATGATAAAATATAATCCCTTCTAATTACATAGATGGAACTATTGTATTAGATAATAGTTATTTGGGTTATTATACAAAAGGATATGGTGATAATTTATGATAAATGAAAAATTATTAGTAAAAAAAGCATTCGAAGCACAAAAACGTTCTTATGCTCCTTACTCAAACTTTAATGTTGGAGCAGCTTTATTAGGAACTAACGGCAAAATATATGAAGGATGTAACATTGAAAATGCGGCATTTACTCCTACAAACTGTGGTGAAAGAACAGCATTTTTTAAAGCTGTTTCTGAAGGGCAAAAAGAATTTAGTGCAATAGCTATCGTTGGAAGTAGAAATGGTGCTAAGGAAGATGAAGTAGAATACTGTGCACCTTGTGGCGTTTGTAGACAAGTTATGATGGAGTTTTGCGACCCTAAAACTTTTAAGGTATACTTAGCAAAAACTGAAGATGATTATATTGAATATACATTAGAAGAAATTTTACCTCTAGGATTTAGTGGAAAAAATCTTGACTAATATTATAAAAAATAAACTATCCTATATATTATAGTTATAAAACTATTTATATTGGATAGTTTATTTGTTTATTAAACTATATATTTATGATATTTATCATTAATAAAGTTATTCTATGCTGTTTATTGTTTTTAATATACAGTATATTAAAATTGTTACTTTTCATATATTATCAATTAGTAGTTTATCATTAGAAAGTTAACTCTAACCCAAAAGAAAAATAAAGTCAAAACTAAATAAAACATACCCTCTATTGAAAAATATCTTTGCTTTATTTCTTTGATTCCCATTTTAACTTCATCTATTATCTCATTACAAAAATCAGTATTCTTTATTTCTCTGCAATCTAAAGTTGTTTCCATTAAGCTGCGAACATAAATATTATTATCTATATCTAGTAAGTATATTTCGTCATTTTTTACTTCATATTTTATATTTTTACGTTCTAAATAACTTTCTATTATATTTATTACATCTTTTTCTTTTACATTATGTATAGAGTATCTATATTTATTTTTTCTATATCCCCAAATAAAAATTAGTAACGTTACAATACAAAATGCTACTATACTACTAATGCCAATATATCCTAGTTTATATCCTTCTACTAAATTTGAAAGGTTTATATACATTATAACTATAAACATTATTACTTGTGAGTATTTTAGATTATACATTATTTTTGCCCCACTTAATAAAGTTATAGTAGTTATAACTAACCCTACTAGCATTAAATCAAAAATTATCATTATTTCCCCCCATAATTTTTATTTATATAACATAAATTTCTTCATTAAGTTTATTTACTAAATTAAAATTTATTTTAATATAAATCTTACTATTTTAATTCCTACGTATATTAATATAACTATAATAAAAGCAGATAATAGTAAGTTGCTCCATGATATCCCTACTAATGGTGCCATTATCCACACCCCCTATTTATTATTTTAAATATATTATTCTATTTCAAATTTATATTCATTTACATTGTCATTTACTTCAATGCAAAAAGTTCCTTTTGCATTTTTTAATTCATCTAAAGATTCTATATTTAAAACTTTAATTTGAGTGCTAAAATCAGTATTTGGCTCTAATGTCATTTTTAAATTTTCATCTAAGCTTGTTTTTTGTTCATTACCATTTATAGTTATATTTTTCATATAAAAGGCTATTTTTTTATTAGATTTATTTGAAATTGAAAAAATATAACCTATAGAATTTCCAGGTGTAACTTTCTCTTTTCCTGTTATCTTAACTCTTGCAATATCATCATCAGCTATAATTACTGCTTTATCAAATAGTTCTTTTTCTTTGTTGATTTCTACTTCATCAAATAAATCTTTTTCTTTATTGATTTCTGAAGATACTGTATTTTCATCAATTTGTTCTTTACTTATTTGTGTGTTATCTGTATTTGAGCAAGCAACTAAGTTTAAACTCATTATACACATAACTAATACAGTTAATTTACGTCTTATCATATATTCCCTCCATATATTAAAGCATAAACTTATTATAACATTAACTTCCATAAAATACCATCAAGTTGGATTTATGATAAGACATATATTTTCATATACACAAAAAAATAGGTTGTTATATAGATATCTTTATTAATTTATTATATAACAACCTATTTTTTGTATTATATTTTCTTAATATCCACCAATAAATTTAACTATTTTTCTATAACTCAACCTTATTAGTTAATACATCATATCCTGTATAAGCAAGTGCTAATGCTCCAATTAATAATCTTTCATGACCTAATTTAGTTGTTGTTGCATCTGCCATTTCTACAGTATGGCTTGTTAAAGGACAATTAGTAATTCCTATAAATGGATGTATAGTAGGTGTCTTGTGACTTACGTTTCCAATATCACTTGATCCACATTTTCTTGATTCATGAATATCTGTAATTCCTAAAGCTTTTAAGTTTTCAGTAAAGGCTTCTGATAAATTTTCATTCGTAATCAAATTATCGTTAGGTAACTCATATCTAGTCATTTCAAGAGTTGCACCTGTCATAAGGGCTGCTCCCTCTGCTATTTTTTTTACTTTTATTAATAAGTCATCTAAAGTTTCTTTCTTATCTGCTCTAAAGTAAAACTGTGCTGTTGCTTCATCTGGAACTATATTTGCAGCTACACCACCATTAGTTATTATTCCATGCATTCTAACATCTGGCGTAACATGTTGACGTAAAGCATCTATACCATTAAATAGTTGTATTACACTGTTTAAAGCATTTATTCCATCTTGTGGACATGCTGCTGCATGAGCTGTTTTACCTTTATATGTAAATTGTAAAGGATAAAGTGCCATAGATGTACCACTTTTAGCAGTTATATCTGCTGGATGAACCATCATAGCTACATCTAATTCATCAAATACACCTTCCTCTGCAAGTATAACTTTTGCTCCATTAGTTTCTTCTGCTGGAGTTCCATATACTATTATACGACCTCCTACTTTATCTATTACTTTGCTTAAAATTACACCTGCTCCTGCTGACATTGATCCAATCATATTATGACCACATCCATGTCCTATCAAAGGTAGGGCATCATATTCACATAAATACCCTATAGTAGGTCCTTCTTTTTTACTATCATAAATTGCTCTAAAAGCAGTTTCTATACCTAATAGCTCTTTTTCTATTTCAAAGTTATGCTCTTTTAAAAAACTAGTTAGTACTTCAACAGCTTTATATTCCTTGTTCCCAAGCTCTGGATTTTTATATATATAATCACTTATTTCACATAACTTTTCATGTAGTTCTTGTCCTTTTTCTAATAAGATATTCTTCATTTTTACGCCTCCTAAATTTTTTAAGCCCATCCTATTAATGATGCTATTGTTATAAATCCTATTGATAATGCAAATAATATAATTTGTAATGGTATTATCCACTTTAACCATTTACCATAAGGCACACCTGCTATACCTAAACATGCTATTAACACTCCTGATGTTGGGAACATTGCATTAGAGAATCCATCTCCTAATTGATATATTAAAACTGTTAATTGACGAGATATTCCTACTAAGTCTCCTAATGGTGCAAGTATTGGCATTGTTAAAGCTGCTTGACCTGAACCAGAGTTTATAAAGAAGTTTATAAACATTTGTATTGGATACATTACATATGCAGCAAGTAAAGATGGTAAACTTCCTATAGCACTAGATAAATTGTATAAAATAGTGTCTATTATATTTGCGTTTTCTGCTATTACGATTATTCCTCTAGCAAATCCTATCATAATTGCTGGACCTATCATTTCCTTTGCACCTTCAATAAATGCATTTGCCATTTCATCTGGTGATAATTTTCCAAGTATTCCACTTATAACTCCTACTGCTAAAAATACTGCAGCTATTTCTGGTATCCAAAATCCTTTTTCTAGAACTCCCCATACTATTACACCTATAGCTATGGCAAAAGCTAATAATATAATTTTATGAGATAATGTAAAATCACCTTTTTTATCTTCAAAGTTTTGTAAATTCTTACGCTTTATTTGGTCACTTTCATAAACTAAACTCTTTTTTGGATTTTTCTTAATTTTCATCGCATAAGCCATTATAAATGCAGTTCCTACAAGAGTTGTTATAAACCATATAACTGTACGAAGTTCTATACCTGAATATACTTGAATACCTGCTATAGACTGTGCAATACCTACTGTAAATGGATTAAGCATTGCTGATGAAAATCCAAGTATACATGCTAAGTATGTTATTGCAACTGCAACTATACTGTCATATCCTAGTGCTAATGTTAAAGGTGCTAAAATTGATATAAATGGCACTGCCTCTTCACTCATTCCAAATGTTGCCCCACCTAATGAAAATAAGAATATAATAATTGGTAATAATAATATTTCTTTACCTTTAAACAAATTAACTATTCTGATTATTCCGAAATTAATAGCTTTAGTTTCAGCAATTAAATTAAATGCTCCTCCTACAATAAATAAAAATGCTATAATTTCTGCTCCATCTACAATCCCTTGTATAGGTGCTTGTAAAACTTTAAATAAATTTTGTGGCTGACTTTCAGTATATTTAAATGTTCCATCTACAACTACCTTTTTTCCTGCCTCATTTACTACTGTTTCATATGCACCACCTGGTATTAAATAAGTAGCTATTGATACAATCATAATAATTGCTGCAATAATTACTAATGTATGTGGTACTTTTATACCTTTTCCATCTACTTTTGAATTATTTTGTTTTTTTGTTTTTAGTATTTCCATACTATCTCTCCTTTTTTAGTTATAATTTCATATGATAGTTGGCCAGACTTATCATAAAAAAAGCCTCTTAGTAATAATACTAAGAGGCGAATTTCCGCGGTACCACTCTTATTGGTAAGTTTCTATAAATCCCAATTTAAGAATAATAACACAGAAATTTTTAATAAAAAAGCCTCTTAGCAATCATGCTAAGAGGCGAATTATCTCCGCGATACCACTCTTATTGGTAAAAAAACTTACCCACTCAATCTCTTAAGGCGAGAACACCTACTGCCATACTTAAATTTCCTGCAGTCTTCTCCAAAGCTCTTTTCACATAATCCTCAATACATAGCTTCCACCATCCTATGCTCTCTATAAAATTAAATTATGCTACTCTCTTTTTCATAGAATTTTCTTATTGTTTTTTTCAATTATACTATCACATATATTTTGATGTCAATATATTTTTGTTTTAAAAATTTAGTATCCATTTATAATGGTATATCTATATTTGCTAAATATAAAGATTTATGAAGTGAATCATCTAATGAAAAAACAGATTTAAATTTAAAATCTTTTAACATTTCTTGTATAAGTTTCTTTAAAATATTACTTTCGTTTAATATAAAAAGTGTGTACCTTTCTTTGGATAATCTAATTTAATTATCGTACTTTTGAGAAGAATACACACTTTATTTTACATACCACTATAAATCAAAATGAGCTTGATGTTGTAGTAAATATAATAAATAATAAACCTCGCAAGTGTCTTGGATATAAAACACCTGCGAGGTCTTTTCTGCAACATAAACATAAAGTATCGAACTTATATTTACAATCTATCTATGTTTTAAATTTATAACTGCTTTTCTAAATAAGTCTACTGGAATAATTGTTACTCCAAGTCCTAATATTACTAACCATTGTTGTAATCCAAATGGCGTACAAGAGAATAATTTTCCACCAACAAATGTTAATAGAACTTGAACTATAACTATTATTGACATTACCTTAGTGAACCCTTTATTTTCGCTTATATATTCAAATATATTAACACCTTCACTTCTTACGTTGAAACCGTTAAATACTGCACATAAAACAAATAATGAAAAATAAGCCGTCATATGTTGAGCTTCTGTTCCAAACATATTTACAAATACAGGTAATTTTAAGAAAGTAAAACTTAAAGCTGTTACCCAAGCTCCTGAAAACAATACCTGGCTCATCATATTTTTAGATACAAGGTTTTGATTTCTTGACTTCGGCTTTTCTAGCATATACTTTTTAAGTGCAGGTTCGGCTCCAAGTGCTAAAGCTCCAAGACCATCCATTACTAAGTTTATCCAAAGTATATGAGTTATTTTTAAAGGTTCTTCAATTCCTAAAAACGGTGCTATAGCACAAACTGCAACTGCAGCAACATTTATTGTTAATTGGAACTTTATGAACTTTAATATATTATTATATATTGTTCTACCATATAATATAGCACTTTCAATAGATTTAAAGTTATCATCTAAAATTACTATTGAACCTGCTTCTTTAGCTACATCTGTACCTGATCCCATTGCAAATCCCACATCCGCTCTTTTTAAGGCAGGAGCATCATTTACACCATCCCCTGTCATACCACATACAAGATTTAGCTCTTGCGCAAGTTTAACCATTCTTGATTTATCAGTAGGTAATGCTCTTGCAATTACTCTTAAATTAGGTATAATAGCTTTAACTTCTTCATCACTCATTTTATTTAATTCTTCAGAAGTTAAAGCTATATCATTACCAGATTTTAAAAGTCCTGCCTCTTTTGATATTGCAACTGCTGTTTCTTTTCTATCACCAGTTATCATAACAACTTGGACACCTGCATTTTGAACTTCTTCAATAGCTTTTTTAGCTTCTGGTCTAACATCATCTCTTATACCAACAAAACCTATGATTACTAAATCTTCTGGTAAAGTATCTTCAATCAATGCACTTTCACTATAAGCAAATGATAAAACTCTCATTGCTCTTGTCGCTAATTCATCAATTTTAGTATTAACTTTATATTTATTTATTTCAACTACATTTCCATCTTTATCTAACATCTTTGTAGCTTTAGCAAGTAATCTTTCTGGAGCACCTTTATAAACAGTTTTTCCTTCTAATTGACTTGCAGAATATTTATTAGTAGAGTTAAATCCTTGTGATTTTTCTACTACAACATCTTCTAATTTTTCCATTTCTTCTTTTGACAAGAAGTTTAATAATGCCTTATCAGTAGCATTTCCACCAATAACTTTTCCATTATTATCAAACATTGCTCCTGTATTTTTACCAATAGCAAGTTTCATCATTTCTTTAACTTTTAATCCTTCTTTATAAGTATCTTCTAAATTACCATCAAAGAATTCTACAACTTCTAATTCACCTTTTGTTATAGTTCCAGTTTTATCACTAAATAGTATATTTAATGATCCTGCAGTTTCTATACCAATTGGTTTTCTAACTAATACATTACTTTGTAACATTTTAGAAGTATTTCTCATAAGGACTATAGCTATCATTAATGGTAATCCCTCTGGAACTGCCATAACTACTATAACAACAGCTAACATTATAGCTTCTAATACATCTTTAAAAATTAATATTCCACCAATTGAAAGATATTCACTAAATCCACCTGCAACTAATACTTTATGGAATAATAGCGCTAAAGCAATAACTACAGATCCGATATAACCAAACATAGAAATTTGTTCTGCAAGTTTAGTTAATTTAACTTTAAGTGGACTATCTACTTCATCATCAGCCATATCCTCTGCCATTTTCCCCATCATAGTAGACATACCAACTTTAGTTACTTTCATTATACCTTCACCATTAAAGATAACTGCACCTCTAAATAATGAATGTTTATCAACGAAAGTATCTCCTGTAATTTCTGCAGTTATAGCTACTTCTTCAAATGATAAAGCATCTTCTACTTCAAATTTCTTACATTCTTCAGCCTCACCATTCAATGCTGAGTTATCTACTCTTAAATCACCTTTATAAAGATATCCATCTGCAGGTATTTTATCTCCACTTTGAAGAATTACCATATCCCCTACAACTAGTTCATCAACTTCAATTTCAACAACTTTACTATTTCTGTATACTTTACATACATCTTTTTTTGTTGAGTCTTTTAACTTTCTATATTCATTATCACTTGCTATTTCTGTTTTCGCAGAAATACCAGTTACAAGTAATACTGATATTGCAATACCTATTAATTCACCAAACTCTGCATATCCCATAAATGCCATAACTAGCATTATTCCCGCAATAGCTAAAAGTAGTTTTATCATAGGATCCCCAAAAGCATCCTTGAATTTATCCCAAAAAGTTTCTGGTTCAGCTTCAATAATTTTATTGCTACCATTAGACTCTCTACTTTTTGAGACTTCTTCATCTGTCAGTCCTAAAAAGTTCTTTTCTTTAGATATACTCATCTATATTCTCCTCTTGATATTCTATTTTTTAAATCACATACTTATAATAATACATTATTTATTTTTTAATTAAATAAAGCTAAAATACCATTTAGATCTGCAATTTTACCTTCACCTATAGCTTTAAATTGCCATTCAGTACCCTCACGTAAAAGTTCTGCAAATAATACTGATGTTGCTGTAGAACCATTTTCTTTTAAGTTAAATCTACATAATTCCTTTTCATTACTATCTACATCAACCAATCTAATATATGAGTTTTCTATCATACCAAATGTTTGTCTTTTTACTTGTGCATTATGAATAGTTACTACAAACACGATTTTTTGAATATTTTGATTTATTTTTTCTAAATCAATAAATATTCTCTCGTCATCGCCTTCACCTGCACCTGTCCTATTATCTCCTTCTAAATAAATTCCTTCACCTTGTTTATTGTTAAAAAATATTATATTTTCTAATGAATTAAATTTATTATTAGAGTCTAATAAAAATGCTGCTATATCTAAATCAAAATCAGCTCCATTATTTGCTACATCCCATCCTGCACCTAATATTACTTTTTTAAGTCCTGGATTTTTCTTTGTTAAATCTAATATATCATTTTTTTGTAAATTTAGTACAAGACCTGATGTTGTCGTTTGATTATCTAAATTATTATTTATTTTCGCAAAATTTGAACCTAAATTAATCGCCATAATTACACATCCTTATCTATACATTTGTGATAAAGTTGAAACTGTAGCATCTAGTAACTTACCAATAGCTTTAAATTGCCAATTTCCATTTTCTTTAAATAATTCGGCAAAAATTATTCCTGTATTATTTCCACCATCTTCAGTTAAATTGTATCTACAAATTTCTTCATTACCTTTATCTTCATTAACTAACCTAACATAAGCATTTTTTACTTTAGAAAAACTTTGTCTTCTTCTTACTGCATCATAAATTGTAACTGCAAAAACTACCTTCTTACATTCTATTGGTAATTTATCAAGTGAAATTGATATCTTTTCATCATCACCTTCGCCCTCACCTGTTCTATTATCTCCGTGAAGTTTTATACCTTGTCCTACCATATCATTATAGTATATAACTGATTTACTACTCTTTATTAATTTTCCATCTTCACCTAACAATAAAGCTATTAAATCTAAATCATAGTCAGCGCCAAAACCAAAGAAACCTTTTTTAGCTACATCCCATCCACCACCTAATAAGATATTCTTTAAACTTGGATCTTTTTTACTTAAATCTAAAATATCATTTTTTTGTAAATTTAATAATGTTGTCATCTCTCAATCTCTCCTATTAATAAATCTATATATAAAGACTTAAAATACCATTTAAATCTGCTATTTTACCATCACCTATAGCTTTAAATCTCCATTCATTTCCATCTCTGTATAATTCTGCAAATATAACAGAAGTAACTGTTGATCCATTCTCTTTTAAGTTAAATCTACAAACTTCTTTCTCATCATTTTCTGCATCTAATAATCTTACATAAGAGTTTTCTACCATACCAAATGTTTGTCTCTTTAGTTGTGCATTATGAATAGTAACTACAAATATAATTTTAGCTATGTCATTTCTTATCATAGATAAATCTATTTGTATTCTTTCATCATCTCCTTCTCCTGCACCAGTTCTGTTGTCACCTTCTAATCTTATTCCTTGACCTTCCATGTTGTTAAAGAAAATAACATCATCTGGTATACGCGCAACTTTATTATTGTTATTTAATAAAAATGCTGCTATATCCAAATCAAAGTCTTGACCCATTGTTGCAACATCCCATCCTGCACCTAAAATAACTCTCTTTAGTCCTTGATTTTTTTTAGTTAAGTCTAAAATATCATTTTTTTGTAAGTTCAATGCATTTACATTATTGTTGTTGTTTGAATTAAATCCAAAATTAATTGCCATACTCTTTTATCTCCTTTTTATATAAAATAAATTTAATTAAACACTTGCTATATTTCTTTTCATACCATATTTTAATCTTTCTAACTTAGCAGAGTTCTCATTTCTTTGAATTCTATTATTTTCTTGAATTGCTTTTGTTTCTTCTATCCCCTTAATAATGGTTTCATATGATTTCTCTAATGTTTCAATTGCAATAGAACTTCCTGATGATAACTTAGCTATTTCAACTGATTGTCTTGCAGTGTTTGAAGCATTCCTCATTATAAGTTCATTAGTCTTGTCATCTAATTGTTTAATAGATTTAGCTTGAATTTGTTGTCTTTTTAATATAATAGCCTGAGCTAAACACTGCTTAAATATTGGTAATGTTATTATAAATGATGAATTAATTTTTCTCATTAAATTAAAGTTTGCCATTTGTGTTGTTTGTATCATAGGTGCTGTTTGAATAGCTATATTTTCCGCAATTTGTAAATCATAAATCCTTTGAGATAGCATATCCTTACTTATTGATAACTTTTGAATCATCATTTGTTTTTCTTCTTCACCTAATGACATATCGTTAGATAATTGATTTATATATACATCTATTTCTTCTAATGCCATTTCACCAGCTACAATATATTTTTCTAATTCTTTATAATAGTTTAAGTTTCCATTATATAATTTTTTAAGGTTTGCATTAGATTCTTTAATATCATTTTCATATTTTTTCAAAAGAATATATACTTTCTCTACTTCATACCCCATAGTATCGTATTTTTGGAATAATTTAGCCACACTATTTCCAAGATTTTTAAATAATTTAGAAACTATCGAATTCTCTTTTACATTTTCTAGTTCTTTAATATCAAACTTATCCATAATTTTAGTTAAACTAACTAGCATTTCTCCAGCTTCTTCACTTTTTACCGCTTTCATAGAGTTTAATAATTCATCTGAAATTTTTGATATACTTTCACTAGCCTGTTGCCCAAACATAAGTATAGAATTTGAATTATCTATTTCAATCTCACTTGTAAGTGCTTGTACTTCTTTCATTGACCTTAATCTTTGCTTATATGCAGTCATATTTTGAAAACTAACTTCTTCCTGTTGAACAACTCCCCTATTGCTATCAATATGTGCTATATTCATATTTACACCTGTATTCATACTATTATTTTGATATTCCATATTACCATTTGCCATATTCATATTGCTATTTTGGTAGTTCATGTTCATATTTCCCATATTCATGCTATTATTTTGATATCCCATATTACTATTTGCCATATTCATATTGCTATTTTGGTAGTTCATGTTCATATTTCCCATATTCATACTATTATTTTTATATTCCATATTACTATTTGCCATATTCATATTGCTATTTTGATAGTTCATGTTCATATTTCCCATGTTTTCATTTTTATCATATTGATTAATTATATCTATATCGTTTATATCTATAAATTCATCCTTATTATTCATAACGACTTTCACCTCTATATGCGTAAAATTTTTGATATCATACTTTTCTTCAGTTTTATTAATCTTCCATAATTAGAAGTATAGTTCATTTGTTCAAGTCTCATAACCTTAACTATAGTATTTTTAATAATATTATTTATATTAAATAATCCAGAAGGATTAAATATAACTATATCAATTCCAATGTTATTTAAATATCCTAATAACATAGTCATTAATTCACAAATCTCATCTTCATTATTTAAGTATACAACTAATTTAGGTACATTTCCTGTAAAATCAAAATTATCTATTATTCTTATAATCTGTTCATCCATTGATAAAACTAAAGCAAAGAACCTTAGTATTTTTTCTTTATCTAAATTTATATTAAAAATATCTTTCTTTACTATAATTTCATTAAACTTATTTAAAATAAGATTTTGAACTTCATTACTATATTTTCCAAATCTATATATTGATGTTTTCTTAACCTCTTCTATGTCAAAAGTTCCATCACTTAATTGACAAAACATTAGAGAGTACATATCATCACTTTCTTCATTCATTGAACTTATTCTTCCATCGTTAAAGAATAAAGTATTCTTAGATTCAGTACAAAACTTAACTAATCGTTGAAATTCAAAATCATTTATAAATTGACCATCTATTTTATAGAAGAAACATGGTACACTAACTACATTATTTTCAACCCTAAATCCAGTTCTCAACTTAGCTGGTTCATTCCAATATATATATATATCCTCTAATATAGTATCTAATAATATACGTTTAGTATATCCACTCCTATACTGCCAAGGTTTATATATACCAGTATCAGCAAATAGTGTTTCATTTATATCTCTTTCAATCTGCTTTGTTATTGTTTCAACGTTATCTATCGTGTTACCTTTTGCTGCTCTATCCTTAAAAGTTTCTAAAGGTTCTATATTCATAGACATTTTTAACTCACTTAATTTATCTGTATCAATCTCTTCAAAAAATTCTTCTTTTAACGGGTTTATATAAACAACATCAAAATCCATCAAGTGTAGCATAATTAAAAAATAAATTTCATGTCTACTTATTTGTCCATAATAAATACATTTTGGATTAAAATCAGAATTAAAATTAATATTTTTAACAAAACTATACGTCCATACTATAAGTTTAGTAATAAAGTTGTTTCTAATATTTTCATTGAAAAAATTTTCATTTTTTATTGATAAAGGAATAATGTAGTCTAACGATTCAAGAAATATTCTATTAATATTTTCATCATCAAATAAAACAATATCTTGTGCTTGCATATTTGTTATATCCATTGTATTTAACTCATTATATATATATTGAATTAGTTCCATTTCACCTAACATGGGTATACTATTTTCAAACAACAAAGTTATATCTTTATATTCTTCTATCCTATCATTTAAAGTTTTTAATATATTATTATAATTATGGCTGTCTTCAACCCCTATAACTCTATAAAAGCATGGTTCAAAATAATAATTACTATCACTTCTCTCAATCTTTTTTCTAAACATAGAATAAATTATGGTCATCAAGCTTACATCATCTCCACCCTATTTTTATTCGATTGATTTGTTTTATATTTCCTTTTTACCAAATATGTGTATAGTCACAAATATTATGATTCCATCTAATTTATATAAATCTCTTTTGTTCAATTAATATTTACATATTTATTTCTAGAAATTCTATACAACGCATATTCTACACTATACTTAGTGTCGAATTTTGTAAGTTCTTGCGATTAAACTACTTTTTTTAGAATTTTTTAATGGAAAATAAATAATACTTAAATTAAATTATGAGTTTTTATTTTTTTAATGATAAATTTATATAATTTTTTATTACCTGAATTGTATAATTAAATCAGACAAATATATAAACAAAAAAAGACACTTATGATATACTTAGTTAACCTACTAAAATCAACAAAAGGAGTA
>OHMN01001048.1_pt1 | contig 20550 bp, 18 predicted proteins | sample 1569361 | NCBI WGS metagenome assembly OHMN01 (sample SAMEA3541508, study PRJEB24748) | human gut metagenome | biome: human gut; feature: human-associated habitat; material: faeces | place: China | collected 2012
AATGCGTTCAGGCACTTCCTGTTGGGTGGAAAAAGGATATTTCACAACCGCCGCGCTCCGGCTCGGCTTCCAGCCCCTGCACAGCGGTGTAGAACTCCTGTGGGTCGTAGGTGTCCTCCACCACGGTCACCCCCAGCGGGTGGGCGGCGGCCACAAACTTTTTCAGCTCCTCGCCCCGGCGGTGGTATTCCTCCGCCGGCCAGGTGTTGGGGTTGTAGTACAGCACCGTGATGTCAAAATATTGGCACAGCTGCTCCAGCACCGCGCTGGAGCAGGGGCCGCAGCAGGCGTGCAGCAGCAGCCGGGGCCGGGCGTCGCCCAGAGTTTTCAACACGGCGTCCATCTGCTGTGCAAAATTCAATTGAGTTGCCATTGATATCATCCTCTGTTATAATATTTCTGCTGACATTATACCATATTTTGCATTGAAATACAGGAGGTTCCCCCATGACTCAGGAAAAGATCGCCCGCATCAACGAGCTGGCGCACAAGAGCAAGACCACCGGCCTGACCGATGCCGAAAAGGCCGAGCAGCAGACCCTGCGGCAGGAGTATCTGGCCGATGTCAAGGCCAGCCTGCGCGCCCAGCTGGACCGCACGTCCATCCAGGAGCCGGACGGCACCATCCACAAGGTGACCCGCCGCACGGACGCAAAAAAGCCCCGCAGCTGAGCGGACCGCTTCCGGACCCGAATTTTGGAGGAAAATGCAGCCGAAAGGTGCGTTTTCCTCTTTTTTTGCGCGGCAGACTGTGTTATACTATACTAGTATTGGTGCGTGCTGAATACGCGCGCCGTCGTATTTTCCCAAGGTGGCGTATCCCGGGCAAGGTGCACGGAAAAGGCTGTCTTTTGAAAAAATGATAAAGAGGTCATTTATTATGCTTACTGCAATTACGGGTATCAACTGGGGCGATGAGGGCAAGGGCCGCATGGTCGATCTGATCAGCCAGGAGTATGACATCGTTGCACGGTATCAGGGCGGCAACAACGCAGGCCACACCGTGAAGAACGAGCGCGGCAAGTTCGTGCTGAACCTGCTGCCCTCCGGCATCCTGCGCCCGAACGTCGTCTGCGTCATGGGCAACGGTATGGTCATCGACCCGCATCATCTGGACGGCGAGATCAACAAGCTGCGCGAGCAGGGCATTGACATCAGCCCCGCCAACCTGAAGATCTCCGACCGTGCAACCATCACCATGCCTTATCATGTGGCAGAGGACGGCCTGGAAGAGGCCCGTCTGGCCAAGACCGGCGCACAGTTCGGTTCCACCAAGCGCGGCATCGCCTACGCTTACGGCGACAAGTACATGAAAAAGACCCTGCGCATGGGCGACCTGCTGCACCTGGACGACGCTGTGAAGAAGCGCCTGATCACCATGGTGGACGCCAAGAACCTGGTGATGGAGGGCAGCTACAACGCCGACCCCATCAGCGTGGACGAGATGTGGGCATGGCTGGAGAAGTATGCCGCCATCTTCAAGGATTACATCTGCGATGTGGGCCAGTACCTGGCCGATGCAGACGCTGCCGGCAAGAAGGTGCTGTTTGAGGCACAGCTGGGCGCTCTGCGCGACATCGACTTCGGCATCTACCCCTACACCACTTCTTCCAACGTCATCGGTGCTTATGCTCCCATCGGCGCAGGCATCCCGGGCCACAAGCTGCACAACTCCATCGGTGTCATGAAGGCTTACTCCTCCTGCGTGGGTGACGGCCCCTTTACCGCGGAGCTGGCCATGACCGAGGAAGAGAAGCACGCTCTGCGTGAGGCCGGCCACGAGTATGGCGCTGCCACCGGCCGTCCCCGCCGCGTGGGCCCCATCGACCTGGTGGCAAGCCGCTACGGCGTGTTCTGCCAGGGCTGCGACGAGGTCGCCCTGACCCTGCTGGATGTGCTGGACTACATGGACAAGATCCCCATGGTCACTGCTTACAAGCTGAGCGACGGCACCACTACCACCCGCTTCCCCATGGGCGAGGCACTGGACACCGCACAGCCCGTGGTGGAGTACCTGCCCGGCTGGCACTGCGACATCACCGCAGCCCGCAAGTGGGAGGACCTGCCCAAGGAGGCGCAGGCTTACGTCGAGTACCTGGAAAAGGCCGTGGGCTGCAAGATCACCTACATCTCCGTGGGTGCCGAGCGTGAGGCTTACGTCCACCACGTCTGATCCCGGACACCCTGCGCGAATCCAACACAGAAAAGGAAGCGTCACAGATGTTTGATATCATTACCGACAGCGCCTGCGACCTGACGCTGGACACTGCAAAGCAGCTGGGCGTGGAGGTCGTGCCCTTCTACGTTTCGCTGGATGGCGAACACTACCGCAAAGAGGGCAAGGAGATCGCTGTGCGGGACTTCTACCAGTTCATGGTGGACAACCCGGCGGCATACCCCAGGACCAGCCTTGCCTCCATCGAGGACTTTGAAACGGCCTTCCGGGCCCATGCCGCGGCAGGCCGGGATGTGCTGTGTCTGGTGTTCACCGGCAAGATGAGCGGCTGCGTGGGCAGCGCCCGCAATGCCCGGGAACTGGTGCTGGAGGACTACCCCGATGCCCGCATTGAGGTGATGGACAGCGCGGCGGCCACGGTCACCGAAGCCGTCATGGTGGAAAACGCTGTGGCCATGCGGGATGCCGGCTGCTCGCTGGATGAGACTGTGACCTGGCTGGAAGCCGAAAAGGTGACCAACCAGATCTTCTTCACAGTGGGCAATCTGGACTACCTGATCAAGGGCGGACGCATCGGCAAGGTGACCGGACGAGCCGCCAACATGCTGGGCATCAAGCCCATGATCCTGTTCAAGGATGGCGAGATCTTTTCCGGCGGCGTGGCCCGCGGCCGGCAGAAGAGCTTTGAAAAGGCGCTGGAGCAGCTGATGAACTATTTGGCTGCCCACGGCGGCACGCCTGACGACTACCGCATCACGGTGGGCTATGGCTATGACGCCGACGAGGGCAAGCGCCTGTGGATGCAGACCCGTGCCGCCCTGCGTGCCAAGTACCCCGGTGCACAGTGTGAGGTGGGCCTGCTGCAGATCGGCTGCACCATTGCGGTGCACACCGGCCCCTATGCGCTGGGCATGGGTGTGATGCGCCGCTGGAAAAAGCAGGGCTGACAACGGCCCTGCCGTTTCCGGAACCCCATAAGAAGGAGAGATACCATGCAGATTTTCAACACCCTGACCCGTCAGAAGGAAGAATTTGTGCCGCAGGTGCCGGGCGAGTACCGCATCTACGTCTGCGGCCCGACGGTTTACAACTACATCCACATCGGCAACGCCCGCCCGCTGATCGTGTTCGATACCCTGCGCCGTTATCTGGAGTACCGCGGCAACAAGGTGATCTACGTTTCCAACATCACCGACATTGACGACAAGCTCATCAAGAAAGGGCAGGAAGAGGGCACCTCCATGAAGGAGGTCGCCCAGCGCTTCGAGGCCGAGTACCTCAAGGACGCCGAGGGCCTGAACTGCAAGAAGCCCACGGTCCAGCCCCGCGCCACCGAGCACATCCAGCAGATCCTGGACATCGTGAAGGACCTGATCGACTCCGGCCATGCCTACGTTGCCAAAAACGGTGACGTGTACTTCCGCGTGAAGAGTGATCCCAGCTACGGCAAACTGAGCCACCTGAAGCTGGACGATCTGGAGAGCGGCAACCGGGAGCTGCGCAGCCAGATGGAGGACGATCTGAAAGAGGACCCCGCCGACTTTGCCGTGTGGAAGGCTGCCAAGCCCGGCGAACCTGCCTGGGAGAGCCCCTACGGCATGGGCCGCCCCGGCTGGCACATCGAGTGCAGCGCCATGAGCCGCACCCATCTGGGCAAGACCATCGACCTGCACTGCGGCGGTCAGGACCTGATCTTCCCCCACCACGAGAACGAGATCGCGCAGAGTGAGTGCGCCAACGGCTGCGAGTTTGCCCGCTACTGGATGCACAACGGCTTCATCAACGTGGACAATCAGAAGATGTCCAAGAGCCTGCACAATTTCTTTACCGTGCGGGACGTGGCCAACGTTTACGGCTATGAGCCCATCCGCTACTTCATGCTGACTGCCGGTTACCGGATGCCGCTGAACTACACGGTGGACCTGATCGAGAGCTGCAAGAACAGCCTGGAGCGCCTGTACACCTGCCGCGAGAATCTGGACTTTACCCTGAGCAAGGGCAATTTCGGCACCGACGAGAGCCTGAAGGAGAAGGCCGCCGAGGCAAAGCAGAAGTTCTGCACCGCCATGGACGACGACCTGAACACCCCGGACGCACTGGCTGCCGTGTTTGACCTGGTGAAGGACATCAACACTCTGTCCGCCTCTTCCAGCAAGGAAGCACTGGAGACCGCTGCCGCCGCCTTTGACGAGATCACCGGCGTGCTGGGTCTGCTGTACAACCGGAAAAAGGACGAGGTGCCCGCCGAGGTGACCGCGCTGGTGGAAAAGCGCGCCGCCGCCAAGAAGGCCAAGGACTGGGCCACCGCCGACGCCATCCGCGCCGAGCTGACCGCCATGGGCTGGGCCGTCAAGGACACTGCCCAGGGCCCGCAGCTGAGCAAGCTGTAAGGCTTATCTTATAAACAAAAAGGGAGCGTTTCCGTGCAGGAAACGCTCCCTTTTTTGCAGGCTGAAAATGGATCACGGACGCCGGGTCACAGGAACCAGCGCTCCGAGAGGATCCACCAGATTCCCGGCAGGTTGATGGGGAACAGGTTGCAGAACAGATCGCGCAGGGCAGTGAACATGAAACAGACCTCCTTTCCAAAGATAATCAGGCAAAAATGGCCTTCAGCAAAAGCAGCAGCAATTTGGGCAGGCTGCTGGTGCCAAGCAGTTTGAACAACAGTTCCAGAGTAGACAGCATGTGTTGTTTGCTCCTTTCTGTGGGGGTGGGACAAGGGAGTGCCCCTGTCGGCCTCACAGAAAATACGAATCAGCCCCTCCGGAAATTGCACCCTGACCGTTGGAAAAAACTTCCACAAAAAAGCGGCGGCACCCGCTGTGGATGCCGCCGCTTGCAGTGTGAGTTCTGGAAAAATGGCTCAGCGCTTCACGTTGAAGGCTGCCATGCCGGGGTACACGGCGCTGCCGCCCAGCTGCTCCTCGATGCGCAGCAGCTGGTTGTACTTGGCCACGCGCTCGGTGCGGCTGGGGGCACCGGTCTTGATCTGGCAGGTGTTCAGGGCAACGGCCAGGTCGGCAATGGTGGTGTCCTCGGTCTCGCCGGAGCGGTGAGAGCTGATGGCGGTGTAACCGGCCTTGTGGGCCATCTTGATGGCCTCCAGTGTCTCAGACACGGAACCGATCTGGTTCAGCTTGATCAGGATGGCGTTGCCGGCACCCAGCTGGATGCCCTTGGCCAGACGCTCGGTGTTGGTGACGAACAGGTCATCGCCCACCAGCTGGACCTTGCCGCCCAGCTCGCGGGTCATCTCCTGCCAGCCCTCCCAGTCCTCTTCGTCCAGACCATCCTCGATGGAGATGATGGGGTACTTCTCCACCAGGCTCTTCCAGTGGGCGATCAGCTCGCTGGAGGTGAACTCGGTGCCGGCCTTGGGCAGCTTGTAGAAGCCCTTGCCCTTGGGGCTCTTCCACTCGGAGGAAGCAGCGTCCATGGCCAGCATGAAGTCCTTGCCGGGCACATAGCCGGCCTTCTCAATGGCGGCCAGAATGGTCTCGATGGTCTCCTCATCGCTGGACAGGTTTGGGGCAAAGCCGCCCTCATCGCCCACAGAGGTGGCCAGACCCTTGGCCTTCAGGATGGAAGCCAGGGCATGGAACACCTCGGCACACCAGCGCAGGGCCTCCTTGAAGGAGGGGGCGCCCACCGGCATGATCATGAACTCCTGGGTGTCCACGGTGTTGGTGGCGTGGGCACCGCCGTTCAGAATGTTCATCATGGGCACGGGCAGGCGGTTGCCGTTCACGCCGCCCAGGAAGCGATACAGGGGCATGTCCAGCGAAGCGGCAGCGGCGCGGCAGGCGGCAATGGACACGGCCAGAATGGCGTTTGCGCCCAGGTTGGACTTGTCCTTGGTGCCGTCGGCCTTGATCATAGCGGCGTCGATGGCGTAGATGTCGGAAGCATCCATGCCCACCACAGCGTCGGCGATCACGGTGTTGATGTTCTCCACGGCCTTGGTCACGCCCTTGCCCAGGTAGCGGCCCTTGTCGCCGTCGCGCAGCTCCAGCGCCTCAAACTCGCCGGTGGATGCGCCGGAAGGAGCGCAGCCGCGGGCCACAGTGCCGTCGGCCAGCGTGATCTCGGCTTCTACGGTGGGGTTGCCGCGGGAGTCCAGGATCTCGCGGCCTACAACGGATTCAATTTCCAGATAGTTCATATCGAAAACCTCCTGATAGCTGATTCGGCCCGGCGTCGGTGCGGCAGCCGGACGATCTGTATAGATAGTTACACATAACTAACCAAGAACATCCTACCACGGTTTCCCAAAAGGTGCAAGAGCTGAGCGGAATGTTTGCGGGCATAAACTTTGCACAGGGGCAGGCGGCATGGTTTCAGCGTGCCCGGCGGGGCCGTTGAATATTCCGTATGACAGCCATGTGATTTTGGTATGGCAGATATACTAAAAATAATCTTTACATTTTGGCAGGGCCGTTCTATACTGGAACGCGGTCAAGATTTTTTAATGGGATACTGGTTATCTGATAGAGGAGGATCACACTATGAATAAGGATCTGACGGTCGGCAAGCCGTCACAGGTGCTGTGGCAGTTCTGCCTGCCCATGTTCGGCAGCATTATCTTCCAGCAGCTGTACAACATTGCCGACAGCCTGGTGGCAGGCAAGTTCATCGGCGAAAACGCCCTGGCTGCCGTGGGCAACAGCTACGAGATCACCCTGATCTTCATTGCCTTTGCATTCGGCTGCAACATTGGCTGCTCGGTCATCGTGTCGCGCTACTTTGGTGCCAAGGAATACGATGACATGAAAACCTCGGTGTACACGGCCCTCATCGGCTCGGCAGTGCTGTGTGCAGCGCTGATGGTGTTCGGCCTGCTGGGCTGCCGCAGCCTGCTGGAGCTCATCAACACCCCGGAGGAGATCCTGGCGGACTCGGCCCTGTATCTGGACATCTACGTTCTGGGCCTGCCTTTCATGTTCTTCTACAACATTGCCACCGGCATCTTCTCGGCGCTGGGTGACAGCAAGACGCCGTTCTACTTCCTGGCCGTCTCGTCTCTGTCCAACATCGGCGTGGACATCCTGTTTGTGGCCGGGTTCCACATGGGTGTGGCCGGTGTGGCCTGGGCGACCTTCCTGTGCCAGGGTGTGAGCTGCATCCTGGCCATGGTGGTGGTGTTCCGCCGCATGAAGGCCATCCCCGCACAGCGCAAGACGGTGTGGTTCTCCTGGAATATGCTGGGCAAGATCGCCGTGGTGGCCATCCCCAGCATCCTGCAGCAGAGCTTCATCTCGGTGGGCAACATCATCCTGCAGAGCGTCATCAACACCTTTGGCGCCAGCGTCATTGCAGGCTACTCTGCCGCCGTCAAGCTGAACAACATGGTCATCACCTCCTTCACCACCCTGGGCAACGGCATTTCCAACTACACCTCCCAGAACATGGGTGCCGGCAAGATGGACCGCGTCAAGGCGGGCTTTGGTGCGGGCCGCAATCTGGTGTGGCTCATTTGTGTGCCCATCGTCATCCTGTACTTCTTCTTCGGCCGCACGCTGCTGCTGCTGTTCATGAATGACCCGCAGGGCCCGGCCATCGACACTGGCATGCTGTTCCTGCACATCCTTTCGCCCTTCTACTTTGTGGTGTCCCTCAAGCTGGTCACCGACGGCATCCTGCGCGGCTGCGGTCTGATGGGCCGCTTCATGGTGGCCACCTTCACCGACCTGATCCTGCGCGTGGGCATGGCCATCGTGCTCAGCGGCACCGAGCTGGGCAGCACCGGCATCTGGCTGTCCTGGCCCATCGGCTGGTGCATCGGCACGGTCCTGTCCCTGGTGTTCTACGTCACGGCCATCCGCAAGGCCCTGGCAGAGCCGGTGGCTCAGGCAGAGGCCCAGGGCCTGGAGGAAGAGCCGGTGGCTCAGGCAGAGTTTGCAGCCCAGGCTGAAATGGAGACCCTGTAACCTTTTTGAAACTTGTGAATTGTATTCACTTCAAAAACAAAGAAAATGAACGATTTGAAATAGTGCACAAAAACGCATTATAAAAATTAGCTAGATTGTCAATAAAGACGAGAAAATGCCCCCAAAAGTATGGACGGTTTGTGAATTGCGGATTTGAACACGGATAGCTATAATAACAGACAAGAACAGAAGCAAGGCCGCTTTTAGAGGGGAAGGGCCTTGCTTCCGTTTTTATCCTTGATTCTATTCGATCCTATAAAATACTCCGAAGGAGGAGATTTTTATGAAAAAGATGTTCACTCGTCGTCAGTTCATGGCCGCTGCCGGTGTTGCTGTTGCAGCAGGTGCCCTGACCGCCTGCGGCGGTTCCTCCGCAAGCACTGCCGGCTCTGCTGCCGGTTCCGCTGCTGCCTCCGGCAGCACCATCAAGGTGGGCGTTATGGGCCCCCTGACCGGTGATGCTTCCGTTTACGGTCAGGCTGTTGTCAACGGTGCCAGCCTGTATATCAAGCAGGTCAATGCAGACGGCGGTGTCAACGGCAAGCAGCTGGAGGTCATCGCCATGGACGAGCAGGGCGATGAAACCCAGGCTGTCACCTGCTTTACCAAGATGGTGGATCAGGGCATCACCGCTCTGGTGGGCGATGTGACCACCGCCCCCACGCTGGCTGTTGCCGCCGAGAGCGCCGACTACAATATGCCCATGGTCACCGCCTCCGCTACCGCCGAGGCTGTCACCTACGATGCCGAGACCGACACCGTGAACGGGAACGTGTTCCGCGCCTGCTTTACCGACCCCTTCCAGGGCGTGAAGATGGCTGATTATGCCTACGAGAAGCTGGGCTACAAAAAGGCCGCCGTCATCTTCCTGAAGGGCAAGGACTACAACGAGGGTCTGGCTGAGAACTTTGCCAAGGAGTTTGAGGCAAAGGGCGGCACCATCGTGGACCAGGAGAGCTACTCTGAGGGCGATGTGGACTTCAAGACCCAGCTGACCAGCATCCTGGGCAAAAACCCCGAAGTGGTCTTCTGCCCCAACTACTATCAGGAAGTGGGCCAGATCCTGGCTCAGGCTGAGAGCGTCGGCCTGACCGTTCCCTTCCTGGGCGGCGACGGCTGGGATGGTCTGGAGGGCTACGCCACCGCCGACCAGCTGAAGGATTCCTACTTCTGCGCCTGCTACGCCAAGGGCTCCAGCGCCGCATTTGAGGATGCCTATAAGGCTGAGTACGGCGAGGCTTACCCCAACGGCTTTGCTCCCTTGGGCTACGATGCCGCCATGACCGTGGTGTACGGCATCAAGGCAGCCGAGGAGCAGGGCCTCGAGGCCGGCTCTGACGAGTACAAGCAGGCTGTCATCGACGCCATTGCCGGCGGCACCATTGAGGGCATCACCGGCACCTTTACCTTCGACGAGCACCACAACCCCGTCAAGAGCACCGCTATCCTGACCTATGTGGACGGCAAGCCCGAGCTGAAGGAAATGTTCTGATCCGCGCCGCTCCATCCACCGGTGATGGAGCCGCCCGCACAGAGCAAAACGCATGATCTTTTGGAGAACGCCGGAACAGCTTTTTTCTGGTCAGGCGTTCTCCGTTTTTTATATCAAAAAGTGTAAACGCCGCAAAGAAAGGAAGTATCTGACCATGACAGTGTTCTTCAGCCAGCTGATCAACGGCTTGTCCCTTGGCAGCATCTATGCACTGATCGCTCTGGGCTACAGTATGGTGTACGGCATTATCCTGCTGCTGAACTTTGCCCACGGCGACGTTATCATGGTGGGCGCATATATGTCCTGGTTCGTCATGAACCAGCTGGGCCTGGGCCCGGTCACCGCTGTGTGCGCCACCATCCTCACCTGTACGCTGCTGGGTGTCGTGATCGAAAAGGTCGCCTACACCCCTCTGCGGAACGCCCCCCGGATCTCGCTGCTGATCACCGCCATTGGCGTCTCCTTCTTTCTGGAGTACACGGCAGAGCTGATCCTGGGCTCGGGTGCCAAGGTCATCCCGGCCTACTACACCAACCAGACCTTCCGGCTGGGCAAGGTGCCCCTGGGCCTTACCTCCATCATCACCCTGGCGGTGACGGTGCTGTCCATGCTGGGCCTTACCTTTTTGGTGCAAAAGACTAAGCTGGGCAAGGCCATGCGGGCGGTGTCGGAGGATATGGATGCTGCCCGCCTGATGGGCATCAACGTCAACAGCACCATCTCCTTCACCTTTGCCGTGGGCTCGGCGCTGGCGGGCATCGGCAGCGTGCTGTACTGCTGCTCTTACCCCCAGGCTACCCCCACCATGGGCTCCATGCTGGGCCTGAAGGCCTTTGTTGCCGCCGTGCTGGGCGGCATCGGCTCCATTCCGGGTGCCATGATCGGCGGCATTGCCATCGGTCTGTGCGAGTGCTTTGTCTCGGCCATCGGCCTTTCGGCCTGGAAGGACGCTGTTACGTTTGCGATTCTGATCATCGTGCTGCTGGTCAAGCCCACGGGCTTCCTCGGCCGCAAGGTGCAGGAAAAGGTGTAAGGAGGGCAGAACGATGAAAACCAACCGCAAGACCATCAAAATGCCCGTGCGCTACCTGATGAATCTGGTGCTGGTGGGGCTGCTGTTCGTGGGGCTTTCCTATGTGACCGGCAATATGCTTTCCACCTACCAGAACAAGGTGCTGCTGACCGTGGGCATCAACATCATTCTGGCTGTTTCGCTGAACGTTGCCACCGGCTATCTGGGGCAGCTGCCGCTGGGCCACGCCGGTTTTATGGCGGTGGGTGCCTACGCCTGTGCCCTGTTCACCAAATCTTCCGGCCTTCCCAAGGGCGTGGCCTTTGCCATCGGTCTGGTGCTGGCATGGGTGGTTGCCGGACTGTTTGGGGTGCTTATCGGCATCCCCGCCCTGCGTCTGACCGGCGACTATCTGGCCATCCTGACTCTGGGCTTTGGCGAGATCATCCGCATCACCCTGAACAACATCGATGACGTGCTGGGCTTTAAGCTATTCTACGGCTCCAAGGGCCTGAAGAACATTCCCAAATACTCCAACTTTACCAACGTGTTCCTGTGCGTGGTCATCACCTGCTTCCTCATCCACGCCATGATGAAGAGCCGTCACGGCCGCGCCGTGCTGGCGATCCGCGACAATGAGATCGCCGCCGAGAGCTGCGGCATCCAGACCACCTACTACAAGGTCATGGCCTTTGCCTTCTCGGCAGCCTTTGCCGGCATGGCAGGCGGCCTGTACGCCTGCTACATCGGTGTGCTGAACCCCTCTACCTTCGGCTTCATGAAGTCCATCGAGATCCTGGTCATGGTGGTCTTGGGCGGCATGGGCTCCATGCTGGGCTCCATCCTGTCCGCGACTGTGCTGACCATCCTGCCGGAGGCCACCCGCAGCTTCGACAGCTACCGCATGGTCATCTACTCGCTGGTGCTGATCCTGATGATGATCTTCCGCCCCGGCGGACTGCTGGGCAGCTACGACTTCTCCCTGAGCCGCGTTGTGGAAAAGATCATGAACGGCGAACTGTTCAAGAAGAACAAGGAAAAGGAGGGTGCTGACCATGAGTGAGTTCCAGACCAAGTTAAACAGTGTGCCCTCCGGCGGCTTCCTGACCGACCGCGACAAGGACAAAAAGCCTATTCTGGACGTGCGGGAGCTGGGCATCGACTTCGGCGGCCTGACCGCCGTGGACGGCTTCAACCTGATGATCGGCCGCAACGAGATCACCGGTCTAATCGGCCCCAACGGTGCCGGTAAGACCACCGTGTTCAACCTGCTCACCAACGTTTACCAGCCCACCCGCGGTTCCATCCTGATCGACGGCATGCCTACGGCGGGCAAAAAGACCTATCAGGTCAACCGCATGGGTGTGGCCCGTACCTTCCAGAACATCCGTCTGTTCAAGGAATTGAGCGTCATCGACAACATCAAGGTGGGCCTGCACGAGTCCATGAAGTACAATTTGGCCTCCTCCCTGGTGCGGCTGCCCAACTACTGGAAGGAAGAGAAAAAGTGCACCGAGCGTGCCTTTGAGCTGCTGGACATCTTCCACATGGCCGACCTGGCCAACGTGCCTGCCGGCAGCCTGCCCTACGGTGCACAGCGTCGGCTGGAGATCATGCGTGCACTGGCTACCAGCCCGAAGCTGCTGCTGCTGGACGAGCCTGCCGCCGGTATGAACCCCTCGGAGACCGCCGAGCTCACCGAGACCATCCGCCGCATCCGGGACGAGTTCAACATTGCCGTGCTGCTGATCGAGCACGACATGAGCCTGGTCATGGGCATCTGCGAGGGCATCGCGGTGCTGAACTTCGGCCGCATCATTGCCAAGGGCACCCCGGACGAGATCCGCAACAACCCCCAGGTCATCGAAGCCTACCTGGGCAAGAAGGAGGGCTGAACCATGGCAGATACCATCCTGAAGGTCGATAACATCAACGTGTATTACGGCAATATCCACGCCGTAAAGGGCGTTTCCTTTGAGGTGAACGAGGGCGAGATCGTGACCCTGATCGGTGCCAACGGTGCCGGTAAGTCCACCACCCTGAAAACCGTTTCCGGCCTTTTGAAGCCCCGCAGCGGCGATGTGCTTTACAAGGGCAAGAGCATCAAGGGGGTGCGCGCCCACAAGATCGTGGAAGCCGGTCTGGCACAGGTGCCGGAAGGCCGCCATGTGTTCCTGCACATGACCGTGGAGGAAAACCTGGATATGGGCGCTTACACCCAGCCCGCCTCCACCATTGCTGCCAACAAGGAAAAGGTGTTTGAGCTGTTCCCCCGCCTGAAGGAGCGCCGCAAGCAGCTGGCGGGCACCATGTCTGGTGGCGAACAGCAGATGCTGGCCATGGGCCGTGCGCTCATGAGCAACGCTTCCATGCTGATGCTGGATGAGCCTTCCATGGGTCTTTCGCCGCTGCTGGTGCAGGAGATCTTTGACATCATCCGCAACATCCACAAGGAGGGCATGACCATCCTGCTGGTGGAGCAGAACGCACAGATGGCCCTTTCCGTGGCCGACCGCGCCTATGTTCTGGAGACCGGCCGCGTGGTCATGGAGGGCACCGGTGCCGAGCTGCTGACCAACGAGCGGGTGCGCAGCGCGTACCTGGGCGGCTGAGCCTTTTTCAAGACACGACGCGATGCGGGAGCCGCTGCACAAAACAAGGTGCGGCGGCTCCTGTTTTTTCGGGCATGCACTTTACTTTCGTAAAAGAATGTGCGATAATTTAACCAGTGTTTTTTGGTTTCTGGAACCGCCGCCTGTTGGGAAAGCAGGTGAGCTGACAACACAAAGAGGGGTACTATCTATGAGCAAGATCATCATCCCGGAAAACTACACGCCCGCGCTGAACCTGTACGACACCCAGCGCGCCATCGGCACGGTGAAGCGGCTGTTTGCCGACACCCTGTGTGCCACGCTGAACCTGTACCGCGTGTCTGCGCCGCTGTTCCTGGAGGCCTCCACCGGCCTGAACGACGACCTGAACGGCGTGGAGCGCAAGGTCACCTTTGACATCAAGGACAGCGGCACCGAAGCACAGGTGGTGCAGTCGCTGGCCAAGTGGAAGCGCAAGGCCCTGAAGGACTACGGCTTCCGTGTGGGCAAGGGTCTGTACTGCGACATGAACGCCATCCGCCGTGATGAGGAACTGGACAACCTCCACTCCGTGTATGTGGACCAGTGGGACTGGGAAAAGGTCATCCGGGAGGAGGACCGCAATGAGGCCTACCTGAAGAGCGTGGTGCGCTCCATCGTGTCGGCCGTCTGCGCCACTGAGATGAACCTGCACGCCATGTTCCCCCAGCTGCAGGACCTGCCCCTGCACACCCCCAACGTGATCTTCATTACCACCCAGGAGCTGGAGGACAAGTACCCGGACCTGACCCCGAAGGAGCGCGAGAATGCCTTCGTGAAGGAGAACGGCACCACCTTCCTGATGAAGATTGGTGCCCCGCTGAAGAGCGGCAAGCCCCACGACGGCCGCGCTCCGGACTACGACGACTGGGATCTGAACGGCGACCTGCTGTTCTGGAACGATCCGCTGCAGTGCAGCTATGAGCTGAGCAGCATGGGCATCCGCGTGAGCCCGGAAAGCATGGACAAGCAGCTGACCATGGCCGGCTGTGACGACCGCCGCGCTCTGCCCTTCCACAAGGCCGTGCTGAACGGCGAGCTGCCCTACTCCATCGGCGGCGGCATCGGCCAGAGCCGCCTGTGCATGCTGCTGCTGGGCAGTGTGCACATCGGTGAAGTGCAGGCCAGCGTGTGGGACGAAGCCACCCGCGAAGCCTGCGCCAAGGCCGGTATCCCCCTGCTGTGATCGCCTGTAGATAAAAGCAAAGGGCCTTGCAGGCCCAGCAATCACAAGAGCCGCTGCACCCTGTGTGCAGCGGCTCTTGTGGTTATTTAGAAGTCATGCGGCCGTAGTGGCTCTTTTCGTCGTCGTCCTTTTCCGGTTCCGGTTTTTCGGCCGGGGTCAGGCGCACTTCGGTCACGCGGCGCTTGGCCGTGCGGGTGACCACGCCGTCGTAGCTGCCCAGTGTAAAGCGGTCGCCCACCTTGGGCAGGTGGCAGGTCTTTTCCTGCACCAGGCCGTTGACCGTGTTGGAGTCGATGTCCTCGTCCTCCGGCAGACCCAGCATCTCGTACAGGTCGTCCACGCTGGCGCTGCCCAGCACGATCCAGCTGCCGTCGGACTGCTTGTGAAAGTCCTCGGTGGCCTCATCGTGCTCATCCCAGATCTCGCCCACCAGCTCTTCCAGAATATCCTCCAGCGTGATGATGCCCTCGGTACCGCCGTACTCGTCCACCACCACGGCCAGATGATGGTGCTGCTCCCGCAGAGTGCGCAGCAGCTGGGAGATCTGGGTGGAACCGGTGGTGTACAGGGTGGGCTTGACCAGCTCTTCCAGCGAGGTCTCCTTTTTCAGGCGTGCCAGATAGAAGTCCTTTTCGTGCACCACACCGATGATGTTGTCAATGGTGTCGTGGTACACCGGCAGGCGGGAATAGCCCGATTCGGCAAAGGTCTGTGCCACCTCATCCAGCGAGGTGTTGTCCTCCACAGCCACCACGTCCACGCGGGGGGTCAGGATCTCCTCCACCTCCACGTCATCGAATTCGATGGCGCTGCGGATCAGTTCGCTTTCCCGGTCGGTGAGTTCACCGTCGTTTTCGGCTTCACTCACCATGGTCATCAGCTCGCCCTCGGTGATGGTGTCCTCCTCACTGCTGTGGACAAAATGGCCCAGCAACTTTTTCCACTGGGTGAACAGCCAGTTCAAAGGGGTGAACAGCACTATCAGCAGGCTCAGCACCGGGGACACTGCGGTGGCCACGGTCTCCGGCATCTCCTTGGCCAGGCTCTTGGGGGTCACCTCGCCAAAGATCAGCACCACCACTGTCAGCACCAGGGTGGACATGGTGGCACCACGCTCCTGGCCCAGCCAATGGGTAAAAAGGATGGTGCCGATAGAGGCGGCGCCAATGTTCACGATGTTGTTGCCGATGAGGATGGTGGAAAGCAGCTTGTCGTATTTTTCCGACAAGGCCAGCACCCGGGCGGCAGAGCCGTCACCGTCCTCGGCACGGCTTTTCAGGCGGATCTGATTCAGGGAAGAAAAAGCGGTCTCGGAGGCGGAGAAAAAGGCGGAAAAGGCCACCAGGATCACCAGCGCTACAATGAGCGTCATACTGCCATCGTCCATAAAGAGGAAAATCACACTCAACTTTCTGTTATTTTTAGATTTGGCTGTCACCACAGGTGACAGAAGGGGGCCTTGCGCCAGCAATGACGGAGAGGGCAAGCGGGTGCGCCTTGCTTTAACACCCTCGCCCTCTCAGCTTCGCTTACGCTCAGCAGCTCCCCCAAAGGGGGAGCCAAGGCCCTGACGAAAGAATACAAAAATGTGCTTTCCATCGTTGCCATTCTGCGATGAAAAGCACATCAATGTTATTTCTTATAATACCATATTCCTTACGGTGGTGCAAGCATCCGGCCTGCACACCGGGTTAAAACCTGGTAAAATCCCTTTAACGGAGCACCAGGGTGCCGTTTTCGCAGTCCACCGTCAGGGTGTTGCCCTCGGCATAGCTGCCCTGAATGATGGCCTTGGCGATCAGGGTCTCCACACGGCTCTGGATGAACCGCTTGATGGGACGTGCACCGTAGACGCTGTCGTAGGCAGAGTCGATGATGAAGTCCTTGGCGGCGGTGGTGACCTCCAGCTTCAGGTGCTTGCCTTCGTCCATGCGCTTGCGCAGGTCGTTCAGCTGCAGATCCACGATCTTGCGCATCTCGTCCTTGGTCAGGCTCTTGTAGTACACGATCTCGTCCAGACGGTTCAGGAACTCGGGGCGGAACTTGCTCTTCAGCAGCAGGTCGATCTGCTGGCGGGCCTCGTCGCTCAGCTCATTGGAGCCCTGTGCGCGGCGCTGCTCCAGATCGTTCAGGATGATGTCACTGCCCAGGTTGGAAGTGAGGATGATGACCGTGTTCTTGAAGTCCACGGTGCGGCCCTGGCTGTCGGTGATGCGGCCGTCGTCCAGCACCTGCAGCAGGATGTTGAACACGTCGGGGTGGGCTTTTTCCACCTCATCGAACAGCACCACGCTGTAGGGCTTGCGGCGCACAGCCTCGGTCAGCTGGCCGCCCTCTTCATAACCGACATATCCCGGAGGCGCACCGATCAGACGGCTGACGCTGAACTTCTCCATATATTCGGTCATGTCGATGCGCACCATGTTGCGCTCATCGTCAAACAGAGCCTGTGCCAGCGCCTTGGCCAGTTCGGTCTTGCCGACACCGGTGGGGCCCAGGAACAGGAAGCTGCCGATGGGGCGGTTGGGGTTGGCAATGCCGGCGCGGCTGCGCAGGATGGCTTCGCTGACCTTGGTCACGGCCTCGTCCTGGCCGATGACTCTCTCGTGCAGCACGTCATCCAGATGCAGCAGCTTCTCGCGCTCGCCCTCCACCAGCTTCTCCACAGGGATGCCGGTCCAGCGGGCCACGATGCGGGCGATCTCCTCGTCGGTCACGCGGTCACGCAGCAGGCTGTCCTCTTTCTTGGCAGCGGCGATCTTTTCTTCCTCTTCCAGCTGTTTCTGCAGCTGAGGCAGTTTGCCGTATTTCAGCTCGGCGGCCTTGTTCAGGTCGTACTCCCGCTGTGCCTTTTCGATGTCGGCGTTGGTCTGCTCGATCTGTTCACGCAGGGTCTGCACCTTGCCGATGGCGTTTTTCTCGTTTTCCCACTTGGCCTTCATGCTGCGGAACTTGTCCTGCAGTTCGGCCAGCTCTTTTTCCAGATCCTTCAGGCGGCTCTGGCTCAAAGCGTCGGTCTCCTTTTTCAGGCTGACCTGCTCAATCTGCAGCTGGGTGATGCGGTGGGCCAGATCATCCATCTCGCTGGGCATACTGTCCATCTCGGTCTTGATCATGGCGCAGGCCTCATCCACCAGGTCGATGGCCTTATCCGGCAGGAACCGGTCGGTGATGTAGCGGTCCGACAGGGTGGCAGCGGCGATCAGGGCGCTGTCGTTGATCTTCACGCCGTGGAACACCTCGTAGCGTTCCTTCAGGCCGCGCAGGATGGAAATGGTGTCCTCCACGGTGGGCTCATCCACCTGCACCGGCTGGAACCGGCGTTCCAGAGCGGGGTCTTTCTCGATATACTGGCGGTACTCGTCCAGGGTGGTTGCACCGATGCAGTGCAGCTCGCCGCGGGCCAGCATGGGCTTGAGCAGGTTGCCGGCATCCATGGCACCGTCGGTCTTGCCGGCACCCACGATGGTGTGCAGCTCATCAATGAAGAGGATGATCTTGCCCTCGCTCTTCTTGACCTCGTTCAGCACGCTCTTCAGGCGTTCCTCGAACTCGCCGCGGTACTTGGCACCGGCCACCAGAGCGCCCATGTCCAGGCTGAACACGATGCGGTCCTTCAGGTTTTCGGGCACGTCACCGCGCACGATACGCTGGGCAAGGCCCTCGGCGATGGCAGTCTTGCCGACGCCGGGCTCACCGATCAGGCAGGGGTTGTTCTTGGTCTTACGGGACAGGATGCGGATCACGTTGCGGATCTCCTGATCACGGCCGATGACCGGGTCCAGCTTCTGCTTGCGGGCCAGATCCACCAGATCCTGACCGTATTTCTGCAGGGCGTTGTAGGTGTCCTCGGGGTTATCCGTGGTCACGCGCTGGTTGCCGCGCACGGCGGTAAGCTGCTGCAGAAACTTGTCCTTGGCGATGCCAAAGGCACGGAACAGCTCGGTGGTGTTCTGGGTAGGCTCATCCAGCAGGCCGAGGAACACATGCTCCACGCTGACGTACTCGTCCTTCATGGCCTTGGCTTCACGGGCGGCGGCGCTCAGGACCTTGTCGGTGGCCTGCGAGATATAGACCTTGTCCGGGTCGCGGCCGGAGCCGGACACCCGGGGCAGGGCCGACAGCTTTTCGGCAACGGCAGCGGCAAAGCTGCCGGGATCCACGTTCAGCTTCTGGAGCAGCTGCGGGATCAGGCCCTGCTCCTGCGAAGCAAGGGCGTGCAGCAGATGTTCAGGCTCCAGAGCGTTGTGCTGGTACTCCACAGCCAGCTGCTGGGCTGCCTGCAGAGCTTCCAGAGTTTTCTGAGTATATTGATTGGTATTCATAAAGTCAAGCCTCCATTCATACCGGAAGGTTTGTATTTGCGGAGCAAAGCTCCGGAAATGTTATTTTAGCGGACGGACAGGAACTCTGCTAACAACTCTGCGCCAAGGGGCGGCAGAACCGGAAGCAGATGCTTTTAAGAAACTGTTTCATGATTTTGTGCACCTCCTGTCGGACTGGTCTGTTTGCTTTTAGCACTCTATCTGTTCGACTGCTAAGAATATACTCCAAAGCAATCGCAATGTCAAGAGGAAAATCCTGCCAGAAACACAATTCACAAAAAGTTTGCAATTGGCCTGCCGCACCGCATAAAAAAAGGCCCGCTCCCGGCAAACAGCCGGGAACGGGTCGGTGTGGGTCAGATCAATGGGGGTCAGCCGGGGTAGCGCTGCACCTGCAGCAGCTCTTCGGCACGCTTTACCTGCTCCGGGGTGGGCGGCACGGCGTCGGGCAGCGGATAGGGGATGCCCAGCTTCTGCCACTTGAACAGGCCCAGCGTGTGGTAGGGCAGTACCTCCACCCGCTGCACGGTGTTCAGGCTGCGGATGAAGTCGGCCGTTCTGCGCAGGCCGTCCTCGTCATCGGTCAGGCCGGGCACCAGCACATGGCGGATCCACAGCGGCACGCCCAGGTCGGAGACATGCCGGGCCATAGCCAAGATGTTGGCGTTGTCCTTGCCGGTGAGTCGGCGGTGGCGGTCCGGGTCGATCTCCTTTAAATCAAGGATGACCAGGCTGGTGGAGGCCATCAGGCGGTCAAAGTCGGCCAGGTAGGCCGGGTCCTCCGGCCGGAAGGGCTGCCCGGCGGTGTCCAGTGCCGTGTGCACGCCCTTGGAACGGGCCAGCTCAAAGAAAGCGGTCAGGAACTCCATCTGGCGCAGCGGCTCGCCGCCGCTGACCGTGATGCCGCCCTTTTTGCCCCAGTAGTTGCGGTAGCGCCACACCCGCTGGAACAGAGCATCCACGGTCCATTCGGTGCCGCCTTCGGCCCATGTTTCCGGGTTGTGGCAGTATTTGCACCGCAGCGCGCACCCTTGCAGGAATACCACAAAGCGCACGCCGGGGCCGTCCACCGAGCCGAAGCTCTCCAGTGAGTGGACATAGCCGACCGGATTACAGGACGGCATGGCAGGTGCGGGAGATGACATCCATCTGCTGCTCGCGGGTCAGGTCGATGAACTTGACGGCGTAGCCGGACACGCGGATGGTGAAGTTTGCGTACTCTTCCTTTTCGGGGTGCTCCATGGCGTCCAGCAGCTTCTCCTTGCCAAAGACGTTCACGTTCAGGTGGTGGGCACCCTGATCGAAGTAGCCGTCCAGCACCTGCACCAGATTTTCCACGCGCTCGCCCTCGCTGTGGCCCAGTGCCTCGGGGTTGATGGTCTGGGTGTTGGAGATGCCGTCCAGTGCCCAGTGGTAGGGCAGCTTGGCCACCGAGTTCAGGGAGGCCAGCAGGCCGTTCTGCTCCGCGCCGTAGCTGGGATTTGCACCCGGAGCAAACGGAGTGAAGGCGGCGCGGCCGTCGGGCAGGGCACCGGTGTACTTGCCGTATACCACGTTGGAGGTGATGGTCAGGATGGAGGTGGTGGCCTCGGAGTTGCGGTAGGTGTGGCGCTTCTTGATCATCTCCAGGAAGGTCTTGAGCAGCCACACGCCGATCTCGTCGGCGCGGTCATCGTCGTTGCCGTACTTGGGAAAGTCGCCCTCCACCTCAAAGCCGGTGGCCAGACCGGTGTCGTCCCGCACCACCTTGACCTTGGCGTACTTGATGGCGCTCAGGGAGTCGATGACGTGGGAGAAGC
>OHMN01001085.1_pt1 | contig 19902 bp, 20 predicted proteins | sample 1569361 | NCBI WGS metagenome assembly OHMN01 (sample SAMEA3541508, study PRJEB24748) | human gut metagenome | biome: human gut; feature: human-associated habitat; material: faeces | place: China | collected 2012
GTTCATATACTCTTTTTCTCGCTCTTTTTTGCTTTTACCAAATAATCCCATAGTGTTTCTCCTTTATAACTTCTAATTTGTTGCTCAAATCATATCACATTTTCAAACATATCTCAATTCCAATTGTCTCTGCCCCCATCTATTGCATTGCCTTTCGGCTTGCTTCTGTAACCAGCATCCGGTTAATCTTTTCTTGCATGGTTTCCTTTGCATCTTCATTGAAATGATAGCGGACAACATATACTGTCTGCCCGATTTTCTTTGTAAATGTGTTTCCCTCTGTTTTTTTATTCATCATTTTTTCCATAATCATCTATTTCCTTTCTTTCCTGTGCCCGACAGAGAGAGGTTTGCTTCTGTCCCTGCCGGGAGTTTATCGGCACGCTGACAACGCAAGTGTCAACATAGGGTTTGAAACTTTTTTCGGGTAGTTATTTCTGTTTTCCAAAATACTATTGAAAAGTTTTTTGAATGTTCTTGTTGACACCTGTTAAAAAGTAGCTGAAACACCGGTAAATACAAAGGATTTTGGTGTCAACAAAAATGTCAACAAGCAGTAAATTTCCGGGTAATCAGTAGCCTTTCGGCATCAAAATCAGCCTTTCTCTCTGTCGGGCAGATCAAATGGCAGCTCCAACTGTTCTGCTTTCGTCAGCTTTGTAAATCCATCTTTATCCGGTTCGTTGCCACCCTCTTCTTCTGCTCCTTCCCTGATCCAGCTTCTCTGTCTGCCATATCCTTCCTTTGAAAATCTGTGGACTCCGGCTCTCTTCCAGCCAGTGATCTGCGTATCCATAATGGAACAGATCTCATTTGTCTCGAATTTTTTCGGCTCCCGGTCAAAATGGTCAAAGGCTTCTTTCCAGATCTGGACGGAACATACATGACTACCTTTATAAGCGTCCAGCCAGCCTTGTATCATTCCTGCCATCGTATCTTCCTGTGTGAACTGTTTTCGGTATTCACTGATCTCCTGCTCCATTTCCTTTGAGAACTTCAACAGGCTGCTCTTATTCTCCGTTGACCAGTAGATTTCCATTACTTCTGCCCACAACTGGTCAAAATAGGATCTGGCTTCTTTTTCATCATCGAGGATATGCTTCTCTGCCTTACTGCTGTCTATAGCAATCGGCAGGAACCGTCTTGCCCCGGTACGGTCAAAAGGAATGAACTGCCTTGTGTTCGTTGAACCTGCAAAGATACACTGACGCTTCCGGTCTTCCTCATATTTATCATAAGGGTTCCGGTAAGTGTCTTTCTGTCTGGTCAGGAATGACTTGATTTCCTCATTGCTCTTTGCACTGATTGCAGCAATCATCTCCGACATTTCCATAATCCAGTGTCCCCGGAGATGCTCGTATATCTTACTGTCATTCAACTGCTTCAGATCATCAGAAAACCAGTCATCGTTCAATGCAAGAAAACGGAAAAATGTGGATTTTCCGGCTCCCTGCTGACCTACCAGACAAAGCATTTCATCTGCTTTACAACCGGGGCGGTAGATTCTGCTTAATGCTTCCATCAGGAAGTGCTTCACAACCTCATAGACAAAATCCGAAGCATCTGCCCCCATATACCGTTGCAGAACATAACGGATTCTCTCCTGCCCGTCCCACTCCAGTTGTTCCAGATACTCACAGATCGGGTGGTATGCCCGGCTGTTGGCTTCTATGCGAAGTGCCTTATCCATACATTTTTCACTTGTGAGTTTGTAATAGCGTTCAAAGAAATAGTAGAAATAAGTCCTGCCATCATCATCCAGCTTGCAGACTTCCTCATTCCACCAGAGTTTTTTTACAATATCAATCCTGCCTGTCAGCTTGTTGTATTTCATACTCTCACGCACAAGCGGATCATTTCTCAGCACAACCATATAATTTCCAACCGTTGCTTTCGCAGTTCCTTTCTGTGTATATTCCAGCATCTGTTTCACTTCATCGACTTTGCTTTTATCTACCATCCGGAACATTTCTTTCATGGCATCTTTCTGTTCTTTTGTGGCGATCTCCTTTATCTTCTCTTTCGCATTGCTCAATCCGCTCCACCTCCTTCCATTTTTCTTTTACAAGTGCTTCCTTATCTGCCCTGTCCCCAAAGAGCAGGATATCCAGATAATACTCAACAACTGACAACTCCCTGAGAGCAGTCATAAACTTTTCATGCCATTCTTCTGTCCGTGTTTTTGGTGCATACTGTTCTTTCCATTCCAGAAGCAGGCTCAGATAATCCAGATAGGCTCTCAGGCATCTCAGATGTTTTTTCTGCCAAAGTTCTTCTGGTGTCGGCTCTGGCTTTTTTGCTGAAACGCTTCTCCTGTTCTGCGGTGATCCCCTGTCCCTGCCGGAATAAGGAATCCCAAAATCATCTGCCAGCTTCATGGCTGCATCTTTCAATCCAATGTCAAACAGTTGTGCCGTAAAATCAATGGCATCTCCTGTACAGCCACACCCGAAACAATAATATCTCCGGTCAACTTTCATGCTGGGTGATTTGTCATTATGGAAAATGCAGCGGATCAGTCCGCTCCTGTTGGGCTTTAACCCATACCTCTCCGCAGCCTGCCGGACGGTCACATTCTGTTTTACTTCATCAAATAATCCCAATTCGTTTCCTCTCTTTCTTAAATCTGCTTCCCAAATCTGGGAAGCAAGTTTTCACAAAAAACAAAAAAGCACTTTGTCCTGTCCTTACGGAATCAACAAAATGCCCTTATAGTTCCAGATCACTGGAATGTGATCTTCCTTTATTCAGTTGTTTTCTCTCTGCCTCTTCTCTTTGAATCTTTGCTACGTTCAATGCAAGTTTTTCTCTGATTGACGGCTTCACTTCTTTTTTGATTTCTTCTACAACGGCTTTTTTCTTCTCTGGCTGTTTTAACTGACGGACAACCCTCACAACAGCTTTTTCCATCGCATATTCGATTTTTTTAATCAGACCGTCCAGCCTGTTTATCGCATATTCCTTTTCTTTTCGTGATGCCTTACGTTCCGGACTCTGAATCCATCTCTTAGAATCTTCCGCAAGACGAATGTCATCTTTTCTGATAGCCCGCATTGTTTCCTCTGCGACTTTATCCACAGCCTTGTCATAGGCTTCACTGGATACTTCGTCAAGCAAGGTTTCCACATCTTCAATACGGAGGGTAAGCTGTTGCAGTTCCTCTCTCTGTTCTTCAATCAGCTCGCCCTGACTTAGAATCCGGTCAGAATTGGAAATGAAATTTTCTTTAAATTCTTTTTCCTGCTGTTCTATTTTTTCTTTCTGTGACTGGATAACCTTTTCATTTGCCCTGACATGGTTTGACTGCCTTGCAAGTTCCAGATGATTCGCATTGACCTTATCCCTCTGCTGATTGAGCATTTCCTGCTGAACCGCAATCTCTTCTTTCTGCTTCATTCGGATATAGTCCTGTTTCTCCAGATACTGCCTTCCTCCATAGGACGGTTCTTCGTCAATTTCCAGTCCATGACGTTTACAGATATCCAGGAACATTGTCCGGCAGGCAGAATCAAAAACAACCTTACGGTTATTTGTCTTTGATCTTTTCTTTTCCGGATTCGGAAGTTCAAAGCCAAGTTCTTCCAGTGCCGCTTCCTGTTTCGGTTCAATCTCCCCATACCGGTTCGTAGCATCGAATACATGACGCTCATGAATATGCGGAGTCGCTTCGTCCATGTGCAGTGACCAGTCAATGATATGCACATTAGAACCAAACCGCTCATCGAACTCTTTCTTGAATTCATCAAAAACCAAAACCAGCGTTTCCACAGAAGCGTGTTCATCTATCGTCCCAAGCTGATAGATACTTTCTTCCGGACAGGTCTTTTTATTTTTCAGAACATCTTCCACCCCTTTACATCTGTCGGGGTGTCTTGCTTTCTCATGACGTTTATTCTGGTTAATCACATAATCGCTGTAATGATCCACATAGTATGCCATCTCAATCTGGTTAAAAGAAAAATTATCCTCTTTTCCCCGGTCTGCCATTGTGGTATATCCCTGATAGCAGTCCCAGTAAATATTCTGACGGACACGTTCATTGTCAATATGCTCACTGTGTTCCGGGTCAAATCTCCGGTCATTGTGAAGCGGATTGTAAACACCGTCTTTCCCAGATCTGCCGTTATGCCTTGTGCCTTTCAATTCACATCTCTCCTTTTTTCAAGTTGTTTCCCCGGAGGGGATTGCAGCGAAGCTTCCAAAAGTCTCTGTCCCCGTTACAGACAGTACCCAGTACCATATGGCGAAACGCCATATCACTGGGCAATGGCTGCCGCCCTTAACCCCAGCAAGATGCTGCCGCTCTTTGCAATCTGGGCACAAAGGACTTCCAGCCCTCTGTACTCCCAGCAGACAAAACGTAACTCCTGCCGCTGTCCCTTCAGCAGGATCTCCGTTCCGTCTGTTTTTCAAAAATCCTCTGCATCGGATTTTGTGAAAATATAAAAATGGGTAAAACAAAGGGCACTAACTTTTTACGGTTAATGCCCTTTCCTTTACTCATTCACTTTTCAGATAATTCCTGTATGTATCATTCTGATAATTGCTTCAGAACCATTTTAACATTCTTCCTAAGTTTCATTCCGTCCCTCAGTCCCAACCGGTAGAAAAATTCTTCTGTCTCTGCTCCACTGTTAAATATCTGGTCGCAATATTTTGTAATGGCCTCTTCCTGTTTCTGTGGAAGTGTGGCAATCACTTTTTTATATTCTTCCTCAACTTCATCTGGTTCTGTCACAGACGGCTGGCTCAGTTTCCAGTCTGCATACTCTTTTCCCATATGCTCCGTTATGGTCAGGTTGATAAATTCTTCAATCTCTTTTGTAATCTTCATTTAAGAATCCTATTCCTTTCTCCAGTGGTCTACTTCATCAATCTGATTTTGATTGTTTCCAGCCACACCACTGCCCAGCCAGAAAGCACAGCAGGATATAAAGTATAAAACCTGCCACAAGCATCCTGACCGCTTCTGTGCCTGTCTCCTGTCCGAATCCATACCCTAAAACTGCTGTAATGCAGATGATCCCCGACAGGATATGAAATACCGTTGCCGACAGCCATGTGAAGAACATAACCACCAGTTGTATCATTGTCAGGCATATACGCACTGGCAGTAATACGATTTTCACAATAATTCTTACAACAACCATGACTGTCCACCCCTTTCACTGTTTCAGATAACTACGATAGCTGTCTATCACAGAATCTGTCACACCGCTTTTGTAAATCTTTCGGATATCAACGATTTTTTCATCTTTCAAAAGTTTCAGCCAGTCCAGTAAATCTTTTCTGCTGTTTGCAAAATTACAACATCTTCCGTCTGCATATTCAATCCAGTATCTCATAAGTCCCTCCTACACATACACCAGTTCATTTAAAATAATTTCATCTACCCGGCTTCTTGCATTGTTTGCCCGGCGAACCCATTCCATCTGATCTCTGCTTTTCAATTCTTCCGTAATGCCTTCCTGCTCCATAATCTGTTCCATGAGGAAATCCCTGCGTTCCAAACACTGCTCATTCAGATCTGCGAGATACGTCCAGAGCTTACCACTCAATGTCAGATAGGAATACAAGCCACTCTTGTAATCTTTCAGATAGTTTCTGTGAAGACTTCCATAAAAACCAATCTCTCTTTTCTCTTCGGGTACTGCGATCAGTGGCAGATAGATTTCCCCGACAAGGATATAATCCAGACCATTACTGTTATCGTGAATGATTCTTTCTAATTTGCTCATGCTGATGCAACTCCTTTCTTCGGTTCTGCTGGGGGAAGCAGTGATAGCGGAATGAACACACCTTTTGCAATATCTTCCTGCCGGATCTCTTCTTTTTTTGCATCCAGTTCGGCTTTCTTTTTTGCCTTTGTCCGTTCATAGTATTCCTGCTGCTTTCCATTTGCTTTTCTTCTCAGGTAATTCTGGTGAAGCCTGTCTTTTCTGGCTTCCCGTTTTTCCATTTCTTCAATTTCTTCCGGTGTCATTTTCACCTCACCGAAATGTGGCGGTAAATATCTGCCGATGAAGTTAAAATAGATTTCCACTTCCTGTGTCGTCTCAACGCTTCCTTTCCGGTCACGCTCATGCACCACAATCTTTTCTACAAATTCATTCAGCATGTAAGTGGTCAATTCCTCAAAATTTTGGTATTTATCAACCAGAGCAATAAACTTCTCCGCTGATCTGCGACCTTCTTCATAGCCTGATAATTCAGCTTCCATATCTGCAATTTCTGCCGACAAATCTTTCTGTTCTTTAGAATACTGTCCATCAAGAATCGCATAGCGTTCATCTGGCAGCTTGCCAAGAATATTGTCCTCATAAATTCTGCAGATCAGTTTTTCCAGTTCCTGCACACGCTTTTTTGCCTCTGCCAATCTGCTTTTCAATCTTGTGATCTCACTGGACTGCTGTGAAGTCTGTGCCTTTTTTACTGTCTCCAAAAATTCTTCACGATTCAACTGTGAATACTCCGCAACAGCCTTTAAAAGTTCCTTAATCAGCTCCATAACCACATCAGCATTAATTCTGTGCTGTGTCTGGCAGAGTGTTCCAACCGGAACTTTAGAATATGCAGAACAAGTATATTGTGGTACTCGCTTGCCATTATTTACTCGATGGACATACATTTTGGAACCACAGTCTGCACAATACATCAGACCTGTCAAGGGGTGGGCTTCTCCCCATCCATCTGGATATCTTCTCACATTGCTTCGGATTCTCTGTACATTGTCAAAAGTTTCCTGATCTATAATGGCTTCCTGCGTGTTCTCAAACACCGTCCAATTATCTTCAGATACGTAATGGCTTTTCTTATCCTTGAAATGTTTTCTGGTCTTGAAGTTCACTGTATGACCAAGATACTCTCTTTTCTTCAGAATGCCTGCAACAGTAGAAGAGCCCCAGCCATAAGGATCTTTGATTTCTTCTACTCTGCCTTTCCATAATCCGGCATCTTTCTTTGCCATATGAACCGCTGGTATCTCAACCTTATCCTCTTTCAGTGCCTTGGCAATCTGATATGGTCCGTACCCATCCATTGTCATGTGAAAGATTCTCCGTACAACTACAGCTGCTTCTTCATCAACAATCCATACATTCGGGTCATCCTTGTCTTTCAGATACCCATATGGTGTTGTACTTGCCACATGCTTGCCGGATTTTCCTTTCGCCTTGAAAGTGGATTTTATCTTTTTACTGGTATCCCTTGCATACCATTCATTCATGATATTTCGGAATGGAGTAAAATCATCGTCCTCCCGGAAGCTGTCTACATTCTCGTTGACTGCAATCAGGCGGACATTCTTCTGTCGCAGCAATTCCATATATTGTCCGACTTTCAGATAATCTCTTCCCATTCGGCTCATATCTTTAATCAGAATCGTTCCGACTTTCCCCGACTCTACTTCTTTCATCATGGCAAGAAAGCCTGGGCGATCAAATCTTGTACCGGAGATACCATCATCAGTAAAATGAACAAGATTGGTAAATCCATGTTCTTTTGCATATTGTTCCAGCAGTTTCTTCTGGTTTGAAATACTGTTGGATTCCCCGTTTAATTCATCATCACGACTAAGACGTTCATACAACGCTGTCATGAATCCCTGTTTCTCTGTCATAGTCAGATGTCCTCCTTCCTTTGTTTATTAATTGCCTGTTCTCATCCCATATCCGTTCCTGTACCGGGTTCTGATGTTTCCGGGACGTATTAACCAAAAAAGACACGCTGAATGCCTATTCAGTTCTGGTATCACTACGGGCAGGCTGTTTCGTTTTCAAGGTTCGTGTAAGAAGTAAAAAAGATTCTTACACTAAACGAAATGCTCAGAGGTCTTTTTACAGCCCCCTTACTGCATCTTTTTTGATTTCGTGTCATCTTTTTAAAGTTCCTTACACAATCTCTGTACTGACGAAACAAAATACGGACATGTTTTGAAATTGTTTTTTACAAAATACAATTTTGTTCTTTAAGGTAAAAAAATAAGCCTCAAGAGACTTTTTAATCATTTTGGAGCTCCAACTCTTTAAATTTGATTGATTAAGAAGTCTCTTCAAACTTACTACACCTGCCGCCAGCTTATATTTTTTATACTGACGCACTGCAAAATGCTCCGGTTCTTCCTTTTCCAGTTCCTCAAACAGCATATCTACTGCATTTTTAAATGTCTCATCATCTTCCCTTGTTTCCGAAGCGTTGATAAACTCAAGCAGGGTCGCAAAGTTCTGTTCTTCTTCCGGTGCTTCATACCAGATATAGCCGATCAGGGCACAGTACAGAAGCCTCTCTGCTTTCGTCCAGAAATCCTCACTGGACTTCTCACCTTCCCCTTTCGTGTTCACCATGATCGTATTTACCAGTTTCAAAATATCCTTTTCTGAATGGATGTAGTGGAAGGGGTTATAGTGCATACTCTTGGAAAAATTGATCGTATTCAATACTTTCACTTTATATCCATGCCGTACCAGCATCTTTCCGCACTCAATGATGATCGTCCCTTTCGGGTCCGTGACCACATAACTGATGTATTTTCCCATCTGCATCAAGTTGGGCTTTACATAAAAACGTGTCTTTCCTGAGCCAGATCCGCCAATCACGATCACGTTCTTGTTCCTCGCAAATTTCGGATTCTTTGGTCTGCCATTCATGGTCAGCCGTTCTGTCATAGTCAGCAGAATATTGTTCTCAAATACCGGGTCGATAAAGGGTGCAATGTCTTTTGCCGTCCCCCATCTTGCCGAACCATACTCCACTCCCTGCCGGAACTTTTTGGCATTTTTTCCTTTCATGTAGACCATGAGCTTCACTGCCACGGCTCCAGTAATCCCAACCAGCAATTCATTTTTATGCATACTTGGGAGAATCCTGCTAAATGCCATCTGGAAATTTAAGACCAGTACCATCAGTCTTTCTATCATGGAATCACCCACACAGTATTGATATAACCATGCCAGCTTATTTCCCACATAAAAGATCACGATATACGGAAGATTCATCAGAACAATCCGAAGCAGCTTATGTACATCCACCGGCGGTAATCTCTCCAGGTATCCTTTTCCTACACCAAGCAACTTCTGTAATCTGCTCATAATGACGGCTCCTTCTCCTTTCCTTTTGTTTTCTCCAGCTCTCTGTGCTTTGCAAGCGATTTGGTGATTGCCTGCTGTAACTTCTTCCTCACAGATGGTTTTTTGTCCTTATTCAGAGACTTGCCCGTGTATTCCTTAAAAGCGGCAGTCATCACATCGGCATCCCTTGCCTTAAAGAACACATAATATCTTGGCGGGTCAGCAGTCACATCTTTTTTCAGACTGAAATCAATGCTGTACTTCTTTGCTACCTGTTCAAAAGACTTGATATTTCCATCTGTGATTTCAATGTTGGACAGCTGTACATTCTGCTTCATCAGCTTATCAAGACTCTGTTTTCCCTTGTAGGTCTTATCCTCCTTTTCCTTCTGGAGCTGTTTCTGGTTTGTTTTCTGTCCCTGCTGTTTTTTCTCCTGCTCCATCTTTGCAAGAGCCTTTACCATGGCAGATTTCAGCAGGTTGGCAGTGACCTTGCCACAGCGGATACAAAGTGAGACTGTTTTCTCATTCACTTCATCCTGCAATCACACCACGCCCTTTCTTTTCTCACTGCTGTCTTATCCTCATTTATCACATTGCTGCTCCTTTCCTCTCTTTTCTGCCAGTTTCATATATCCTTTTTCTGATTCTGCCCCCACTTTGATACAGCACCAAAGGACAAATCCATATACCAGAAATACTGCAGCCGCAGCAACGATCAATACTGTTTTTGTCATCTTCTTTTCTCCCTTCACATCTCTTGAAATTTTTCAAAAGGGCATCTATGAATCCTGTGTCCATAAATGCCCTCATCCATTACTGAAAAATCCTATGATCTCTTATTTTTTCTTTTTGCGAAGAATCACTGTTCCACCAAGACCAGCCATTCCAGCCCCTGCAAGCAGAATCCAGAACAGAATCGGAGTATTATCTCCTGTCTTTGGTGAAGTCGATTTCTTTGTTTCTTCTGTGGTTTTCGTCTCCGGTGTTGGTGTGGTTTCTGGTGTTTCCGTTGGTGTCTCTATTGGAGTTTCCTCCGGTTTCACCTCATCCTTCATCACAACCTTCTGGATTTCTCCAGTATCTTTGACCGTAAACTTCACATCCTCTGCAACCAGATAACCGTTCGGTGCAGTTTCTTCACGGAGAGTATATTCCCCGATTGGAAGCATCTCAATGTAGTGTGGTTTTTCTTCAGATGTCCAGCTTTCTACGGTCTTTCCATCTTTATCAAGAATTGTCAGTTTCGCTCCTGGCAGCTCCTTACCGGAAATATCAGTCTTGGAGATCTGCACTTTTGTCACATCATCCTTCATTTCCACTTTCTGTACTTCACTGGTATCTTCCACCGTAAAAGTGATGCTCTCTGCTGTCACATAACCGTCCGCAGGAAGTGTTTCTGTCATGGTATACTTCTTGCCAGCGGTCAGTTCTTTGATGATATGTGCTTCTTTACCGGAAGTCCATTCATCCACAGTGTTTCCACTCTCATCTGTGACTTTTAGTTTTGCTCCCTCAATCTCCTTTCCGTCTGTCAGAGATGTTTTGGTAAACTCTACGGTTGTCGGCTCATCTTCAAAAGTAAACGCATAAGACAGTGTTTCCTTATCTGCACCACCATATTCAAAAGTAAATTCCTGTACCTGGTCTGTTGTCGCAAATCCCGGTGCCGGGGAAGTTTCTTTCACATAGTAGGTATAGCCAAGTGGCAGATCTGCCGTAAAGGTCAGTTTTCCTTCCTTATCCGTAGCCTGCTCCTCAATAACCGTATCCGCTTTCAGGATTACATCGCCTTTTGCATTGACAATATCTTCTTTATTGCACAGGGCAAATACAGCCCCTTCCAGTACACGGTCGGAATCTTTTTCTTTCTTTAACACGTTCACTTCTGCCCTCTGACGTTTGTTCTGCCAGTCAGCGGAATAAGTAACAACTGCGGTATTCTGGTCACGGTAAGTCAGATCCACTTCACGGGTTTCTCCATCCAGGACATACCCACTTGCTGTCTCTTTCTCTTTGACATAGTATTTGCCAAGAGAAAGGTCTGGCAGTTTTGCCACGCCTGTTTCATCCGTCGTGATCGTTGCTACCAGTGTATCCTTCTTGTAGTAATCTTCACTCTCGCCATCCGCTGCTTTTATATCTTCTAAGGCATAAACCTCAAAAGTTACCTCTTTCAGGGAACCGGAAAGATATTCAAACAGATGCTTCATCCATCCGCCAATGGAATCCAGTGCAGATACTTTCTCCAAGAACTCACCTTTTTTATTGATGATAAGTGTTCCGGTTGGCACTGCATCTTTCATCTCTACCTTCTGGATCTCGGCAGTATCGTCCACCGTAAAGGAAACTTCTTCCGCCATCAGATAGCCATAAGGAGCCATTTCTTCACGAAGAGTATATGTCTCCCCGGCTGTGAGTCTTTCAATCAAGTGTTCCTCACCCTTTACAGACTTCCATGTATCTACCACATTTCCATCCTTATCAAGCACCGTAAGCGTTGCCCCGGAAAGTTCCACGCCTGTCGTAATATCGGACTTCGTAAAGGTTACTTTTGTCGGCTGGTTCTTAAATACAGATTCCAGCTCTACCACTTTCACATCCTGTCCCTGATATTTGGCAGTCACTTCCAAAGTCTCAAAAGAAGAGACATACCCTGCCGGAGCTGCAAGTTCTTTGATATAGTAAGTACCAAATGAAAGGTCAATGTCAAACACTGCCTTTCCATCTTCTCCACTGACTGCTTTTCCAAGTAAGGTATCTGCTTTCACAATCACTTCCTCATGTGCCCGAATATCTTCTTTTGCATAGATGCCAAACTCTGCACCTGCCACAACCGTTTCTGTCTCTGCATCCTGTTTTACTACGGACACTTTCACTTTCTGACGGTCGTTCTCAAAGGTTGCTGTATGCTCAATAACTGGTGTTTTCTGGTCTTTGTATTCAAATGTTACTGTCTGTGCTTCTTCGTTTAACACAAAGCCCTCTGGTGCTGTCTTTTCAACAATCTTATAGGTTCCAAGTGGAAGGTCTGTGATCTGTGCCTTTCCATCCTTATCCGTGGTAACAGTTCCTACCAGTGTCCCGGAAGCATACTCCAGGATACGGTTTCCGTTATCATCTTTCTGGAAGTCTGCTGTATAAATATCTTCTGCAGCATACACCCCAAAGACTGCTCCCTCCAGAGTTTCTTTCTGATAAGTAAAGTCATCTTTGTAACCATTTAAGACTTCACCCTGTTTTACGATGTTCAGTTCTCCCTTAACCGGATGATTCTCGTATGCAATCTCGATGATCACATCGCCGGAAGTTCCGTCCATCTGATATGCTGTATTGGAATCTACATTCACCTCATAGTAATTCTCATTGAGCGTATATCCATAAGGTGCGTTCACTTCCTCAATACGGTAATGTCCAATTTTCAGATTCTGTGGAAGGATTAAGTATCCCTGCTCATCTGTAAAATAAGATTTGTGTTTTACCGTCGTCGGATAGGTTGTTACCTGTTCCACATACTTTTCTGTATCCAGGTTAAAAATCTTAAACTCTGTATTCTTCTGAAGCACTGCTTTCTTTGTCTCATCGTCCTGTTTGATGATCTTCAGCTTTGCTTCAAACTCTTTGTCAAGCAGCACTCTCCATACCTGCGGTGTAGTCGGATGATTCTCTGTAATCTGTACGATGAAATCATTGACCGGAGTATAATTATGTGGTGTGGTTGTTTCACGGACGATGTAGGTTCCATAAGGAATCGCAATACTGCGGGCATACCCTTTCTCATCTGTAAAGATCTCTGTTACACCATTTTCTCCGATTACTACCGGCTTGGCAGAATCAAAGTCATAACTGCCATCTTCTTTTACTGTCAGGGATGATACCAGATAAGCGGTAAATCCTGCACCTTTCAGTAAATCGGCATCTGTCTTTCCGTTGTTCGCTGCCTTGATAATCTCAAATGGCTGCTTTATCACCTGTTCCAGAGACAGACAGTCACGCTTCACTTCCGCTACAAGATCACCCTCGTAGTTGCAGACCAGATCATGTTCTTCTTCATCTGCCAGGTAACCCGTTGGCGGAGTAATCTCTTTTACATAGTAATTACCAAGGTATAATCCATCTACGGAAGCCTGTCCATTCTTATCTGTTGTGAGAGTGGCAACCTGCTCGCCTGCTTTGTAGATCACACCAGTTGCTCCATCCGGATGAACAATATCTTCACGGGCATACAGTCCATAGACTGCCTTTTCTAAAGTAGCATCTCCCTGTGGAACTGCCTTCTTTGTTTCTTTGTCCTGTTTCTGTAAGGAAATCTTTGCTGTCACACGCTCGTTTTTGAAGGTATGCTTAAATGTCAGTTTTGCTTCCTTATCATTTGTATAAGAAAAAGCAAACGCATACACATCATCCGCATTTCTCAGATAGCCTTCCGGAGCCTGTACTTCCTTTACATCATAGGAAAATCCCAGCGGAAGGTCTGCGGTAAACTTCGCCGTTCCATCATTGCCAGTTGTCACTTTCTCAATCAGAGTGCCTTTCTTTACGACAACCGTTCCATCTGCATTTTTAATGTCACTGGCTGCATAAAGTCCAAAAATCCCTCCATCCAGAGGATTTTCTGTATCCTTATCCTGCTTTGTCACAATCACTTCTGCTTTCTGTCTGTCATTCGTAAAGGTTGTCTCAGAAAAAACAACATCTACATTCTGTCCTGCATAAGAGAGAGTGACAGACTTTTCTTCCCCGGCATTATAAAATCCTGTCGGAGCCTGTTTTTCTTTGACGATATATGTACCAAGATGCAGGTTTTTCAGAATGACTGCCCCATTCGAGTCTGTTGTCAGATTCTCTTTGACCAGCTCACCCTTGCTGTAAACCTTGGCACCATAAGCAGTTTTAATATCTGCCCCGGCATACACATCATAAATCGCACCTTTCTGTCTGCGTTTCTCATACTTGAATGTTGTTCCATTCTCGGTGACATCCGCACCTGTCAGAACCTGACCTTCTTTATAAACAGTCAGCTGTCCCATCTGTTCTTCATCCGGAACAGTCACAGTTGTTGTTTTGCTGACTTCCAGTTTTACATTGTAGGCCGTTGCATTGATACGGTATCCTGTCGGAGCTGTAATCTCTTTCAGATATACGGTATCCTGTGTCTTAATGATCTGTACAGACGCTTCTCCGTTCGCATCGGTTGCCGGTAACTTTGTGATCAGCTTTGTACAGTTTGCATCACTGTATAAACCAAACACGGCACCTGCCAGCTTTGCGTCTGCTTTTGCATCTTTTTTAATCACCTTAACACTTGCGTACTGTACCCATGTTACTTTGAAGTCCACATATTTTTCATCATCAACACCTTCACCAAATACCAGTGCCAGGTCCTGTGAACCAGATCCGGTACTGATCTTATACGCAGAATAATCTTTTGTTACACTGCCTTTCATCGTTGCAGACCAGCTTCCTGCGACATCCTGTACCTGTGTAAGAGGTGCAGATAAGTAAAACTTGGTTCCACCACTGATTTCCACTGCTTCACCAGCTTTGCTTGTCTTTCCGGTTGTCACGTTATGAAGTTTCACACCACTTGGGAGTTTCATTGTGATACTCTGAAGTTCATCTGCTTTAAAGGTGATCTCTTTTGTTCTCTGGCTGTTGCCATCTACATAGGCTGTCACATCCGCATCAGAAAAAGACATTGCCACATCCGGAATATCTGGCTGAGAAATACAATAATTATAAAGTTTTTTCGCAAGATTCTGTGCAGTAGTGTTTGCACCAGAAAAAGCATCTGAACTGCCATTCGCATACGACGCAGCAAGATGTAGCAGAATAAATCTGGCTCCTGCACTCAGGTTTCCATAGCCATTTTCTTCTGTAAAAAATCCATCATCGCCAGAAGCCTTTGTGCCATAGTAGCATACTTTAGCCAGTGCTTTACCATCCCCAACCTTATTGATTGTATATGTTCCTGTGCCAGGTCCCGGTTTTGACGGCTGTACACAATAAGCTGTGGCGGACACATTACCAAATTTTACGGTATACTGATAAGTCAGATAAGTTCCATAACCATAATCCGCATATCGGTATTCGGCACCTCTTGTCACTGAAACCTGTTGTGAACTTCTTGCATTTCCTGTTGCCGCCATAAATGTCACTGTTTCACCCGGCTCCATCTCATACAAGTCAATTCCTTCATTTTCTGCCTGATCCATTACTTCTGAAACAGTCAGACCAGATTCTTCATCTGTTGTTACTTCCTGTCCACCTGTAAGATCAGTTACAATCTCTTTTGCCCTGTCCGAATCAGCATCTTCCTCCGCATTACCGGAATCTTCTGTTTCACCGGCATTTCCTTCACCAACTGTATTTTCAGAAGAACTCTTTGTCTGTGCTTCTGTTTCCGGCTCTTTTACCGTAATGTTTCTGCTTACTCTGTAAGCTGGGTGACCGCTGACTGGCTCTACTGCATAGACAGCTTTGTAGGTATCCTGTGTATGTGCGTCAAAATCTGTACCGGCTTCACTCTTTGCTTCATGGAATAAAACTTTCACCTTTTTTTCATTCACGCCCTCTATACCGGACAGATCGACTTCCACCTCAAATTCTTCTCCATAGGGAATCTCAATATCCTTTGCTTCCACAATTTCATCTTTATCAAGAGTATCCTGCACATCCTGCAGTTCCGGATATTGCTGTTCAAATGAAATTGGTTCTGGTTCTAATTCAGAAGCAGAAACCGTGACTGGTTGAACGATAACAGACGCCAAAGTTGCAACTGCCATAAATCCCGACAAGAATCTTTTAAATCGCATTTTCATTTTGACTGAGTCCTCTCTTTCTTCGATAATTTACTCCACTTTCGTTCAGGCTTACACCTGCATGAATCAATCATAGGAACCACCTCCCTTGTGTCTTAGATTGACTTTTAAATAAAAACAGGATTGAGCTATTAAGCCGCAAGAGGTAATTCGTAATCATTCCTGCCAAGGGTGCCTCTCATCCATTGCCCTTCACGTTGCCACCGAATACCCGCCGCCAAATGCGTAGCTGGGAAATTCAGGTATCCTCTTGCTGCTGATATGAAATTGTCAAGGTTCACTTTTAGAGGGAATTTATTATTTTGATAAAATAGACATTTGCCCCTCCACTAACCGCATGTGTGAAAGGGCAAAAATTAACCTGTTTGAAATTTTTTTAGAAATTTTTTTGAAACAGCAAAAACTTACAAAGTTTCCAGCCTGTTTTTTAGTTTCTGCAATACTTTGTTTTTCCTGTTTCTGATTGTCTTTGTACAACACCCGAAATACTGTGCTGTTTTTTTAACTGTGTACTCTTCAAAAAATAATAGTCTTATCAATTCCATTTCTTCTTCAGACAAATATTTCAGTGCTTCCTGCAGCTCTTGTATTTCTGACACCCTGATGACTATTTCTTCTGGTGATAATATATGCAAATAACTGTTGTAACTCGTTTCCCCTACTTTTTCTATTCCGCACACACCATTTTTCTGCATTTTTTCAAGCTGGTATCTTTCTTTTCTTCTTGACTGGTACCATGCCAGATATACGTCTCTGGTAACTTCTATGAGAGTTTCATTTACACGCAGCACATACCGTTGTCTTTCCTTTGGTTTTTTACCACGCATCTTTTATTCTCCCTTCTGAAGCACTCCGATCAGTCTGCCTGCATTTCTTCTCATTTTCTGCTTTGCCTGTGAAATACATTTTGATACTGCCGGTTCTGTAATTCCAAACACCCGTGACACTTCTCTTTGTGTCCGCTGCTGAAAATAAATTTGATGGATCACCTGTCTCTGCCGGTCAGTCAGCAGATCCATGAATTCTCCAATAGCTTCTTCTATGATCAGTTTTTCGAGTACATTCTGCCTTTTATCCACCAATTCGCACCAGCCTTCTGAAATATGGCTATATGAAATGCAATTATTATGTTCTCGTACCTCCCTGTTCCTGCACAGCCGATCTTCACCTTCTAATATCAACCGCACATACCAGGGCTGATTATCAAAAAAATCTTCCTTAACAACTGTTATTTTTCTTCCTGCTTCATATACATAATCTCGACAGGTAAATAAAGGAAAAACCGTTCCATAATCACCTGCACAATAGAAAACATATCCTGTCTGATATGCAATAATTTCCGCACCATCTATCAGTCTATGCTTTACAACTGCCACATCGTTTTCTCTCAAATACCTGGCGGACGGAACCTTTCTTTTTTCTTTCCTGTTACCTACAACCTGTTTCAATTCCTGCAATGTCAGCATAATTACCACCCTTCTGCCTGCTGGCAACAGGTGCCCATCAGCAGAAAAGATAGGATTATTACTGATCTACTGGCAAAAGGGCAGTAAAAAACAGCTTCCGGCACACCCGTTTTTTTTAACGAGAGCCTGAAACTTCCTTACTGCCCTTTCTGCTAATTTACAGCATCCTCTATTTTATTTTCCGTCTGATGTCCCGGTCAGACTTCTTTGCATTTCTTTCCGTTTTTATGTTCTTTTCATTTTCCATTAAAACAGAATAGTCTCCCATTGCATCATAGGGACACTGCTTCCGATAGATTAAATTTTCTTGTCTGGTCATCAATCCTATCTCCCTTCCTTATTTCTGTCTCTTTCTCTCTGTTTGCTATTTTAACAGCACAAAAAACTATTATCCTTAGCATATATGGGGAGTTTTTTTGTTTTACACCCCATATATGGTGAAATTTCACCTGTACTCATTAAAACTTTCTATCAGTGAATCTATTGTCTGCATGATAATTTTCTGCTCTTTCCATTCCATCTTCTGAATACGATAAAATACTTCCTCAAACTGCTTTCTTTTTTCTGCATCGTCCCTCTCTTTTCCCATCAGGATATTGGCATCTGTTTCCAGGATCTCAATCATCTTCCTGAAAATCTCAACAGACATTGCCGTTTGCCCTCCTTCTATCCTGCTGACCGTATTGACACTGATACCTGCTTTTTCCGCAAAAGATTCCTGTGACAACTTCATTTCCTGTCTGCGTTTTCTGATCCGTTCTCCCAATTCAATAAGTTCTGTGGAAATTGCACGATTGCTCAATACGGTGTCTCCTTTCCTGCAATTTATCCCGACTTTACGACATTTTGTCGCAAAGTTTCCAGAAAAAAAAGCAGCTAATTTTGTCTTAGCTGCTTTTCAAAAGATCTATTTCATTTTATTCTCGGTATTTTATGTATTCCTGTAATAACTGTGAGCAGGAAAACACTAAGATAAATGATTGCCTGTCCAATCATTGCCAAAAGAACGACACTTCCTATCAATCCTCCGATCAGAAAATTCATTGTCCATACTGCCAGTGTTCCTCCAAGATCAAAACCTCTTGGAACCATCCAGACACACATTTTTCCAATTCCGAATGGTATCCCCATCAGAAGCAACAGCAATAAATAATTGCACTTCCCATCCTGGATACAAAGCGGTCTCAGCACTGCAAACAAAACAGTAATCACCAGTGTTGGCACAATAACTTTTTTTATCATATTTCTCATGTTCCTTTATCCTCCATACATATCGTGATTAACCTCTGCCTGATAATAGCTGTTTATCGTTGCCGGGGCATTATACAGGGCAGTCAGAAGATATGCTTTAATGTTTCCAACCTTGGTTGTATTTCGATTCAGGCAAAACAGCACATATTCGATATGTGAATAGTTCAGCTTCATAAACCTGCTTTTCACCAAAGCAACTGGCTTTTCTGTCCCTGCAATCCGAATCATACTGTCCTCCGGCATCATCATAACTTCAATCATCAGTTCTACCAGTTCATCCACATCTTCTTTTGCATGATATTGATAATCTATGTTTTCATGAATCACTTCACGATATGCCCGCATCTCCTCCATCACATCCCTTTTCTTTTTCAGATTGCCTGATATGATTGGATAGGATTGATTTATCTCAGTTTCACTAATATCAGTATTGTTAATATCAGTATTATTAGATTGTGATTTCGGATATTCTGGTTTTGTGATTTCCACTATTCTTGAATGATGATTTTCACCATTTTGGAATTGTGATTCTGGAAATTCTTGATTTGTGGTTTTCATCATTCCTGAATTGTGATTTTCACCATTCTGTAATTGTGATTCCACACAATCCTGAATTGTGGATTTCACTACTCCTGAATGATGATTTTCACAATTCAGAAAAGTGCCTGTTTTTTCCCTGTTCTCAGCTTCTGATTGCAGATTTTCACATTCTTCATGGTTTCCCTGCTCAGATTGCAGATCTGCACATTTTCTATGATTTTTCTGCTCAGATTGCAAATCTGCACAGCTATCCGTCGGCTTTTGGTCTGGCACTTCTCTGATCATAAAATTTTTCACATAAATAACATTAGGCTTTCCCAGTCCCAGACGTTTCTTCTCAATCAGTCCAATCCCATTACTGCTGTCCAGCTCTTTTACCAGCTTCACTGCCTTTTGGGTTCCACAGTTCATCAGCTCTGCAATTTCTTCCACAGTGAAGATAATGTATACTCTGTCCTCTGAATCCAGCCACCTGTTCTTAATGCTCAGGCTCATACGGTCCAGCATCAGACCGTATAATACCTTTGCTTCACAAGAAAGAGTTTTAAAGCAGGATTCTGTAAACAGCACTTTAGGGACACGATAAAAGCTGTATTGTTCTGCTTCCATCCCTGTAAAATAATCAAACTGTATCTTCTGCATCTGCTACTCCTTCTTTGTTTTCTTTCCATTTATCCAAAAGCATAAAAATGACTTCTTCTATCTGTTCTTTAGAATATGTCTCCGGAAAATAATTTCCAATTTTCTTTGCCGGAATCG
>OHMN01001086.1_pt1 | contig 19897 bp, 15 predicted proteins | sample 1569361 | NCBI WGS metagenome assembly OHMN01 (sample SAMEA3541508, study PRJEB24748) | human gut metagenome | biome: human gut; feature: human-associated habitat; material: faeces | place: China | collected 2012
TTTTGCTGGTTCAGCTTTTTTAACAGGTTCCACATCTGCCGCCGTGCCAGGGCGTCCATACCGGCAGTCGGTTCGTCCAAAAGCAGAATTTCCGGTTCTGTCAGAAGGGCGCGGCAAACCATGAGCTTCCGTTTCATTCCGCCGGAAAGCTTACGCACGGTCCGGCGGCGGTAATCGATCAGACCACAGAACTCTAACAGCTCCTCGGTACGTTCCCGGATTTTTTTTGCCGGCATATAGTAGAGCCGTCCTTGGTATTGCATAATCTCATCCATGGTCATATCCTGGCGCATGGAATATTCCTGGGTTACAACACTCAGTTTCCGCTTCAAGCGGTCATTTTTCCGTGTCAATGGTTCCCCGTCTAAAAGAATTTCCCCGTCTGTGGGCAGCAGGAGAGTGGAAAGCATGCCGATCGTCGTGGTCTTTCCGGCTCCGTTTGGTCCAAGAAGGCCAAAAAACTCCCCAGTAGCAATGCGCAGGTTCAGGTCATCCACGGCAAGAAAATGATCATATTTTTTTGTCAGGTGTTTTAGTTCAATCATGGTTTCAAAGTCCTTTTTACAGTTGATCAGGTGCCAATTGTGTGCGCAATGCGGGAACACGAAGGCACTTGGTAAGTATACCTTATTTCAACTTGCAGTACAATGCTTTTCAAAGAACCAAGAGACTTTCGAAAGCACTTAGAATCTGCGATCCGAAGTGCCTAAACGAAGAATTCATGAAGACATGTCATACATGCGTTGAAAACATTATGACAGCGAATGACCCAGAGATCGTATTCCAGTCGATCAACAGAACATTCGCTATCAGGATTATTGCGACCTGACGAGGGAAGAAACCTGTCTGGTCAATCTAAATTTTACTACAATTAGATCTCGCGCAATTTCACTGCATTTCTTGCGCTTCTCCGGCGTTCATCCTCCAGGGCAGCGTAGTGCTTTTTCGTGGTGTTGACATCTGAATGCCCGAGAACATCTGCTACCAGGTAGATATCCCCGGTCTCACGGTACAGATTCGTGCCATAAGTGCTGCGCAGCTTATGTGGGGTGATCTTCTTTAACGGTGTCACGATCCTGGCATATTTTTTCACCAGATTTTCTACGCTGCGCACGTTGATCCGTTTTCGCTGCAGGGAAAGGAAGAGTGCATTCTCGCTTCCTTCTTCGGCTACGATGCCAAACCGTTCATCCAGATAATCCTGAAGCGCGTTTTCTACCTCAGCTCCAAAATAAACGGTTACTTCCTTTCCTCCTTTCCGGTGAATATGGATACCGCCATTTTTAAAGTCGATGTCATTGATATCCAGTCCCACGCACTCGGAAACACGGATGCCGGTGCCGAGCAGCAGGGTCATCAGAGCCAGGTCGCGCAGGCGTGTGCGGTTGTGAAAGGCTTTTTGTTTCTCGGTAAGGCCGTCTCCCTGTTCTACGGCATCTAAGAGAAGCGCTACCTCATCGACATCAAGGCGGATGATCTCTTTCTCGTGGAGCTTTGGAAGCTGGACAAGGGCAGCAGGATTCGTTGCCAGCTTTTCCGTCCGGAAGAAATAGTTGTAAAAGCTTTTTAGAGAAGATATTTTCCGCATGATTCCGCGTTCCTTGTTTATGACCTCCTGATTATGGTCATTGAACCGGTACTTTAAATATTCCATGTATTCCTCCAGATCCGTTACGGTAATCTGGTCTAAATGCCCAAGCTTAAAGTCCATGCGTTCCATTTTTGCGAATACCGGATTCTCTTTCTTTAGGAAATCAAAAAAGACGGAGAGATCGTATGCATAGGCAATGCGGGTTCTGGTGGAAGTGCGCGGCTCAATCCCACGGAAAAATTCTGTGCAGAATGGAGGTAGCTCCTTCATCATTTCGCGCAGCTTCTTAATGTTTTCAATATCCTTTTGTTCATAATATGGAATATTCGCCATGATATTCAGTCCTTTCTTTGTCAGTCAGAAATGTTCGAGTCGGGATGACATTTTATTTGATATGATCCGGCCAGCCCTCGATATTTCCTGTCGTTACGGCATGAAAAAGCCGCTCCCGCACCCCTGGGCTGTCTGCATTTAGTGTGCGGATCAGGTTTTTTACATATTCCCGGTGGGTATGACCGTCCATAGGGCACGGGTTTTTGCACACAGGAAGCTGATACTTGTTGCGGAATCCCCTAACGTCAGCTTCCGATACCAGCATCAGTGGACGGATCACCGTGAGGTTCGTCCGGTCCAAATGTGTGACAGGAGAAAATGCATAAAAGCGGCCCTCATACAGCAGAGACATCATGGCTGTTTCGATCAGATCGTCTTTGTGGTGTGCATATGCAATCTTGTTGCATCCAAGCTCTAGCGCCTTCTGGTTCAGCGCACCCTTCCGCATCTTTGCACAAAGGGCACATGGATTAGACTCCTTACGCGCCTCAAAAAGGATTTTCCCGATATCAGTGGAGATGATTTCGTAGGGAATGTTAAAACCGTCGCAAAGGGCCTTTACGGGCTCTAGATTCATCGTATCCAGTCCCATATCAACCGTGATTGCAGAAAGCCGGAACGATTTCGGATAAAATTTCTGCAGGCTGGCAAGTCCGTAAAGGAGCGTAAGGCTATCCTTGCCGCCGGAAATCCCAATAGCAATGTGGTCCCCGTCTTCAATCATCTGGTACTGGTCAATTGCCTGGCGCAGCAGGCTTAAGAGGCGCTGAAGCTTCATATCGTTAAATCCTCGTCTTTCGTATAAAAAATATGGTTTTTAAGCATATTGTGAATGCTAATCAAATTGTAGGATGAAGATAATAACACTCTAACACAGAAGAATCAGAAAATCAAATACGGTATTGTACGGGATTTTCAGCCGGGATTTTCAATTTAGAAAATCCCGGCCTGTGAACAGTAACCAAATAATCTTCTGAATTTCACAACAATTTATGAATATGATGGAAAATAACAGAAAAAAGTGGTATACTACAGATAATACAAATGTATAAATGGAGGGTATTCACATGGCAAACAAATATGCAGGAACTCAGACAGAAAAAAACTTAATGGAGGCATTTTCCGGGGAATCACAGGCAAGAAACAAATATACTTATTTTGCTTCCAAAGCGAAAAAAGAAGGCTTTGAACAGATATCCGCATTGTTCTTAAAAACAGCAGACAATGAGAAAGAACATGCAAAGATGTGGTTTAAGGAGTTAAACGGACTTGGCAATACGGCAGAGAATCTGGCAGCAGCTGCAGATGGTGAGAACTACGAGTGGACCGATATGTACGATGGATTCGCCAAAACTGCAGAGGAAGAGGGATTTCCGGAGCTTGCAGCAAAATTCCGTATGGTGGCAGCTATTGAGAAAATGCATGAGGAGCGTTACCGTGCACTGCTTCACAATGTAGAGGCACAGGAAGTATTTGCAAAGAGTGAAGTAAAGGTATGGGAATGCCGCAATTGCGGACATATCGTAGTGGGAGAGAAGGCACCGGAAATCTGCCCAGTTTGCGCACATCCGCAGGCATACTTTGAAGTTCATGCAGAGAATTATTAAATGAAAAAGAGTAGAATGTCAATGTAGGTAAACCAGATACAAAACCGAAATGCTAAAATCCTTTATATTTATAAGCAGTTCGGTTTTGTAACTAGGCATAACTATTCGTTAAACTATTCTTTCGCGAATAGTTGAAAATAGCAAAGGAACGCTCCTATTCAGTTTCGTTTGTTTTTGAAATCCCATATTGCTCCACCATACGCCGTGTTTCTTCCTGCATGGCCGTAACAACCTCTGCGGGTCCGAGAATCTTTACCTGCGGTCCCAACGAAAATACCCATGCCAGAAACTGCCTGCTTACCCGGACATCTACATTTATGGTAATATGTTCGTCATCTGCAGGTATCATCATAATGTCTCTGCCAAAGCGGTCAATCATGACCCCGGCTAGATCATTATGGACCAGAAGCCTGACTTTTTCATCTTTTCCGCCAAACATGCCAAAGCTCTTTTTGGCATAATCGGCCATATCCAGCTTTTTAAAAGAATCTTTCCCATCACGTTTTTCTTCGGACAGCTCAATATCCAGCATCTTATCAACACGGTAATGCTTGATCTTTTGCGCCTCGGAATCAAAGCCGATCATATAATAGTTTTCATCGTCCCACAAAAGGCCCCACGGGCTGATATGGTACAATTTGCCATAATGGCGTAATTCTGGCTTTTTTTTGATATTCCATTGGAAATATTTAAAGTAGATTTTCCGGTTTTCTGAGATTGCTGTGTGGATTGCATCTACGGAATAATAAATACTTTCGTTCATGTTTTTGATCCGGCCGGATACAAACACCTGACGCTGAAGCTTTTGTGCATCGTATTTACTGACCAGCGTCTCCAGTTTTTTGATCAGGACATTCGTCTTTTTTTCGGTTATGAATTTGGATGACTGGATTGCGTCTACGAGCAGCTTTAATTCAGGAAGCTCAAAAGGGCGGCTGACAACATGGTAATGATAGCGGTTGCCGGTCTGCTCTCCTTCTACCTCGATCCCAAAGGACGAAAGGTCTTTTAAATCGTTGTAGATGCTTTTTCTGTCTGCAGTGATCTCATACTGTTTGAGTGCATTTAAGATTTCAGACATTGTGATATAGTGGTCTTCGTCGGTCTTTTCCATCATGATCTGGGCAAGACGATATAGCTTAAATTTCTGATTGGTCCCTTTCGGCATAGGCGTACATCCTTTTGTTTATTATAGTTTGATGGTCATCTTTCCGATATTTTTCAACCGGGATCCGGTCTGAGTCACAGGAACCGGTTTTCCGTCTTTGTTTGCGACCATTTTGGCTGGAACGGTCTCATGGGAATGACCGTCGATCACGGCATCTTATCCTTATATTCGTATATATTTTTTATCTTACATTATTTTCCGTGTGTCTGCAATCACATTATGAAAGAAGAAGGAGCAGAGGTGATTCTGCTCCTTCTTCTTTCATGCATATTAGGGAGATGCCGGTGGCGCCTCTGGTGCGTTGTTACAGGCAGCTCTCTGTCTGGTACTGGATGCCCTCCTTCATGACGAAAGCACAGTCTAAAAGAGCTTTTTTATCCTGCATCAGATCCCGTTTCCATGCAGAGATATCGGCCAGTTTTCCTGGTTCAAGGGTACCAATCTGGTCAGAAAGCTGCAAAATATCCGCATTCACAGAGGTTGCGGCCTTCAGTGCGGCAAATGGATGCATGCCGCTGCTCATCCATGCTTCGTATTCGTATCCGCTTTCGTAGTTCTGGTGGTTTGCCACAAAATCGGTGCCGTAGCCCAGCTTGATCTTGCTGCTGCAGATGACTTCGCGGCCAGCCTGCAGCGCATCCTTGTAAAGCTCCAGCTTTTTGCGGAATTCCGGCTGCTTCTTTTTGATCTCTTCCGGGTCATAGTGAACAGCTTCTTCGTATGGACTAAAGGTCGGTACCAGATAAATACCTTTTTCTTCTATGATCTGGGCCGTTTCCCGGTTCATCAGGCTTCCGTGCTCCATTCCGTCAATGCCAAAGGAAATCAGCTTCTGCATCAGTTCGTTGGTGTACACGTGTGCAGTCACAGTCTTTCCAAGCTCATGGGCGGTATCCATAATGGCTTTTAATTCTTCGTCATTGAGCTGCTGCTGGATCGGGGTATCATAAGGCGTAAAAAAGCCTCCGGTTGCCATGATCTTTAAGAAATCTGAGCCATATTTGACCTGTTCGCGCACGGCATTTACAAAATAGTCTTTGCCGACGCCAAGGGTTATGCGTTCATTCTGAAGCTTCTGGGACAGAAGCGGGTTTCTGGCAAAGCCCTGGCTTAGATCCCCGTGGCTTCCTGCAGAGCAGAGAAACATCGGGGCAGCCACGATACGGCTTCCGGCGAAGTAGCCCTTTTCAATGGCATGCTTTACATCCAGAACGCCGTAGCTGTTGCTGGTGATGCCGCCTACGTGCCGGACGGTCGTGAAGCCCCTGCGCAGTGCTTTTTTTGCACAGCGGGCGATTGCCAGGGTTTTTGCCTCCTCACTCTGGGAATAAACTTCTTCGCGCACGGTATGCCAGTCAAAAAAGTCCATGTGCATATGCGCATCAATCATACCAGGAGTAACCTGGCAGTCAGTCAGATCAATGATCCTGGCCCCTTCCGGGATATTCACCTCATTGCCGATCTCAGCAATGTGGTCATCTTCGATTAAAATACTTTGCCCAGTCTTCCACTCCGGGGTAATGCCATCGTAGAGACGGCCGCAGCGAAGGACCTGATAACGTTTTTCCATTTGTAAATCCTCTTTATCGTTCATGTTTTATGGTTACCGTTTCTAAATGCGAGTACAGTAGCCTGTTGTTATAATTTTATGTTGCGATCCGGCATTGCTTATTCTCCGAAGATTTCCGGATCCTCTGTACCAAGCAGGTTCCGGACAAAATAATCCATCTTCCGGCGCACAAAGTAGGCATTTGCCGGTACATTGTGGTTGGCTCTTGGCAGGACAACCAGATCATACCGTTTGTTGTGTGCGTTGAGTTCATCGCAAAGCCGCAGGGTCTGTGCCATGGAAACATTGTCATCCATAGCGCCGTAAGCCAGCATCAGCTTTCCGCTCAGGTTGCCAGCCAGCCTGGTGATGTCTCCGTACCGGTAAACTTCCTCATTGTAAAGTCCGTTGTAACGCTCGGTCCAGGAATGCTCATACATGCGCTGGTCGTAGTTTCCGGAGGAAGCAACACCAACACGGTAAACCTCCGGGTATTTCAACATGGCAGAAACGGTTGCATAGCCGCCGGCAGAATTGCCCCACATGCCGATCCGGTTGAAATCAATCTGCGGATACAGATTTTTCAGCTCATTTAACGCGTAGACATGGTCTTCCAGTCCTGCGCAGGCATGAATGTTGTGGTAGCTGAGCTTATGGAAGTCCATGCCGCGACCGGGGATTCCGCGACCATCGAGGATCAGTCCGGCAAATCCAAGCTTTGCAAACGATTCCAGTCCGCCGTAGATCTCGCGGTCCATGCCGTTATCCCAGGTGAATTCACGCGGGACATTGTAAAGCTGGGCACCGCCGTAAATATAGTCGATCAGCGGCCAGAAATCCTGATGTTCGGAATCCGGTGTATCCGGGCGGAAGAAAACGCCGTAAAGCTTTGTCTTTCCGTCTGCTGCCGTCAATGTGATCCGCTCCGGCATCTGGTAACCTAAGGCAAGAAGATCCGTGATATCAGCCTGCTCCAGTTCGCGCACCAGCGTTCCGTCTGTTTTCCGGAGTACGGTAACCGGAGGAAGGTCAACGCGGGAATAGGTATCCACAAAGGCATCCTGTCCCATAGAAATGTGGTGAACGGCATCCTCCGGGGTCAGGCGGGTAAGCGCGTTTCCGTCAAACCGGATGGAATAAAGCTGGTAATACAGCGGGTCGGAGCATTCCGGCACGTTGTTTGCCATAAAATAGATGGTTTCTGCTGTTTCATCGACCCGGACCAGCTTTTGTACGATCAGCTCCTTATGGGATACATCGAACAGATCGCCCTCACAAGTCCATCCCTGGCCGTTTTTGCGGTAACGGTAAAGATGGGCAAAGCCGTTTCGCTCACTCTGCCAGAAGGCTAAGGTACCGTCGCTCGTGATGCAGTTGGAAAACAGATAGCTTCCGTAGCCATCTACCAGACCAAACGCGCCAAGGTTCAGAAACAGATCGGTAGTTTCGTCTACAACGATCTCGCAGGCTCCTGTTTCGGCATCGCCGAGGTAGAGGCGCCCGTTCTGAAAGCCTCTCGCGGTCCAGGTGAAATAGAAATGTCTGCTATCTTCCATCCATTTTACCGTAGACTGGTTTGCTGCGGTAAACACAGGATAGAGAAACTCCGGTGCATCGACCCGTGTCATGGATTTGTCTTTGACAGAGCCAAGATACAGGCTGTAGTGAGGAACCTCGTCATCGGCATCCGTCACAAACGGGCACGGATATTCATAAAGCTCCGGCCGTAAATCCTTAAGACTGTCAGAATAGGACGCGATCAGCGGGAGCTTCTTGGTCTGTCTGCGGTCTGCAAGGTAGGTGATAAAACGGGTGCCATCCGGACTCCATAAAACGTTCGGGCACTCCTTCATTCCCTGACGCTTTACAGTGATCTGGCTGTAAATGTCAATATAACAGCCGTACTCGAAATCTTCGCTCCCGTCAGAGCTAAGCTGTGTCTGCTCTCCTGTTTTTACCTCAGTCAGAAACAGGTTGTGACGGATATTGGAAATTGCATAATGTCCATCCGGAGAAAAAATTGTATTTTCTGGAATGATTTTTGAAATGTCTGGTGTGATACGATCATCTGCCGGAATACAACCGGAAACAGAGCCGCTTTCGCGGCTCTGTCCGTTACAAGGTAAATTTTGCTGATTCAGGCTTATGATTGTTTCTGTTCCATCGGATGCATTGACGCATACGGTAACGTTTAAAACATCTTCGTTAGAACGGGTCTGGCGTTCATACTGGAATGCAGTCTGATCCGGATTCCAGATGATTTTTGGATTTCCGTTCAGAACGGCATGTCTGGTATGTGCAGTCAGGAGTTTCTCTGCTGCTGCATACCGTGTACTCATAATCCCTTTTTTCATGATAAGTCTCCTGTTTGTTTATAAAAATACGTTGACACCCGGGCAAAGCGGCAGGTTTAACAGTACCCAGACAATCATCTGGACGATCCATACGAGCAGGAATGCAATGGAGTATGGAAGCATCATGGAGATCAGGCTTCCCATACCGAAGTTGCGGTCGTATTTCTTTGCCATTCCGATCGCGATCGGGATATACGGATAGATCGGGGTGATCGCGTTTGTGGTGGAATCACCGATACGGTATACGATCTGGGCGAATGCCGGGCTGTATCCGAGCATCATCATCATCGGAACCAGGATCGGTGCGAAGATGTACCATTTACCGGAGCCGCTGGTCATGAACAGGTTAACTACGCAGCAAAGGATGATGAAGAACAGCATCAGCGGGATGCCGGTAAAGCCTGCTGCCTGCAGCGCATCGGCACTCTTCACGGCGATGATCATACCAAGGTTGGTATAGCTGAACATGTTGATGAACTGTGCGATGACAAATACCAGTACGATGTAACCGGTCATGCCTTCCAGAGCCTGCCCCATTAACAGCGGAACATCGGAGCTCTTTTTGATCGTGCCTGCGATCAGACCATACACAACGCCTACCAGGATAAAGTAGATCATCAGGATCGGAACCAGACCTTTGATGAACGGACCATTTAAGATGGAGCCGTCCTCCGCACGCAGGATACCGCCGGACGGGATGACCATCAGCGCGAACAGTACAATGTAAAGAATACTGAAGATGCCTGCACCACGAAGCGCCTTTGCCTGGACCGGGGTGATCTCAGAGCTGGACTCTACGGCATCGACACCCTCTCCGTTTGCCGGATCATAGGTGCCAAGACGCGGAACGATAAACTTCTTGTTAACAAAGACGCCTGCCACAGTCAGGGTAAATACAGATACGAACATGAAGTACCAGTTGCAGGTAGCGTTTACGGTCATGGCCGGATCAATCATCTGCGCTGCGGATTCCGTAACACCGGCAAGAAGCACATCGGTACCGGCTACGATCACGCAGGCGGTAAAACCGGCATTGGTTGCGGCATATCCGGCAAGAAGTCCTGCGATCGGGTGCATGCCAACGGATTCGAAGGCAGCAGCTGCCAGAGCCGGAACAACGATGATGGAAGCCTCAGAAGCGATACTTCCGTTGATACCAAGGAACAATACGGTTGCAGTCAATGCCCAGAGCGGAACACCAAGGATCGCTCTTCTCATTGCTGTGGTAAGAAGCCCCACCTTTTCAGAAAAGCCGATCGCGATCTGCATGGCAAGGACCAGACCGAGCGGTGAGAATCCCTGGAAGTTGGAAAGCAGGTTTTCCAGCAGCCAGATGAGTCCGTCTTTGCTGATGAGGCTCTTGGCCAGAACCATTTCTCCGTTGGTTGGGTTTACGACGCTGACACCTGCCAGACTGCAGGCCAGGCTGATCAGCGCAAGGATCAGACATAACCACAAAAACAGAATGTAGGGATGGGGAAGCTGGTTCCCGACCCGTTCAATAAAATCGAGGACTTTTCCGTCCTTTTTCTTTTGTGCCATTCCCTGCATAAAAGTACCTCCTAGTTCGTTTTCTTTTTTAGATCATGGTCTTTATTATAAACAAAAAAAGAGGAAGGTGCAACCGTTCCTGTATACACCCTCCTAAATTTCTTCTTTTTGGGAATACTATTTGAAGATTTTTCCGAAAATAAAACGAACCAGCGGACCTGCTGCAAACAGCTGCCAGAAGAATGCCATCGGGAAGTTCTTGATCGTGGTGGAGATCCAGATGCTTAAGAACTCCGGCTGCAGACCGTTCTTGAATAAAATGGTTGCCATCAGGCTCATGTACGGGCACATCATCCAGATGGAAAGGACAGAGATCATCAGGATTACGAAAATAGGCTTATCTTCTGCCGGATTGAAAATTCGGAATGTAACTTTTTTGGCAATTGGTCCAACTACAAAAAAGTCAAAGATAAACGCCAGCGGACACATGATCGGGAGTTCATGAAGTGCAGCTGCAAATACGAAGTTCTGCATGCCGCCTACGTTCAGCGTTACATTGTAGCAAACCATAGCGTAAACCATGGCAAAGACCATCATGATTCCATAAACAATTTCCTGTTTTAAAGATTTTGGCATAATTTCCTCCTTGATTGCATGAGAACATCGTGCAGCTGCAAAGTATGTGGGAGAACTTCGCATGGATAAAAGAGCTGTCAGCTGGTGTACTGCCAACACCGCATCAATATGAATGCAACAAAAAATGCAGCGAAGCCGTCAAACTCGTTGCGACTCCACTGCATTCTGATTTCAGATATCGGAAACCTCTATGGCAGATTTCCGGTGTGCATCTCACTGCGTTCTCATAAAACTGTATTTTGTATTTTCTTACCGAGGTGCTATTATAGCGGAAATTTTGATTTTGTATAATAGTTTTTTGGTAATTTTTTGAATTTTGTCTCATTAGACAAAAGTATACTCGATACAGACATATTTCTGTATATTATGACGAGTCTCACAGGAAATACGTAAACATGGAACGTCTGCTGTTTGGAATATGGGGTTATACGCCTGGACCGGCTTCTTCTGGCTGGCTTGCTGCGTTCTGGCCCGGTGCTTCCAGGGCTGCATTCGTTTCTGCGGCAGTTGGTGCATTGGATGAAACAGGACCATTTGATGAATTTCCAGGAGCATTCGATGTACCAGGTCCTGTCATTTCATGATCTGGCGCAGCTGATTCCGATGATCCCGGACGATCCTGCGGTGCACTGATCACACCAGAGGAGGTTTCTGGTTCTTCCTGGGATTTTGTTTCTGTGTTTTCCGTTGCTTCCATGGTCTCTTCTGCAGATTCTGAACTCTCCTCGATCCCTGCTGCACTGCTCTCTTCCACTGCAGGCTCTGTCTGGGCCGGCGCTGCAGCAGGCTGCTCTGATTTTCCACCAGTCTGTCCACCGCCGCTGTTGCCCTCTGCGCCGATATTCTTACCGGATTCAGTATCTTTACCAGGATCTCCAAGTCCGGTCTTTTTGGCAATATAGCTGCTGATCTCCTGCACAGACTGCGGCGCTGCATAGGAGGTATCATCAAATAAGAATGCATGAAGCTGGCTGACATTGCTTTCCAGTGTGGTTGGGATGACACAGGATTTTTTTCCGATCTTCATTTCCTGATGCGAAAATGGGAAACCGGAGGTCTGTCCGATGTAGTATTTTTTCGCACCCTTTGAAAGGGTGAGGACATCGTTGACGCCGATGCTGGTAGAAATCTGAGGATAAACTGCCCCAACCAGAGTCTTTAAGGTTTTAAATCCAGAAGATTTTGCTTTTTCCATTGCCTGACCCAGCACTTTCCGCTGACGTTCCGTCCGGTTAAAGTCCGTATCCATCAGACGCAGTCTCGCATAAGCAACTGCCTGGACACCATCTAAATGGTTCATACCGCTGTGCTCCAGCTGGTAGGATCCTACTCCGGTGGAGTTTACGGTTTCTGTGATAAAGGAATTGATATAGGCAAACTCTTTGTCGGTGATTTCAATATCAACACCGCCAAGTACGTTGATGGCGTCAACGACTGCCTTCCAGTTGAATGTTGCATAATCATCGATCCGGATGTTTAAATTGTTTTCCAATGCCTGAACCGCCTGCTCATGTCCGCCGAGAAAATAAGCTTCATTGATCTTGTCGTATTTTTCTTCTTCGTTGGAAATGCGCAGGTAGCTGTCACGGAAAACAGATACCAGTCTGATCTCACCGGTCTTTTTGTTGATGCTTGCCAGCATTTCTACATCAGACAGCGCCCCTTTTCCAAGATTTCCGTCGCGGGAGTCTACTCCGAATACTGCAATCGTCCAGTATCCATTATCACGGAAATGATGATAGAGAGAAAGACCGGCGACAAGGATAACAACCAGGAAAAGGATTTTTCCCATTTCTTTCTTTTTTCTGCGTTTTTTATGCGGTCTTTCGTAAGCAGAACGATCCTGTCTCATACGGTTCTGTTGACTCCTCCTTTCTGCTGCATTCCGGTTCTTTGGATATGGATTTCCCATTTCGCTTTGTTCGATGGTGCGGTCCAGTTCTTTTTGCAGTGCATTTTCATAGGTGTCATAATCCTCCAGATCCAGTTCTTCAATCTGGTCCGGACGTAAGTCATCCTCTTCTTCGACTGGATCATAATGTGCTGTTCTTGCTGTATTTCGTGCGTAACCGGTTATTCCAGGATCCGAACTATGCCGTCTGGAACCGGAAGCTTGGGCAGTTCCCTGTTTTTTCCGTTGCTGTCTGGCACGCATGCGGTCCAGCTCATCGCCTTCAAAGGCATCGTCTCTGTAATTCAAAGTTCCTCCTCCCTGATCTCATTCAGGATCTGTAAGATGTTTGGTTTTAATCAATCAGTCTTCGGTAATATGGCCATCCAGCGTCTCTGGTTCCGACGGTGGCATTGTTGATAGAACCGCTGGTTTCATGGACGCAGCGGACTTTTCCATCGGAAGTCCAGCCAAGAAACATGACAACATGGGCATCTGCTCCGGTGCGGATCAAAAGGTCGCCCGGCTGTAAGTCTTCCCGGCTGATCCGTGTTCCAAGGGCAGCCAGGCCACTGGTACTTTCATAAGGCAGATGGTTCCCTGTCACGGACCAGTATACCCAGCTGATCCAGCCGGAGCAATCCAGACCCTTTAGGGTACGGCCATCTACGTCTGGAGAGACCAGGGTACCGAAATGATTTCCATCGTAGTTTTTGGCAGATGGTTTTCCACCCCAATAATAAGGTACCTTACCGACGGAATTCAATGCAAACCGCAAAAGTTCTTTTCTGGTCTCGGAAATGTCCGCTGGCAGCCCATCCAGATATTCTTCAATTTCCGAAGCGGTCAGCGGTGTCCCGGTAGAAATAGAAGATACGCTCAGTCCATATTTCTGGTACCAGTCTTCGGATGCAAGTGCAATCGCAGCCTGCCGGTTCTCTTCTGTCCAGCCCTGCCAGCCACCTTCTGTGAATTTGCTTTCGTCATTTCCGGCTGCATCCAGTGAAAAAAGGCTGGCGCTTTCCGTCAATCCACCAATCTTCATGGTAACGGTCAGGTCGACATGTCCAGGGCAGCTCAGCGTGGCCGGGCCTGTTACGGATGCGGCTGATGTTTCGGCATTTGAAACCGATGCTTCTGAATCCTGTCCAGATGTTGCATGCCCGGATGATTCCGATGATGTTTCCTCTGTAACGGCAATGGACTGTCCGCCTTCGGATGCCTGTATGGAGACTGCCTGTTCGGCATCGGATGGAGATGCAGTCTTTTCCTGTGCCGCATAGGAAGAAGACGCCTGGGATGCATTCGCTGCCCTGGTTGGTGCCGTGATCACACCGCTGGTGGATTCCGGTATGGTTTCTGTTTCCCTGGTTTCAGCAGCAATGCTTTCCGCCTTGCTTGATTCCTGTGCCTTTTTTTCGGCTGTGGCAGCTCCGGCTGTAATCACGCCATGCGCATTGGGTGCTGTTGTTTTATCTTCGGAAGAACTTGTTTCTGATTCTGTATGTTCTCCGGCTGTTTCATAAGGAAGTTCCAGATTATCCTGTTCTTTTTCGGCTTCTGCTTCTTCCAACAATGCCTTTTTCTCCAGCTCTTCCGCAGATTTTCCAACACAGCCGGAACAGTAATATACATCACTGATGGACATAGTATAGGAATGTGCAGCTTCCCACAGTGCTTTTGCATAGGAAAGAAAGGCGGCGCTGTCTTCCGGATTATGATAATAGGTATAGACGTTGGCCATAGCCATGATCTGTGGAACATCGGAATAAGGAGAAATCGTATGACCGTCTCCATCCACTGCCTGGATCCGCACATTGCGGAAGCTGCCGATGGTCCAGGTAGATGGATCTTCTTTTTTATGCTGCGAATCTTCCGGGTTATATTTGCCAAGGATCCGTTCCCTGGGAAGTCCAAGCTTCGCTGCCATATCAGCCGGTGTGACATCGGAATAACTGGAGAGGGCGCTGGACCAGTTTGCGTCACGCGTCATCAGTTCGTGGAATACCTGTCCGGCAAGACTTTTGGTGATATCGGTGGTGTCTTCCCCTTCTGGAAAGTAGTGAGCCAGATTTAACTCATCCAGAGTGGGAATCCAGACGGTCTCGGTTTCGGTCTCTGGTGTTGCAGCTAAAGATGCTGCAGCAGTCGTTTCTTCCTCCGTTTCCTGTTCGGTGGGCGTCTCGTCCACGGCTGGATGATATAGAAAAGAAATACCAATGCTTCCGGCACCAAGAACCAGCGCCATACCGGCGGCGGCCCATTTGTTTTTATAGCGGATCATGGAATCCATCAGAAGTTTCCCGATCTGCTCAGAATGTAAATGTCGTTTCATGTTTATGATCTCGTTTTTCTTTGGTTTCATATAATAATACAACATCGTATTTTAACACAGAAGTTTTCGGAAATACAGAGTGGAAACTTTAATATTTCATGAAGAAACGGTATTTCGTTGACGAAAATACCATTCTGGTCTATAATAGACGCGATTTCGTTTTGAGGAGGAACGACAATCCAATAGCAAAGCTAAGCGCCATGCACCTGAACGCCGCACGTGAAAGCCTTAGGCATAAGGCTGGCTGGCAGGTTAACGAGGTGGAGAGATAATCGAACATTCGGCGGGTACTCTCCCATGCTTCTCCGGGCGTGTGTATTCTGTGAAATATGCGGGCAACTGCAAAACAAACACAGGATAACCGGAGGGTCTTCTTTTTGTACGCATTTTTCCGAAACGATCCGAATCGTGTATGGAATCCGTGAAAAAGAAACCATTTATTTTGGCACCATGACAACAGAACAGAAAGGAATTTTTTGATATTATGTGTGGAATTATTGGATATTCAGGACCTTTAGACGCAGCAAAGATCCTCTTAGACGGGCTCAGCGGTCTGGAATACCGCGGTTATGACAGCGCCGGAATCGGACTCTGTATGGAGGATACCAGCATCTGTATCGCAAAAAAGGTCGGAAAAGTGAAAAATTTGCGGGAGTACTGCAAAGAACATGTGCATGGAACCGCTCACAGCGGAATCGGTCATACCCGCTGGGCTACCCATGGCGGAGTAACCGATGCAAATGCGCACCCACATCGTGCGGGCAAGGTAACTTTGATCCACAATGGAATTATTGAAAATTACCATGAACTGACCGAACGCTTCCATCTGGATGGCAAGCTTGTTTCCCAGACAGACAGTGAAGTGGCTGCACGCGTGCTCGACGCCCTTTACGATGGGGATCCGCTTCTGGCAATCCGGAAACTGCAGGATCTGCTGGAGGGTTCTTATGGCTTCTGCATCATGTTTGATGATCAGCCTGGCTCTGTGTATGCGATCCGAAAGGTAAGTCCTCTGGTAGCATCTTACACTCCGGCCGGTGCACTGATCGCTTCCGATCTTACCGCGCTGATCCCGTACAGCAATCAGTACTTTGTAGTCCCGGAAGATAAGATTGTACGCCTGACTCCGTATAAAGTGCATGTTTACAATCTGGATGATACCTTTTCTAAGGTTTATCCGGAAATCCTGACCGTAAACTGGAACATGGATGCAGCCATGAAGAACGGATACCCGCATTTCATGATGAAAGAGATCCATGAACAGCCGGAGGCAATGAAAAACACGATCATGCCGCGTATCAGCAAAGGGCTTCCGGACTTTTCAGATGATGGGATCCCGGATGAACTGTTCCAGAATTGCGATCAGATCCACATTGTAGCGTGCGGAACGGCCATGCATACCGGCATGGTGGCGCGTGCCCTGATCGAACCGATTCTCCGAATTCCGGTTACCGTAACCATTGCTTCGGAATTTCGATATGAACAGCCGTTGATTGATGAGCGCACCCTGGTCTTGATCATCTCCCAGTCCGGTGAAACGATTGACACGCTGGCTGCGCTTCGTCTGGCACATGACTATGGCTCGAAAACCCTTGCAATCGTAAATGTAAAGGGTTCTACCATTGCGCGGGAAAGTGACTATGTTTTATATACGCATGCCGGTCCGGAAATTGCTGTGGCAAGCACCAAGGCTTACTCCGTACAGCTTGCCGCACTTTATATGATCGGATGCCGCATGGCCCTGGTACGTGGGAAATTTACGGAAAACCAAGCCATGGATTTCCTTGCTGATCTTCTGGATGTGATTCCGGCTATGGAAACCATGATCGCACAGGAAGAAAAGATCAAGGCTGTAGTCTCCCATATCATTCCGAAGCCGGATGCGTTCTTTATCGGACGCGGACTGGACTATGCTTTTTCCTTGGAGGGCGCACTGAAGCTAAAGGAAATCTCCTACATCCATGCGGAGGCTTATGCAGCAGGAGAACTGAAGCACGGAACGATCGCTTTGATCTCCGACCAGGTTCCGGTCATTGCCATTGCAACACAGGAACATGTGTTTGCAAAGACCATTTCCAATATCCGCGAGGTAAAGGCCCGTGGGGCATTTGTGATCCTGCTCACGAAGGAATCTTCCGTGGTAGATGAGAATCTGGCAGATATTTTGATCCGCATTCCAGATATGGATGACCACTTTACGGTATTCCCGATCGCGGTCGTACTGCAGCTGATCGCGTACTACGCTTCTCTTGGAAAGGACCTGGATGTGGACCAGCCGAGAAACTTAGCGAAGTCCGTAACGGTGGAATGAGATAAAATCCCAAAAAATTTCTCAGTTCCAAAACCCGGAAGTTATATCATCACTTTGCTGCCAGATACTATAGACCTGATACAACATTGATCGGATTCCCTTCCATAAACTGCTTTATATTATCCGCCAGAATAGAAACCAACCGCTGTCTTGTCTCAAGTCCTTTCCATCCCATATGTGGCGTCAAAAGGACTTGATCCATAGTATAAAGAGGGCTGGCTTCTTCAGGTGGTTCAGTTTCCTGAACATCAAGTCCGGCTCCTGCAATCGTACCATTTTCCAATGCTTCTATAAGAGCAGCCTCATCAATAAGAGCACCTCTTGAAGTATTAATAATAAATGCTGAGGGCTTCATAAGTGATAAAGACTCTTTGTTTATCATATGTTTTGTACTTTCCGTCAATGGACAGTGCATGGAAACATAATCACTATTCTTGAGTAATTCCTCAAGCGATACATAGCGGATCCCCTTCTCATCCTCTCTTGGTGTCCTGGTATATACAAGTATGTTCATATCCAAAGCCTGTGCGATCTGGATAACTTTCCTGCCAATGTGTCCTGCACCTATAATACCAAGTGTTTTTCCATTTACCTCAACATGCGGAACCTGAAGATTTCTGGTAAAATTGTCATGATTTCCGCATGCCAGCATCTTCATCTGTACCTGCATTGCAGAACTCAGATTCAATATCATCATGATTGCAGTATGTGCCACACGTTCTGTGCTGTATGCCGGAATATTGCAGACTGTAATCCCCTTCTTTCGTGCTGCTTCAAGATCAATGTTATTATATCCTGTACCTGCCTCGCAGATCAGTTTAACAGATTCCGGGAATTTCTGTATCATTTCTGCACTCACAGGCATCTCCTTTGTTACAATGATATTTGCACCCTGAATACGCTCTGACAGCTGCTGTTCTGTTGTATCATCATATACTGTAACATCAGAAGATAAAACGGAAAAATCCAGTTTCCCATCAAAATTCATTTTCTTTGCATTCAATACTACACATTTATCGTTCATACTATAAATTCCTCCTTTTAAATTAATTTAGGCTATCAGGATTGCACCTCTTTATCAGTCGGCCATGATTTCCGAAGAGCCACATAGGATATTAAAAAGTTTGCAAACCAACCTGCCGGTACAGCAAGCCAGACAAATACAATGCCAAAACGCGGTGCACAAATCAAAGCAACTGACAGGCGGATCGCCAGGTTCACCATATTTGCAATAAGGAACGGGCGCATGATTCCAAGACCACGAAGAACCCCATCGGTTGCCATTTTGATTCCCATAAAGATGAAGAAGTAACCGAGCCATCTCATATAACCCTCGGATACCTGATAAGCCAGGACAGTTCCATCTTTACCAAGGAATAGCGAGGAAATCTGAGTATGCAATGTTTCAATGACTATAAAAGCAAGAACTGCAAAACATACATCTAACACCAGTGCAGCGTGATATCCTTTTTTGATCCGTTCAATTTTCTTTGCACCAAGATTCTGGGAAACATATGGGGAAACCGCATTGCCAATGGATACAAAAATCAATGAAAAAACATTCTCTACCCGCATCGTCGCCGCATAACCCGCAAGTGCCTGTGTACCGAAAGGATTTACAACAGCCTGTACGATCATCATACCGATGGACACTGTAGACTGCTGAAGAACCGAAGGTACAGCAATTTGAAGCATGGAATATAACTCCTGCCTGTCAAACCAATCAAAGCGACTTTTATATCGACGCATCCGGCTAAGGAAAAGAAAAAGTGAAAACACCGCAGAAATCCCCTGTGCTATAAGAGTCGCAAGGGCTGCACCAAACACACCGAGACCAAGTCCGGCCACCATCCAAAGATCCATAAAAATATTTAAGATTGACGAGAATACCAGGAGTCCCAGTGGGATTTTTGATTCACCAATGGAAGTGAACATGTTGGAAAGAATGTTATACATAAACAAAAACGGAAAGCCCACGAAATAGACCCGCAGATATAACACTGCATCATTCAGTATATCGCCGGGGGTTTGTAATACCCTCATCATTGAGTAGGAAAAGCAAAAGCCAAAAATACCAAGGATTATGCTTAGAATTAAAAAGCTAAACAAGGACGTTGACACGATGGTCTTCATTTTTCCATACTCCCTGGCACCGAAATAGCGGCTCACGAGCACACCGGCACCGACACCTGCCCCCAGTGCCACACAAATGAAAACATTGGTCAGCGCTGCGCAGGCCCCGACAGCTGCAAGTGCAGAGGAGCCAACAAATTGGCCGACGATGATAGAGTCAGCCATATTGTATATTTGCTGAAAAAAACTGCCCAAAATCATTGGCATTGCAAAAACCGTCAACGCTTTAAGAGGCGTATCTGTGATCAGATATTCATCTTTTGACATTATCATATTCCTCCACAGCCTTTATAATTTCACTCATTCTTTCCTTCACCGGAATTTATTCCAAGCATTCAAAATGCAAGTTTTAAATTACGTTACGAAACAATTATATGTAGTTACAGCTACTATGTCAAGCCAGCGTTTACTTTCAGCAACATAAATGATATGATATTTTATTGAAATTTTATATCTGATTTTTGATTATCCGCATAAACACTATACTTTCAAGCATTT
>OHMN01001091.1_pt1 | contig 19805 bp, 14 predicted proteins | sample 1569361 | NCBI WGS metagenome assembly OHMN01 (sample SAMEA3541508, study PRJEB24748) | human gut metagenome | biome: human gut; feature: human-associated habitat; material: faeces | place: China | collected 2012
TGTCTGCTGTTTTTGCCAGCTTCACCTCAATACTGGGAAAGGTCGGCATAGAGGGGATCAATTCTAATCTGGGAACTGCGATAAGGACGATAGTGGTGCTTATCATGGCTTGGATAGTGGTATTTGCCACAGGAAAACAGCACACCATAAAGCATATAGAGAAAAAAGAGCTTGGCTTTATCTGCCTTTCGGGACTTGCAACAGGCGGCTCATGGCTTTGCTATTACAAGGCACTGCAGGACGGACTTGCGAGTGTCGTAGTGCCTATAGATAAGCTCAGCATAGTTGTGTCAATCGTGTTTTCATATTTCGTATTTAAGGAAAAGCTGACTCCTAAATCCTTTACAGGACTGGTGCTCATCATAGCAGGAACATTGATTATGCTTGTTTAAATATATAAAAACATCTTGACGTTTTTCTGTTTTTTTATTATCATTGTTAACCGAGAAAAAATTTATAGTTGACAATTATAACGGATGATATGTATTATAATGATACTTATTAAATGAGAAAAGAAATACAGGACACGAAGGAGATTAAAATGGATCCAATAACACTGGCACAGGAGATAATAGACGGAAGAAGAATTACAAGGGATGATGACCTATCATTTTTCCTTACATGTGATTTAGACGAGCTGTGTAAGGGCGCAGATATGATCAGGGAGAAGTTTATCGGCGACAAGGTAGATTTGTGCTCGATAATAAACGGAAGAAGCGGAAAATGCCCTGAGGACTGCAAGTATTGTGCGCAGTCAGCACATAATCATACAAATTGTGAGATTTATGATTTTTTACCTGAGGAAAAGATACTTGAGGCTTGCAGGATGAATGAGAGAGAGGGTGTAGACCGTTTCTCGATAGTTACAGCGGGAAAAGCGCTGACAGGTGAGGAATTTGAAAAGGCAATACATGCATATGAGACCATGAACAGAGAGTGCAAAATTGATTTATGTGCATCAATGGGCTTTCTTTCAGCAGAGCAGCTTCACAGACTGCACGGGGCAGGTGTCAGCAGCTATCACCATAATATAGAGACCTCAAAGCGTAATTTCCCCAATATATGCACCACACACACCTATGATATGAAGATTGAGACGCTTAAAAAGGTGAAGGCAGAGGGTATGTATGCGTGCTCAGGCGGCATCATCGGAATGGGTGAGACCTGGGAGGACAGGCTGGATATGGCAGTAAGCCTTGCAGAGGTAGGAGTGGATTCCATTCCGCTTAATGCGCTTATGCCGATTGCAGGCACTCCGCTTGAGGGACTTGAGCATATCAGTGAGCCTGATATACTGCGTACAGTGTCATTTTTCAGATATATAAATCCAGAGGCTGACATACGTCTCGGCGCCGGAAGGGCACTGCTTACAAATGACGGAGAGCTTGCATTCAAGTCTGGAGCATCAGCTACAATTACAGGAAACATGCTTACGACAGTAGCGTGTGCCACAATCAGAAGTGATAAGGAAATGCTTGAGGGCATGGGCAGGAATGTGACACCTGAGTACATGAAATAAATGTAATTATTCAGAATATAAAATATGTCAAAGATGCGTAAAATAGTATTAGTTTTGCGCATCTTTTTTAGTATAAATGACAGGTTTTGTTGCGGGGTAAAAAAAATTATTATATAATGAAAAAATTACAGGATATATGACAGAAAAGGAGCAGAATATGAAGACATTGATAGTTGTAGATATGCAGAATGATTTTATAGACGGAGCACTTGGCACAAAGGAAGCTCAGGCGATTGTTGGAAATGTTGCTGCAAAGATTAAAGAATATAGGGCAAATGGTGATGAAATAATTTATACAAGGGATACACATGATGAGGATTACCTCGATACACCGGAAGGAAAGAAGCTTCCTGTGAAGCACTGCATAAAGGGAACAAAGGGCTGGGAAATAGCTGATGGTCTCTATGTCGCAGGCGCAGATTGTATCGACAAGCCGAATTTTGGATGGCCGAACTGGAATGAGCGCAGCTTTGATGAGATTGAGCTTGTGGGACTGTGTACTGATATATGTGTTGTATCAAATGCACTTATTCTAAAAGCACAGTTTCCGGACGTGCCGGTTTCAGTGGATGCATCGTGCTGTGCAGGTGTCACACCGGACAGTCATGAGGCGGCACTAATCACCATGAAGATGTGTCAGATTGATATTAAATAAGTGGGTTACTATATGTCATTTTTAAAAATAAGAGGTTACGGGAAAATATGATTAAAGAAAATCCGTCATGCCGGGGAATGCGCGTGGCGGATTTTTCGTATGTAATTGCTTGCGCCTGATACATTTTAGATACAAGTATCTGTTAATATAGAAAAAGTAATGCATAATCCTGGCTGATACATGCTCCTTAGGATTGACAGCAAAAGAAGAATATGCAAAGATTTATATAAAGAACATAAAATTTTAGAAGGAACAACATGATAGAAATACTTATAGTGGAAGACGAAAAACCGATATCAGACCTCATCAGATTAAATCTCATGAAAGCAGGCTATAGCTGCACCTGTGCCTTTGATGGTATGGAGGCGGCAGATATTCTTGAGGAGAGAAATTTTGACCTGATAATACTTGATGTAATGCTGCCGAAGTTAAACGGCTTTGAGCTTATGGAATACATAAAGCCGCTTGGCATACCTGTGATATTTCTCACAGCAAAAGCCACTTTAGATGACAGGCTAAGAGGTCTCACGTCCGGTGCCGAGGACTATATGGTAAAGCCATTTGAGATTGTTGAGCTTTTAGCCCGGGTAAATATAGTGCTAAGACGTTATAATAAGATGGAGCAGCAGCTCACCTTTAAGGATATAGCTATCGATACGAAAAACCAGAATGTATCAAAGGCAGGGAAGCATATAGAGCTTACACCAAAGGAATTTGAGCTGCTTGAGCTTTTGATGCGCAATAAAAATATCACACTTTTCAGAGAAAAAATATATGAAGAAATATGGGGAAGTGAGTACTCTGTCGAGTCGAGGACTCTCGATCTTCACATACAGAGACTGCGCAAAAAGCTTGACATAGGCGACTGCCTTAAAACCGTATTTAAGGCAGGATACAGGCTGGAAGAATAGAAAACTAAAAATCATTAAATATGGGTAAGCGTAATATACAAAAAGAGGGATAAATGAAATTCAGGTACAAGGTATTGTTCACAAACTTAATACTGCTTTCACTTGGACTGGGGCTGGTGGGATACCTCATGATACACAAGAATTTTGAGCTGGCGAAGCAGACACAGCTAAAAAATGCTATTGTGCAGAATAATCTGGTACAGTCCTCTGTGGAGTATGAGCTTTTGCAGCTTTTAAATTCAGTTTCAGATAATTCTGAAACTTCGAACAATAATACAGATAACAATAATGCAGATAACAGCAATGCAGAAAAGAGCAGCATTTCCGCATCATCAATAGCCGCGCAACTTCCGCAGATCGGAAGCCGTGTAAGCAGCAGTGTGCGCTCAAGGGATTCATTTTTCTACATATATTTTGATGGTGAAAAAGTATATACAGATGATAAAAGTGATGCAAGGATAGGTGATACACTTTTCAAAAATCTCACAACAGGAAACAAAAACTATGTGATTAAAGAAGAATCCCAAAAGCACTATATCTATGTTACTTCGCAGAGTGTGATAGATGAAAAAAATCTCTGGATAGTAAGTAAATGCGATGCATCAGAGGCGTATACACTGCTTGATGAGCAGATAAACTATTTCAGGCTGATAATAATAGTCATATTGATTGCAGAGTCGGCAGCAATGTATTTTATCAGCAGGTACATGACAAAGCCGCTCGAGAAGCTTAACCATGTCAGCGAGGAAATAGCGCAGGGGGATTATGCCACAAGGGTAAACGTAAAAAGTCATGATGAGATAGGGCTTCTTGCGCAGAAATTTAATATCATGGCGCAGGCAGTATCGGATCATGTGGACGAGCTTAACGATATGGTGCACAGGCGTGAGCAGTTTGTAGCGGATTTTACCCACGAGATAAAAACCCCTATGACGTCAATCATTGGATATGCAGACACGATGCGTTCACTGGAGCTTCCGAGAGAGGAGCAGATGATGGCGCTTGGATATATCTTTTCGGAGGGAAAACGTCTGGAGAGCATGTCGCAGAAGCTTTTTGAGCTGATATATCTGCGCCGGCATGATATTGAAAAAGCGCGGGTTCATATGGCAGATCTTTGTGCAGAGGTGGTAAAGGTTGTTGAGCCTGCATACGAAAACAGGCATCTTACTATAGAAACAGAGATAGAGGATACTGTGCTGACCGTGAATAGAGAGCTTCTGGTTACAGCACTTGTCAATATGATGGATAATGCAAGAAAAGCATCAGAAGAAGGTCAGCAGGTTGAGGTTACAGGAAAATTTGTGGACAAAATGGCTTGTAATATACTTAAAGATAAAACGGATATAGGCGAAGCCGAATCAACAGATGACGGGAAATGTATGAGGGCATATGAAATCTGCATAATCGATCACGGAATCGGAATGACTAAGGAACAGGCAGAAAGAATTTGTGATGAGTTTTATATGGCAGACAAATCAAGAGCCAGAAAAGAGGGCGGTGCCGGAATCGGAATGTCGCTTGTGGCAATCATTTTAGAGCACCATAATGCAGTACTTTCAGTGGAAAGTGAACCCGGATGCGGAACAACGATGAGGATTTTGCTGCCGTGGTAATCTGAACGCAATATAGATAAAAAAATGGTAAATTCGTAAGATTTAAAGGAAGATATGAAAAAAGACAGCTTCAAATTAATAATAATGTCTGTTGCAGTAATCTGTATAGTAATAGCAGGCATCATGGTGCCTGGCATAGTGCTTGAGGCAAACCAGAAAAGTGAACATGATCATGTGGCGAGGGTCCCTAAAAGCTATCTGCCTTCAGGCTCTGTAATGGCAAAGGAAGCATCTGTCAATCTGAAATTGTCAGAGAAGCTCTCGCTCATAGATGGGCAGTGGGACAGCACGACAGATGACGCCGCCTCTTATGAGATGGATGAGCAGGATTATCAGGCAGTTGCCGCATGCAGAAAAAGCATGGAAAAGCTTTATGACGAAAAGCTCTATCCTGTAAATCTTTCACCTGACTACTCTAACTGGTATACGTGGGAGGCAGCAGCGAAAAAGGCATCGGATAATACCTTTAACACATATACGGCATATTACTGGATAATCAGGTTTGAGAAGTATGATGGTACACAAAATCATACAATCTGGATGCTTGAGGATGGGACAATCATTATGGCAAAAGCACATATGAAGGATATTAGTGATATGAGTGAATATAAAGAGGTTTTGCAGGCAGATGATGAATCACAGGCAGAAAATGATTTGTCTGCTTACAAAGGATATTTTGACTACAGCGGGATAGATTTTTCAAAGCTTAAACTGATATCCGAGACAACAGCAGTGGAGCAAAAAAATAATGAAAGCTATGAGGTGATGCAGTTTTTACAGGAAAATGAATATGTGTATGCGATTCATGAGAAGTGATATAGACCCGGTTTGCATAAGTATGTGCAGACCGGGTTTTTATAATAAAAAAAGCAATGTATGATACAAAAAGTTTACAACTGACATATATACTCATTATAACAACATGGAAGATAACTATTCTGAATAGTCACCGGGAAAGAAAAAAAGGGAGGAGAGCTACATATGGATAAAAGGGGTAACATGTCTTCACGAAATATGAGATTATTTGCAGCAATTATGACACTCATCGAGGCACTTGTCCTCACATCACTGGCAGGCTGTGCAGATAAAAAGGTAGATTATGGCACTGATACAGAAAAACTGACAAAAAGTGCTGTATGCAATGTAAAGGATTTTAGTACAGATGAGACCTACAGCGATGAGTTTTCCGTGCAGACAGAAATTGGAAATGTAAATATAGATATAAGTGTAAAAGTGGAACTGCCTGATTGTAAGACAATGTCAGTAGTTGAAGTGGAAAAGATACCTTATACTGCAAAGCTCAAGGAAAAGGTATTGAAGGCATACTTTGGAGAGTCGCAGATTTATTACTATGATAAGGAACATTGGACAAAAACACAGCTTCAAAATCTTATTGATTCCATAAATTCCTCAACAACACCAACTGATACATCTGGCACAGGAAACAGAGCTGAGTTTTTGAAGGAATATACGCATTATCTGGAAAATGCCGGGGATGAATGGACTATAGCTACAGAGTATGATTCATGTGATGAGTTTGTAGGGAAAAAAGGAAACACCTGGTATAACGTGAATTTTGTTGCAGATGGTGATGAAAATAAATGGCTGTCGGGAATTGGCGCAGGTCCGATTGAAGGATATACCAAAAAGGCAGGAAGTAATGAATATGAGTGGAGTAATATATTTAACGATGGATATGTGCAGCAATACTTTGGACCGGATTCACTCATGGAATATGATACGGTAAATGATATCACGGATTCACAGGATACATCGGGAGAGGAAATCGCGCAGGAGGAAAATGAATCGGGTATCACAATAGAAGAAGCGGGGAATATGATAGACAGCTTTTTGAAAGAGACAGGTTTTTCATCCATCCCGCAGACTGAGAGCTCGCAGCTGAAATGGAGTGGATATAACGAAAGAGCCAATCAGGTGTATCAGGAAGATGATATACATGAGTGTGTAAGTGGTTATAGATTTTACTACAATATCGGAGTTGGCAAAATATTATTTGATGATGCTTTAAACCCGATGGATTACAGCGGATACAATATGAAATATGGTGATAGTATAGAGGATACTTTTGATAATGAATTCTACAATTTTTATATTGATAAATATGGTATAGGTACTTTCTTTATAGACTGCCCGGTAAGTATAGTAAGAAAACAGGAAAATGTAGAAATGCTTCCTTTGGAAAATATATTTGATATTGCCCGGGATGAACTTAAAAACAATGCTGATGAATATGTACTGGATACAAATGTAAAATATTACACTCTAAAACTTGCATACATAAGGGTAAACAACCGGACTGATATGCAAAAATACAGTTATATTCCGGCATGGAGTCTGGAATTGCTGCAGAAAGGCACTGCAAATGCATGCCCTGTATTTATCAACGCGATTGACGGAAGTGTGATACATTCGGACGATCTGAGTTAAGATACAGAATGTTTACATTAGACCGTACTTTCACAGGAATAATTATGTTGTAGAAAAAAATGTGACATATCAGGGAGGATTGGCATATGAGAAAACACACAAGAATACTCGCAGCGGCTATGACGATCGTTGAAGCGATAGTAATCATCTCACTCACAGGCTGCTCAGGCAAAAAAGTAGATTATGGGAATGAGAGCGAAAGTAAAGAGACAAAAAATATGTCTGTCTTAGCTGATATCAGGGCAGACTCCGGCTGGAATGAAAACTTTACCATACAGACCGGTAATGGCGAGAAAACAGTATATGTAAATGCAAATATTGTAGTTCCGGACTTCGATAACATGTCGGTTGTTGAGGTGGAAAATGTAAAGATAGATGCTGATTACAAAAAGCGTTTTCTGGATTTATATTTTGGTGGGAACGAGTACTATTATCACGATCCGGATCATTATACTGTTGACGAACTGAATGAGGTCATAGAGGACCGGCAGAAAACACAGGATGAAACTCACAGTGAGTGGTTGGAACAGCGGCTGGCTGAATATAGGGATAAGCTTGAAACGGCAAAGACTACTTATACCGTGGCAAAGGATCTCGAAAACTGTGAAGTATTTGCAGGCTACAAGGGTGATGTGTTCTGTGAGGTGGATTTTGAGGCTCACAAGGTACATGCTTACGCCTTGCATCAGTCCGGGACAGATTACGGTCCACCATCTTTAAGGAATGAGGACTATGATACCATAACGCAGACTTTTCAGGATGATGATCTAAAGGATAAGGCAGACGAGACCTCAAATGAGGGCAGTAAATCTGCCGCATCAGCCAAAAAAGAAGCCGGGGATTTCCTTAGTAAATTGGGAATGCAGGATCTGGTGGAACGAGGTGAATGTGAGTGCAGCTGGATAGGGTTTAATAACAGCGAAGAGGGAAATGACTATCAGACAGCAGTGTGGGGATATATTTATTCATACGCGACCGGCATAGACGGAATCACATTTAAGGATGGATTTGATATGGATACCTATTTGTCGGTGTATGAAGCAAATGATAGTGATATAGATGATGTTACACTGCCTGACAGTACACTTCTTACAGTCACGGATGATGGAATAATCGATGTGCAGATGGAATATCCGGTAAATGTAACACAGATCTATAAGGATGTGGAGCTTATTTCTCTGAAAAATATAGAGCAGATCATCAAGGCGGAGATTACGGAAAATCCTGATAAATATGATATTGCATCGTCATTCAATAAGCTACAGCTTAGTTATCTTAAGATAAGAAGTGACAGTGAGCAGGGAAAATACAGCTATGTTCCGGCGTGGGCACTGTCACGTCTGGTAGACTACTCCAATGAGCAAAATGCTATCTTTGTAAACGCTATAGATGGAACAATCATAAATTTGGAAAATTCACTGTAAAGGAGAGGCTATGAAGAGGAAAAACGTTATTATACCGGCGTTGGTTCTTGCAATAGCATTAACCGGCTGTTCAGGAAAAAAAGTAGATTACAATATGGAAACTGAAAATATAAACACAAAAGCAGGAAGCGATATAAGCGCGTTTGACGACAGTACGAAATGGAATGACAGCTTTTCTGTTGAGACATCGGACAAAAGTGTGGATGTGGATATTTCAGCAGACATTACCCTGCCGGACTGCAAAAGCATGTCGGTTGTTGAGGTGAAGAATATAAAGGTGGGTGCCGATTTCAAAAAGAGTGTGATAGAGGCTTATTTTGGCGATAGTACCGTATATTATCACGACATACCTCATTATACGAAAGAAGAGATATATCACAGTATGGAAGTTGTAAAAAATGCGATTGCCGGGTATCAGCAGGAAATTGATGCGGGACGTATCACAGAAGAGGGCGTCAGCAGGGTGATGAAAAGTGAAAATGATCTGCTGGAACAGTATGAAAAGGCAGAACCGTCTGCACTGGATACGCGTGAAAAAGCTACAGATTATACGGATTGTAATGAGTATCTGGGATATATTGGTAATGTTTTCTGTGAGCTTAGATTTGGAATTGCTGAGGACGGCTCTCTTGAATATATTTCAGCACAGCCTCTTAAGGCAGGAAGTGAGGGGACATCATATGATAGCAGTGAGTATGGCTATTACGGACCACCATCATTTGAACAGGAGCAGGGTGTAGGGGGCCTTAATGGAGGTTCTACAGGTGGAGATACTACCTCTGCATATGACAACGAGTGTGTATTGACCAAAGACGAAGCTGTAAAGAAGGCAGAAGAATTTCAAAATAAATTAGGCAGGGCTTCACAGGTATATATAGGAACCTCAGACTACGAGTGGAGCGCAGGAGTGATAGAGGATGGCGATGATACCGTAAAAACTGATGATAAAGAGAGCGTTATAAAGGATACAGCCTGGGGATATATCATAGATTATGGCGAGGGTGTGGATGGCATAGCGTTTTGCAAGTCACTCGATTTCACCCGGAATATGGATATATGGGAGAAACTCGATAACTATGATGATTTTATGCCATATGGCAGCAGTTCCTTTATTGTGACGGATCAGGGAGTGACGGAATTTACTGTTTCTTACCCGGTTGATATTGTAAATGAGTCAAAAAACGTAGAACTTTTGTCAATGGACACTATAAAAGAGATCATCAAGGATGACATGACAAAGAATTCAGATCAGTATGATTTTACACAAAATCACACTTACAACAATCTAAAGCTCGGATATATCCGTTTGAAGGATGCATCTGACAAGGATAAATATACTTATGTTCCGGCATGGTGTCTGTCAAAACAGGATAAGGGCTACGACAGATATCCGGTGTATGTGAATGCTATAGATGGCACGATCATAAGGATTGATGATCTCATATAAAATTTAGCTAATGGATCGGGTTCATATTTTGATTGAAAAGATGTGAAAAATATATGATTAACAGAAAGAAAAAATATATAAGTCGTTTGACACTTACCGTTGCAATTACCTCTATTTTATTTTCAGGATGTGGGGCGGCACAAAAGGAGCTTGCACAGACGGACAGAGCTTCCTACGAGAAAATATCATACCAGACAGTTACGGTACAGAGCGGTTCACTCACACCGCAGACTACCATCAGTCTGAGAGCGCAGGGCTATACCAGGTTTTCCTATGGTGCGACAAACACGGAGCTTACGCTCGAAAAGGTAAATGTGGCAGTGGGTGATCATGTGAAAAAGGGCGATATACTGGTGGCTTTTAAATCCGGGGAGATACAGAAAAAGATTGAGGACTACAGCGGGCAGATCAGCCAGAATAAGCTTCTGGCAGAGCACTACAGGGCTATTATGAAAATCGATGATACTCAGGATTATTCAAGCGATATTGCCCAGCTTGATAAGGATACAGAGGTTGCGCAGCTTTATCTTGATGAGGCAGAGGAAAAACTGTCGAGATATCAGATCACGGCATCCGAGGATGGCACGATCACAGCAATGAACAATTCGCTTTTGGCGGGAGTTTTTGAACCGGGCAGCAATCTTATAACAGAAATCAGCGGAAACGGCAATTACGAGGCTGACAGACCGGAAGGTTATGACTTTAATGTAGGTGATGTATACACGGCAACAGCATCTGATATAGAGTTTGAACTTAAGGTAAAAGAGGTGGACGATAAAAAGGTTGTTTTTGAACCGGTATCGGACATGTCGGCAGTATCGGATGCACAGATATTTTCCATGGAAGTGACGCGCCCTGCTATAGAAAATGCTGTGTATGTGCAAAAGGACGCAGTACATGAGAAGGACGGCAGCTATTTTGTATATACACTGGATGAGAATGGATACAGACAGGCGGTATGGATAAGTGCCGGAGATCAGGTGGGAGACTACCGGATCATCACAGAAGGACTTAAAAGCGGGGATGAGGTGGTTTTGCAGTGAAGAACAGAAACCTTTTATCAATAAAAAAACTGGCAGTACTGGGGATATGTGTATCGTTTGTGGCAGGCGGCTGTGGAAAAATGACAGAAAGCAGCATACCAAAGCTTGAAGAACCTGTAGCGTTAAATGAAGCCTATAGACCTGTGGAATACGGTACGATCGGCTCCATGCATGTGCTGATGGCTACCGCAGTTCCAAGGGATTACTGCAATTACTACGGTGCCAATGTCAATATTTCACAGATATATGTGGAGCCGGGAGATACAGTAAATGCGGGGGATGTGCTTGCAGTCTGTGATGTGGATGAGGCAAAAAAACAGTTGCAGGAATGTAAGGATGCGCTGGCGCATGAGAATGAGACATATGAGATATCCGCGCAGATCTCGGATACGCAGATCAAATTATGGGAGAGTCAGGCAGCAGGGCAGGAGAACAACACACTGATAGCCACAGAACAGGAAAATGAGCGGTACGATAAGCAGCTTCACGAATACCGCGTGCAAAAGATCAATGAGCAGATGGCTTTATATCAGCAGATCGTTGATGATGGAACGCTTAAGGCAGCCCACAGCGGTCTTGTCACTTACACTAAGAAGCTGACAGGTGGAAGGTCTGCTGCGGCATACGAGAATATAGTTATTGTCTCCGATACGGATGACCTTGTGCTGGATATAAAAGATACAGCCATAAATGAGTACAAATACAGCGATTATGACAAGAAATATGTGATAGTCGATGGCGAAAAATATGATGTCACCGAGTCTCAATATACATCAGAGGTTTTGGTACTTTCGAAGATAAACAACCGCTATCCGGATGTGTGCGTGGAAAGCAGGGAAAAGCTGTTTCTTACGGCAGGACAGATGTATCCGGTATATTTTGAAAAGACAAAAGCAAATCAGGCACTTGTCGTGGGAAAAGATTCCATCTATAAGGATGGCGATACCAGATATGTCTATGTGAAAAATGATGAGGGCGGCCGCGAGAAACGCATCATAACAACAGGTGAGTCTGACGAAAACTATACACAGGTCACAGAGGGCTTAAAAGAGGGGGAGCTGGTCTACTATAATTCTACAGATCAGGTTCCGACAAGGTACAGCAAATATACGGTAACAAGGTCTGACTTTGATATAGCAAACTACGGTGTGAGCTACAGCAGATCTGACGCAGGGACGATAACCGAAACCTGTGATTATGAAGGGCAGATCGTTTCTGTCAATGTGAAGCAGGACGATACGGTAGAAAATGGGATGCTGCTTTACGTGGTGGATACCGGAGAGGGCAAAGCTGCCATAACAGAGGCAAAAAATGAGATCGACGCGGAGAATGAATCCTATGCGCACAAGATCGCAGATTACGATAAACAGGTAAAAGATTTATCTGAAGGTGGTAGCAGCGCAGAAGAAAATAACAAACAGGATGAAAAGCCGGATACAGCATATGAAGAGCAGCAGTTGAAATTGAACTTACAGCTGCTTGATCTGCAGAAAAAACTTGCCGGTGCAGACCACACCTATCAGCTTTCCCGGCTACAGTCAGCATATGACAGTATAAGTGCTGGAAATGACGGCAAAGGAAATATTTCAGTATATGCCAAAAATGACGGCAAAGTTTCAAAGGTGAGTGTCAAGGCAGGAGATAATGTGGAGGAAGGCTCAGATATCCTGCAGATAACCGGAAATTCCACGGACGTACTGCAGGTCCTGGTAAAGGATAGCAATAACTATAAAGTATATACGGACAATATAGCAGATGTGGGAGAGCGCGTATCACTTGAGCTGGACGGTACAACAATCTACGGAAACTGTATCGGTTTTGCAGGTTACGGCAGACAAGCTCAAAAGGGATATATAAATCAGGATGATAAAGGTGTGCATATTACCGGAAACACAGATTCGGGATATGGAAATGCAGCATTTTATATAAAACTTGACAATGGAATACCGGATGATCTGACCAGGGCATCTGCTGTAAAGTTTTCTTATGTTTCTTTTAAAAAGGTGGTAGTGGTGCCGACTTCGATCATACACAAGCAGGTCAATCCTATGGACAAAGATGATATATCATACTATGTGTGGAAAATTGATGGGGACAGCGTGGTAAAGCAGCCGGTAATATTGGGCGATTATACATCAGGCAGCAATACACTTGTGCTTTACGGTATTGATGAGGGCGATGAAATATGTTTGGCTTCGTAATTAATAAATTAAAAAACAGAAAATGGTTAAATTTGTGTCTGCTTATGGGAGTGGCTTTGTTTATAGCACTTTTTGTGTGCCACTCTATGTTTGAAAAGGGTGCGGGAAATCAGATACTCGACAGACTTTTTACGGATCATGCCACACAGCAGAATGAGTTTCCTGCACAGATGAGCCGCGAGGGAACATATGCGGTGGCAGATTATCCTGATTCGCAGTCAGTACTTGATAAGCTGTCAGGATACGAGCAGAAGTGGACTGAATATGTGGATATAAACAAGGTTTCCTCACAGCAGCTTATCACACTCCCAGGAGGACGCGCGGATACAGAGTTTGGAGGACCTAACAATTATTTTACAATAGGATATCTGCCGGGACTTTCGGAGTACGCGGATGTTGTAAAATCTCAGACTGACACAGCCACATTCGAATGCAGTATAAGCGAAAAGACAATGGATCACTACGGACTTGTAGCAGGTGAAAAAATCTATTTACATGTACCTGATGGCAGTGGGAAAAAGGAAATTTCTTTCGTCATATCACAGATCTGCCGTGAAAAAGATATAAACGATCCGTATTGGGCCAAGACGCTTTCAGATATGGGCGATGTGATATTTGTTTCGCAGGATGTTTTTGACGAAATGATGCAGTATTACAGCGAGGACAATATCAGCTACAGTGATTTTATCATGCTGGATTACAGGCAGATCAACACGGAAAATGCCTCACTTTATGACGGGTATATGGAGCAGTTTAAGGATGCTGACAAGCTCTACAATGACAACATCCGTGATACGCTGGAGCTCTTTTTTACACAGCAGAAGACGATAAAGCTGATGCTTTGGGCGTTGGAGCTGCCGTGTCTTGTGCTTTTGATTTTATTTATAAGAATGATATCTGTACAGATACTTTCGCTCGAGCAAAATGACATACTTGTTTTAAGAAGCCGCGGTGCGACAAAATTACAGGTATTTATTTTGTACTTACAGCAGTCGGGAATAATAGCGTTTGCGGGCTGTGTACTCGGAATAGTACTCGGATATATAATGTGCCGCGCTGCCGCATCTACAGACGGATTTTTAAGATTTACGGCAAAGGATATAAGCACTTACAAATTTGTATGGCAGATGCTTGTCTATGCGGTGGCAGCGGCAGTTATCATGGTGCTGTTTATCACAGTTCCGGTGTGGAAAAAATCAAAGGATGCCATATCAGAGCGCAGCAGTAGGGGACGAATATCAAAGAAAAAGCCTCTTTGGGAGAAATGCTTTATAGACGTTATACTTTTGGCTCTGTCAGCATATCTGCTTTACAATTACAACAAGCAGAAGAGTACGCTTGCGATATCTGTTCTTGAGAACAGGAGCATAGATCCTGTCATGATACTGGACAATTCGCTTTTTATATTTGCAGCGGCACTTTTGTGCGTAAGACTTACCGGACTTATTATTCTGCTTGTGGACAGGCTCTTTAAAAAGCATTTTTCTCCGGCAATGTATGCATCATTTTTACAGCTAAAACGAACCAGATACAATCAGGGATTTCTGGCAGTATTTCTTATCATGACAGTGGCTGGCGGTATTTTTGACGCGAATATGGCGCGCACCATGAACAGCAATATGGAGCAGCGTATCGTCTACAATGTGGGCTGTGATGCGATATACAACGAAGATTTCAGACTCAGGATACAGTACAATAAAAAGGGCTCTGTAAACTGGATGTATGACGAGCCTGATTTCGGTAAATACGAGTCGCTCAAAAATGAGGGCATCTGTGACGGTGTCACGCGTGTGCTTGAGGACGAGAGGGTAGACATTTCCGCAGGCAGTGGTTCGGTTTCGGATGCATATCTTATGGCGATAAACACAAAAGAATTCGGTGAGACTGCGAAATTGCAGAGTGACCAAAATGATGATATTAATGACGCTCACTGGTTCAATTACCTGAATGAGCTGGCAAAAGAGCCGGACGGAGTCATCATTTCGTCAAATCTGGCAAAAGATCTGGGACTTAAAGTTGGTGACAGCTTAAATTACTCAAGGTATGTACCGGAGGCTGTCGATGAAGATCAGATCTACGCATCCGAGAATGTAAAGGTATGTGCCATAGTAAAAGGTTTTCCGGGCTACGAGCGTTACACCTATGAGACAGATGCAGACAAAAATGTGACCGAGCAGGAGAAATACCTGATCGTTGCAAATTATGCTACGGTTGTGGAAAAGTTCGGCATGACACCGTACAGTGTGTGGATGAACCTGTCAAAAGGAAAAACGGTGGATGATATTGTGGGATATCTGGGCGGTGAGAACAGTGAAAATTCAGATAGTACAGCAGACAATTTAACAGACACTCAAAGTGAAAAAGTACAGAGTGAAATATACAGGAATATAACATCCGCGCAGCAGCTTATAGACGAGAATAAAAACTCAGCCACAGTGCAGATCACAAACGGTATGTTTACATTAAGTTTTATACTTTCACTGATAGTGTGCTCAGTAGGATTTTTGCTGTATTGGGTTATGACACTAAAACAGAGGGAGCTGCAGTTTGGTATATACCGCGCAATGGGAATGAGAATGAGAGAGGTAAAAGCAATGCTTTTAAACGAGCAGATATTTTTATCATTTCTGCCGCTTCTTGCGGGAGCAGGCATAGGTATAACTGCAACAGCGATGTTTGTAAGGCTCATATCGATCATATATCTGCCGCAGAAACACAATATCGGAGTAAATGTATATATTTATCCATCTGATATGCTGGAGCTTACAGGAGTACTTTTCGTGGCTGTAGCCGTATGCTATGTGGTTATCAGCAGACTGCTTAAGAGTATGAAGATAGCACAGGCACTAAGGCTTGGAGAAGATAGTTAGCAGATAAAAATGATTTTGTGGTAGTCGGTAGAAGGTTTTATAGCATGGTAAATGAGGTCGTGACATATGGAAAATGCGATAATTGCTCAAAATATAAAAAGATATTTCAAGGCGGGAGATGGTACAACAGTCCACGCACTTGACGGAGTATCCATGGAGATAAAAAAAGGAACACTTGCCATCTTAAAAGGGCGTTCCGGCTCCGGAAAGACCACACTTCTTAATATCCTTAGTGCGCTTGATATGCCGACAGAGGGAAGTGTGCAGTTTCTGGATAAAAATCTCGAGCAGATGACCGAGAAAGACCGGGAAATGCTAAGGCGGTATGAGATGGGATTTGTATTCCAGTCTATAGCACTAATTCCCACGATGACGGCATATGAGAATGTGGAATTTGCCCTTAGACTTGCGAAAAATAAACGTCAGATACAGAAGAATTTGACTGAAATGGATAATGACATTGGAGATGCAAAAACCGATGTGATAAATGAGAATACGCATGACAGAGTATCAGAGCTGCTGGAGCGTGTCGGACTCTCAAAGCGCATGAACCATATGCCGGAACAACTATCGGGAGGTGAGCAGCAGAGAGTTGCGATAGCGCGCGCTGTGGTTCATCGCCCGAAGGTGGTCTTTGCGGATGAGCCGACAGGAGCACTTGATACCGCTTCTGGATTTGAAGTCATGCGATTGTTCCGTGAGTTGATAGACGATGAGGACATCACAATAGTTATGACCACGCATGATCCGAACCTGATGGAGCTGGGAGATGAAGTGTTTGAGCTTAGTGACGGCATAGTAATTTAAATTAAAAAGGGGAAAAGTAGATGATAAACTGCGATGGATTGGTAAAAATATATGAGACAGACGATAAAAAGGTGATGGCACTGGAGGGGCTTGACCTGACGGTGGAAACAGGGGAGATGCTTGCGGTAATAGGAAAATCCGGCAGCGGAAAATCCACCCTTTTAAATATGATAGGAGGACTGGAAACACCAACGGCTGGAGTACTCACTATTGACGGAAAAGATATTTCCACATATTCAGAAGCTGAAATGGTGAGATACCGCAGGGACAAGGTAGGCTTTGTGTGGCAGAAAAGTGCCAAAAATCTGTTCCCATACCTGACTGTGCTGCAGAATGTCGAGGCAGTGATGATGTTTGAAAATGCAGGTAATACCGATAATTTAAAACACGGAGAAATTATAAAAAAACGCAAGGATAATAATAAAAGCTATGCCCTTAAACTGTTAAATGCAGTGGGATTACAGGAGCATAAGGATAAGCTTCCGGCTCAGCTATCGGGAGGAGAGCAGCAGCGCGCAGCGATAGCGGTGGCACTGGCAAATAAGCCGGACATACTGCTTGCGGATGAGCCGACCGGAGCTGTGGATACAAGGACTGCTGATACAATCTATGAGCTGTTTCATAAGCTGAACAAAGAGCTTGGTATAACCATCATCATAGTCACACACGATATGGCACTTGCAGGCCGTGTAGACCGCACAGTGCTTATATCTGACGGAAAGGTAAGTACGGAGAAATTGAAGAAACACCCTGCAATGGAATATACGGTATTGGATAAGGCACACAGGATAAAACTCACTGATGAGATGCTTGAGGCAGCGGGGATAGAGTCTAATAAGGTCAGGGTTGATGTGCAGGATGGAAAGCTTGTGATATCGCGGATTTAAGACATATTAAACGTTTAGTGTTATAGAGACACAAAATATATCATTTTCGTTTTTGACAGAGATAAAACCACTATTTCTATTTACACATTCTTTGACATTTTCAAGCCCATATCCGTGGATAACTCCGGCTTTTTTTACCGAAACCTGTGGAATAGGATTGGATATTTCATAAAGCAGCACATGATTTTTCTGGCGCAGCGTACATGAGATGGATGGTTTGTGATCTGCCGGAAAAGCATCGCAGGCTTCTATTGCGTTATCCATAGTGTTTCCGATGATTATGTACAGGTCAACAGGCGAAATGTTAAGGTCAGTGTCCAGCCATAGATTAAAGTTTATGGAGATTCCCAGACTGCCTGCTTTATTAGAGCCATAGTTTAGGATGCCGTCAACAATGGAATTACCGGTATCAATCATTTGGTCAAGGCTTGAAAACTTTTTCTTTAAGGCAGAGAGCTGACTTTCGGCTTCAGGTCGTGTTTTCGTAGAAACCAGATTTTCCATTGCCAGCATGTATTTTTTTATATCATGCCAAAGTGCGCGGGATTCGTCCTGACGAGCAATGATATCCTGATAGTAAAGCTCCTGTTTGGCAAGCTGCTCCTGCATACAGAGCTGATTTTTCTGTAATTCATAAGATTTCTTTACTATTTCCGTATATCCACAAACCACTATATTGATAACAAGCATACATATGGTGGTCATCACAAAGGTGGAGTATTTACCATTGTCAATAAAGGTAGTGTACTGGGCAAACAGAATAAATATGCTTGACAGATTGCAGAGCATGAGTGGTATGGCATGCAGTAGAGCTTTTGAATCAAATCGGGCATTGGTAAATAAAATAATTATGACCAGCAAAAACAGATGAATAATCTTGCTTGTGGTATTGTAGATAAGCCGTCCTTCACTTATTCCTAAAAGTTCATTTATTGAAATTCCAAGTCTGGAAAGTACAAACGCACCAATAACATCGGAAAACATCGACGTAACAAAAAATAATATAATAGTATAGGTGATTTGGAATATTTTGCATTTGAAGCAGAAAGTATAGCATAAAAACAAAAATAAGCTGATAATGACAAGCCGTATAAACATAGGTGTATATAGGGTTGATAGCATTATGACCGCAAAGAGTGATATGCAAAATAGGATAATATATCTGCGGGAAGGGTATACAGGTCTAACCTCTTTATGAAAGAAGTAGAAAATAAGCAGGCATTCTATAATAATGGTATATACTTCAATTGGAAAATTCATTTGATGGTACCTCGTATCAAATTGTTAAAGCGCTCTTGGAAAATGGTCTGTTTTTTCCGCGAAAGTGGAATTTTGCAGCCGTCAGTCATAGTGACAGCAAGTGGTGTAAAGCTGTCCACATAATTCAAATTGATGCAATAACTTCTGTGAATCTGTACAAATGAAGGATATGAAAAAACTGAAATCATATTTTCCATTGAATCCTTTATCTCCAATGTGGATGTATTTGCAAAATGAAAAATAATGTGCCGGTTCAGACTCTCAAAATATATGACATCGTTTATAGAAATCATTTTCTGAGTTGAACCACACATTACCGCTGCCTTTTGCGGAAGAATCTCGTCAAGAGCCTCCCTGACAACACTTTGAAACATTGTAATCGTTATCGGTTTGCATAAAAATCGAAAAGCAATTCCATATCCTCGGACTGCATACTGCAGTGCGTTTGTCGTAAAAACTATTACGGGACGAGGAGAATATCCTGCTAAAATAGAGCCAATTTCAAAACCATTTGGCTTATCCATTTCTATATCAAGAAAAATTAAATCATAAAATTGGGATTTAAAAGCCTCAAGCAGGGCAGAGGCAGACAGGAAAGTAGAAATATTGTATGGTAATTTGCATGATTTGCAGTAATTGTAAAGTATATCAATATCTTGTTGTTCATCATCACAAATAGCAATATTCATAAAAATAATCCCCTTATCAAAACAATTA
>OHMN01001093.1_pt1 | contig 19785 bp, 18 predicted proteins | sample 1569361 | NCBI WGS metagenome assembly OHMN01 (sample SAMEA3541508, study PRJEB24748) | human gut metagenome | biome: human gut; feature: human-associated habitat; material: faeces | place: China | collected 2012
GTTAGCGGCTTGTGCTGTGGTATCTGCCGCTTTGGTGGGCTGCGGGAGCAGTTCCTCTACGGAAGGAAGCGGTTCCGCAGCAACAAGCACTGCGGCGGTAAGCAGCAATGCAGAAAGCAGTGCGGAAGAAGTAAATACCGTTGCAATTGGTGAAACAGCAACCATTGGTAGCTGGGAAATTACAGTAACCTCTGTAGAATATGCCTCTGAACTAACTCCAATCTCTCAGTCACCGGTGGCCAACAATACTCTTTCTGCGAGCGAAGGCAATCAATTTGCCATTGTGAATGTACAGGTGAAAAATATATCTGAAGATTTAGACATCTTTTTGCCTACTTCCTCATTCACAGAATATATAGAGGAAACATTAATTTACGATGGAAAATATAATTACAACGGACGTTCTACAGAGGGATTAATGAGTACCTATAACAGCTTGATAAACAAAACGGTATCTCCGTTGGAAACCAAAACAGGATACATTGCATTTGATGTTCCAAATGAAGTAGCGGAATCAGAAAAACCATTACAATTAAAAATTGAGCATAAAAAGAATTCGGATACTTTGGATTCTGTTACATTCAACCTAAGATAATTTTTAAGAATATCCAGCAATCTATCAAGCCATATTCATGGTAGGATTGAAATTGATAGATATATACGGAGTTCTTACAATATTGCATTACTGATAATATAGCAGCACAAAGCGACATATGTAAAATCAAACATGAATTTGGAATATTCTCCTTAATATATGATGTAATTTATCATGATAAAGGGGAGAAAACGTTATGAAAAAAGTATGTTTCGTGTTAGCGGCTTGTGCTGTGGTATCTGCCGCTTTGGTGGGCTGCGGAAGCAGTTCCTCTACAGAAGGAAGCGGTTCCGCGGCAACAAGCACTGCGGCGGTGAGCAGCAATGCAGAAAGCGGTACTCAAGAGGAAACAAGCAGTGTGATAAACAGTGCTTCAGAAAACTCTGATGAGATGACATTGGACTTATATGTAAAAATTTTCAAGATTCCGGTGAGACAATAAAGTTGGAAGAACGGAACCCTTATTACGAAATGGTTGGAGAAAAAGACGAAATTATGTTCTATCTTGGAAATTTGGCTGTCAAAATATATCAGTATGAGTCGGTTGAAGTATTGGAAGCGGCAAAACAGCAGTATGCTTCACTTGCTGATATGACGCAAAACGGAATATTTATACTAAATACAAATAACGAAACAGCAAAGGAAATTTTTAATTCCGAAAGCAAATAAATTGTTTGATGATGCAGGCATTGCAAATCAGTGTAAAGTATATTTTGTACATTTATTGTTTTAACTGTTTAAGAATGATAAAGTACATTTGAGCAAACTTATTTTGCATATGCAGGCTGATACACGGCAGAAACTGTTTTATAAAAAATCTTTTCTAAAAAAGCGTTTACAGAAATGTAAGCGCTTTTTTTATACCTTTTTTCAGAAAGGAGGTATCACCATAGAGACAATACAAACATCCATAGAATTACAAGACAATGTCACAAAGCCTTTGCGCAATATGCAAAAGGCTATCGAAAATGTCATTGCAGGATTTGAACGAATGCAGAAAATTTCAAGCAAAGCAGTGAATACCGCCTCAATACAGCAGGCAAAAGGACAAATCAATCAGATGTCTGCGGCAATGAGCAAAGCAAAAAACAGTGTTGCGCAAACTGCAAGCAGTCAGCAAAAACTGACAGCCCAATTGAATAGCGGAGGCAGCGCAGCGTCTGCCTTCCAGGGAAAGATACAAAGTATGGTATCTTCAATTGCCAATTTACAAAATTTGAAAAAAGTATTGAATTTATCGGATACCATTACCAATACAAAAGCACGTCTCGATTTGATGAATGACGGTATGCAGACCACAGATGAACTGCAAAAGAAAATCATGGATTCTGCCAACCGTTCCCGTTCTTCCTATCAGGCAACTGCCAATGCGGTTACCCAAATGGGAACCATGGCAGGAGATAAATTCAGCAGCAATGATGAATTGATACAATTTACAGAACTGCTTAATAAACAGTTTGCTATTTCGGGAACAGGCACCCAAGGCATGGATTCCGTTATGACACAAATCACACAGGCCATGAGTTCAGGCACTCTGAGCAGCACCGGATTTACGGAAATTTTGAGTCAGGCTCCTTCTGTCATTCAATCGCTGTCAGGTTACCTTAATATGCCAATATCAAAATTGCAGGAAATGGCGTCCAACGGACAAATCACGGCAGATACCATAAAAAATGCAATGCTGCTCAGTGCAGATGATATCAATGCAAAATTCAGTACCATGCCCGTGACATTTTCACAAATTTGGGAACTTGTCAAAAATACACTAATGACCGTCTTTATGCCTGTAATCAATTTTATTGGTCAAGCAGCCCAGTGGATATACAATAACTGGTCGACAATCGGTCCTATTTTCTACGGCATTGCCGCTGCGGTTGGCGTTTTGGTTGCAGCATTTGCTATATGGAAAGTAGTAACTGCTTTACAGACACTTGCACAATGGGCACTGAATACTGCCTTGTTTGCAAGTCCGATTACTTGGATTGTCGTGGCGATTGCTGTTTTGGTTGGTGCATTGATGTGGTGGGTATCCATCTGTGGTGGCGTAAGAGCCGCATGGCTTACCATGTGCAACTGGATTCAGATTGCGTGGGATGCTGTAAAAATTGGTGTGATGTCTGGTGTATACTATATCATTGATTGCTGGAACAATCTTATCAAAAATACCATGTGGTTAGGCATGCAGGTACAAAATATTCTGGGTGAAATGAAAGTAGTTGCCTTGGAAATTCTGGAGTCCATGTGTAATGGTGCCATAAAAATTATTAACTGGTTTATCGGTCTGTTAAACACATGTTTCGGTTGGGCCGGTGTACATGTGGAACCAATTCAGGATGCCACTTTCGCTACAATGGAACGGGAACGATTTGAAAAACAAAAGCTGGCGCGACAAATGGATTTTAACGAATATGAGCAATCATTAATTAATGATATGGATGCACGTTGGACAAAAATTGACACTTGGAAGTCCGAGGCCGCGGCAAGACAGCAAGAACGGGAGAACGCGATAGCGGCTGCCAAAGCAGAAGCGGAAAAAACACCGGAAAATCCGCTTCAAGATTTATTGAATCAAAATCAGCAAACGTCGCCTTACAGCAGTGATTTGGGCGGTATTGCGGCAAATACGGGCAGCATAGCCGACAGCACGGCAGGCATTGCGGATGGTTTGGAAATTACCCAGGAAGATTTAAAATACATGCGGGATTTGGCAGAGCAGGAAGTCATTAACAGATTTACTACCTCACAAATCAAAATCGATATGACAAACAACAACAGCATCAGTTCAAACATGGACCTTGACGGCATTGTAAATCATTTGGAAGCCAAATTGCATGAAGTCATGGTATCAACGGCAGAGGGGGTTCATTAGTGGCTTATCATGTATATTTGGGCGATACGGAACTGCCCGTACCACCCGAAAAAATCGATTTGAAAATCTCAGGAAACAACAAAACACTTACGCTCATCAATGACGGTGAAATCAATTTGCTGAAAGTACCCGGCTTGAGCGAAATCAGCTTTGAAATGCTGCTGCCTCAAGTGCAGTATCCGTTTGCGTACTATCCCGACGGCTTTCAACAGGCAAATTATTATCTTGACATACTGGAAAATCTTATGGTGGGACGCAAACCGTTTCAGTTGATTGTATCCCGCACATTGCCTAACGGTATTCCTCTGCATGATACCAACATGAAGGTTTCCCTTGAGGAATACAGCGTGACGGAAGATGTGCAAAACGGATTTGATATTACCGTATCCGTTACCTTGAAACAGTACCGCGACTATGCCACCAAAGTCATACAGGTCATAGAAAATCAAGCAAATATCAACAGTGACCGTGCAGGTGCACCGTCCTATCAAAGTTATACCGTGGTATCGGGAGATACGTTGTGGGACATTGCACGGCGCTGCTTGGGAAACGGCACCCGATGGAAAGAAATCTACGACCTCAATGCGGATACCATTGAGTCTGCCGCACGCAGTCGTGGACTTGGCAGCTCCAGCACGGGACATTGGATTTTTCCAGGCACTGTTTTAAATATACCGTAATAAGGAGGAGATTACATGAGCGAATATGTTTGGCCTTGTCCCAACTATACCATGGTATCTTCGCCCTTTGGGTACCGCAACGGCATATTTACACCGGGGGCGGAATTCCACAAAGGCGTTGACTTGGCCGCTGCTACGGGAGCACCAATCCTTGCAACAAAAGCGGGTACCGTACTAACGGCAGGTTGGTCCGACTCCTTTGGCAACTGGATTCATCTTGACCACGGCAACGGTATTACCTCTCGATACGGCCATGCAAACAGCTTGCTGGTATCGGCAGGTCAAACCGTCAGCGCAGGACAAAAAATAGCAACCGTTGGGTCAACGGGTTGGTCTACGGGGCCGCATCTGCATTTTGAAATCATTGTCAACGGTTCTGTGCAGAATCCTCTCGATTTTGTAAGTGACAAAGATACGGTTGCAACGTCCAATCCTTCCAATCCGTCCTCTGCACCTGAAACCCAATATATATGGCAATCTCCGAAAGTGGATACACTGGCCTATTTGAACGCATTGTCTCAACTGGAAATGTCCACCGTTTCCGTTGATTTTAACACCGTTACCAAACAGGAAATCGGCGATAATCAGGTGAATTTGTTCATAGAAAACGGGAATACCATTTATGCCCCCGTTGTTTTGGACGAAATCAGCTTGACAACCGAATGGAAGGGCACTCCGGGACAATTGCAGTTCAGCATCAAAGCCGACAGCGAAGTGACATTTACGGAAGGCAATGTGGTAAGGCTCAACGTGGACGGAACCGACTTGTTTTACGGGTTTATTTTTACCCAAAAGCGAGACAAAGCAGGTACCATTGACATTACCGCATACGACCAGCTGCGTTATTTGAAGAATAAAGATTCGTATATTTATGAAAACAAAACTGCGGGACAGTTGGTGCAGATGATAGCAACCGACTTTCATTTACAGTGCGGAGAGATTGCAAACACAGAATATGTGATTGCATCAAGGTTGGAGGATAACTGTACGTTGTTTGATACCATTCAAAACGCATTGGATTTGACGTTAATTCATGAAAAAAAGCTGTACATACTGTATGACGATTTTGGCAAACTGACCCTAAAAAATATTGAGGACATGCGGCTGGATGTGTTGGTAGACAACGAAACCGCAGAAAACTACAGCTATACTTCCACAATTGATTCCAACACCTACAACAAGGTCAAAATTGCATATGACAACAATGAAACGGGAAAGCGAGAAGTGTACGTGGTGCAAGATGAGGGCAACATCAAGGAATGGGGCGTACTTCAGTACCACGAAAAGATGCAGAAAGGGGAAAATCCACAGGAAAAAGCCAATGCATATCTTTCCCTGTACAATAAGAAAACACGCAATTTGACCATAGACAGCGTTTTGGGCGACAAGCGTGTGCGCGCAGGTTCCAGTATCGCGGTACTGCTTGATTTGGGCGATATGACCGTACAAAATTACATGGTTGTACAGCATGTTAAGCATACCTTTACCAATCATCAGCATTTGATGGATTTGACATTAATGGGAGGGGATTTTTCTGTCTAGCAACAGTTTTATGCAAACCATTAAACAAGCTGCCGTTGAGGCAGTGGAGGCGGCAAAGCCATGCGCCATTGTGTTTGGCACGGTGAAAAGCACATCGCCGTTCTCCGTTACCATAGACCAAAAATTAACCTTAACCCAATCTTTTCTGGTCATCACGCAGCGTGCAAAAGAAAGTTTGCATACAGGAGATATTGCGGTTATGGTAAGAGTACAAGGCGGACAACAATATTTAGTCCTGGATAAGGTGGTGGAAGCATGACGCCAAACGTGGGAAATCAACTGAAAGCAGACTGGACCATACAAAAACAGCCCAGTAAAACCTACAAACTCAATCGAGACACCCAAACCATTGTAGGATATTGCGATGGCAGGGAAGCAATGGAACAAGCCATCTATTTGATTTTAAATACAGAACGCTTTGAGTGGATTATATACAGCTGGGCATACGGCTGCGAATTGCAGGGACTCTTTGGAAAACCCGTGCCGTATGCAGCGGCAGAATTGCAGCGTCGCATTACCGAAGCGCTGCTGCAAGATGACAGAATTTCAAAAGTTAACTCTTTTGAGTTAAAAATTCAAGGAAGAAAACTGGCGGTCACGTTTGAAGTGACCACAGAAAAAGGCGTGATTCCCGCCGGCAAGGAGGTGGTGATTTGATGTATGAATCACTTACATTTGAGGTACTGTTAAAACGCATGTTAGACCGCGTTTCCAACAGTTTGGATAAGCGAGAAGGCTCAATCATTTATGATGCCGCAGCTCCTGCGGCAAACGAGCTGCAAAACGCTTATATCAATCTGGATATTATGATAAATGAGGCGTATGCGGATACCGCATCCAGATATTATTTAATCAAGCGTGCGGCAGAAAGAGGATTGCTGCCGTATTCTGCAACAAAAGCCATTGTCAAAGGCGAATTTAATATAGACGTACCCATTGGAGCCAGATTCTCTTTGGAAGCGTTTAACTACATTGTACGTGAGAAAATCAGTCAAGGCGTGTTTCAATTGGAATGCGAGCAAGAGGGCACAAAACCAAACAGCTATTTGGGTACGTTGATTCCCATTGAATACATTGAGGGCTTAACCAAAGCAGAAATTACGGAACTGCTCATCCCCGGCGAAGACGATGAGGACACAGAGCATTTCAGACAAAGATACTTTGACAGTCTGGACAGTCAGGCATTTGGCGGAAATCAGAGAGACTACAAAGAGAAAACGGAAGCCATTGCAGGCGTAGGCTCTGTAAAGGTATACCCTGTTTGGAACGGTGGGGGAACCGTAAAGCTGGTCATTACCAACAGTGAAAACAAAAAGCCTTCTCCCACTTTGGTGGAACAGGTGCAAACGGCCATTGACCCTGTGCAGAATCAGGGACAAGGGTTGGGCATCGCTCCCATCGGGCATGTGGTAACTGTTCAGGGCGTAACGGAAACTGCTGTGAATATTACCACCAATATTACATATCAGGAGGACTGGAACTGGTCTGCAATCGAAGGTTATGTCAATGCTGCCATAGACCAATATTTTACGGATTTAAGTGCACAATGGGCAGAGGAAGAACATTTGATTGTCCGCATCAGTCAAATTGAATCCGCTTTGCTTGGCGTTACAGGCATACTTGACATTGGGGGCACAGCCCTCAACGGCGCCGAACAAAATCTTGTCATTGACAAAGACAGCATACCGATAAGGGGGACAGTCAGTGCAACCGAAACAAATTGATATGATGCGCAAAGTGCCCGATGTCCTGAAAGATGTCAGAGAAATCAAAGCACTGATGCATACGGAAACCATTGAGATGAATCTGCTCAGCGCCGCATTGGCGTTGTATCTGAACAACACGTTTGTGGATTCGGCAGACGAGTACGGTATTGGTCGTTGGGAATCCATATTGCACATTCTTCCAAAGCTGACCGACACCCTTGACGAAAGACGATTTCGCGTATTGTCCAGAATCAACGAGCAGCTTCCCTTTACATTACGTTCGTTGGAGCAACAGCTTTCCACATTATGCGGACCTGAGGGTTATACGGTTGAGCTGTTCCACGAACAATATTTACTTAAAGTTCGAGTGGAACTGACGGCAAAATCAAAATTGGAGGACGTACGTGCTTTGCTCAACCGCATTGTACCTGCCAACATGGTGATTGATTTGGATTTATTGTACAATCAGCACAGCGATTTTGACGGATTGACACATGAAGAACTGTCTGTTTATACACATCAACAACTGAGAGATGAGGTGATCAGTCATGGATAATACACCAAACATAAACTTAAAAAAACCAAAGCCGGAGGATTACTATAACATAAAGGACCATAATGACAACTCTGACATTTTGGATACAAAAATCAAAGAGCTGGATGCCGGCAAAATTGGCAAAGATATGATAGGTCAAAACAACGGCGTTGCGGGAGTATCGGCTCAGGGAAAAATCACTCCCATGCCAAGCGCTGCCGATATAGGGGCTGTACCTACTTCCAGAACCATTAATACAAAGCCCTTATCTGCCAATATTACCTTAAAAGCAAGCGATGTGGGCGCAGTGGATGCAACACAGGTAAATGTTCCAAACGGTGTTGCGGGTATCGGTTCCGACGGTAAGCTCCATCAAGTTCCCTCAGCTGAAAAATTAAGCGGCGAGCTTTTTATCATTTCCGCAACGCAGCCTCCCGTTCAGGAGGGAAAAATATGGTTGAAACCAATTACTTAGGAGGCGCTTTATGGGCAGCTGGTTAGCAACAACATCCATGGGCGACAGCCCTGTGATAAATGTTGAAATATGGACCGACGGAACGGTGCGCAACGGAACAAGCGTCACGGCATATGCAGCTTTGTGCTTGAAAGCGATTCAAGGTCAAAGCTGGTGGGGACTTGGCGTAAATGTCAGTTGGGGCTGGTATGATGGCTCAGGAAGATGGGTTCAAGGTCAGGACATTGTGATGAAGTCCAACTCCGAAACACAATGGGGAGACACATGGTATTGGGTCAATTTTACTGTGGATACAGGCAACTATGACGCAGGAGCAATCAATACTTCATTTTGTGTATATTCCAATACGGGAATATGGGGAGTTGCGGGTTCACCACAGTTTTGGTATGATTCGGGATATGTGGCTCCCTCACGAGGAAATGTAACGGTGGAGGTTCCTCCTCCCAACATAGATGCTTGGTTTGAAACCATCAATATAAACTGGGATTCTTTCAATGGAGGCACTTCGGGTACTTCTTACTATGGCATCTTTAAGCAGGAAGGGGACACATGGGACGGAACCTATTCGACTGCTTCAGGCATCGGGCAAGTATGGACTTCATCAAATCATGGCACGTTTCAATGGAATGGTTTGCCACAGTACCCCATGTACTACTTGAAAAATGTAAAAACAGGAAAATATTTAGATGTGGTAGAGGGGATATTCCAAAATGATCAACGTATTCAGACTTATGATTTTAACGGCTCACAAGCGCAGCGTTGGGGTTTTGAATCCATTCCCAATCTTGAAAACGGATATTACTTACATCCGGACTGTACCTATAACGCTATGATTCATACAGTAAATACTGCAACTGCAAGTGGTACAGAATTATGTTTATGGACATATACCGGAGCACCTACAACTCAATGGTTAGTCGAGCCAACCGGAGATCCCGATGGTTCGGTATACATAAGACTCGTAGCTAATACAGAACAGGTGATAGATGCGAACGTTGACACCGGTGGCATCACCATTTGGGAATTTTATGCTCAAGATAATCAGAAATGGATACTGGAAGATGCTTCCGATGCTTGGCGGGGCAAGTGGTTTCGATTTAACGTAGTGGCATTTGCAAATGACGAAAACACGTCAGACCAAACTACCTTCGTAGGTTCCTGGCGAAAAAATCAACGTCCCACACCTGCATTGAATCCGTCAGCAACGCCAAATCCTGTCAATTTGGGTCAACCCATTACGCTTGCTTGGAATGACAGTACGGATTCCGACTTTCGAGAAAATGACAAATATGAAATAGAACTGGAACGCAGCAGAAACGGCGGAAATTATGTCAAAGTGGGAGACGCTTTCTACAGCAATACCAACTCGATTTCCAATTACACAGGCTACGTAAGTTATGCCCAACCGGGAGATTTGTTCCGATTTCGTGTCAGAGCATACGACTTTTTTAACCTCTCTTCTGCCTGGTCTGTATATGGGACATTTGAGATACAAAAGTCAGGTATTAACTACCCATCGGGAGAGCAATGGCAAGGTCATTATGTATATGCGGCTGTAAACGGAACGTGGACGATGTGTCAGGTATTCACAGTACAGAACAATCAATGGACGCAATGCATTATGCAGTGAAAAGCAAGTATTTTCCAATACAGCAATCATATTCGGCCGATGATTTTGTAACACAGGGCGATATGCAACTCCATTGACAGAGAGGAACAAGTCCATAAATGTAACACACAGCATTCATTGCAGCAGTGAGTATGCTCCTATGGGTATCGTAAAGGAAACTGCAAATGCAATTCCAACGTAGGAACAAAGAAAGACACATATGTTTTCATACATGAAATTTGTCTTGTGCAGCAAATCAAATATGTTTCTATCAAAATGGAAAAGCAAGTCGTTTTGGTACCATTCATTTTGTTGATTACAGACATGGTTGACCGATTACAGTTTGGGTTTGCATATTGTTTTGAAAAGATAGAACAGTCCGTCATAACTGTGATAGGAATTGAATCTTGCATGGGTTTGCTGCTACGATATATCCATGGGTTTTAAGCAGTGAAAAAGAGATAGGTTCTGAAAATAACAGTAAAAATATAAATCAAAAGAGGAGGGCAGCGGTTTCACAGCCGTTGCCCTCTTTTTGTCGTATTCTATTGAATGTATATCACATATTGACTCAAATCAGTTTATTTTCGTTTACAATATAGAAATCGAACCGATAGGAGAAAACAATAGTTTTAGCTGTGGTAACAGATAAACGGTTCTTCTGTTTAACAGCGCTGTTATTTGTAACAGTTGGATATCGTTTGTCACTCCCGGGTGGAAAAGACAAATGTTTTCTTTGATTTTGTTCTCAAACGGTTGTAATGATCAGTTTCTGTCTGTCGGCAGGTGTGAACACAGTCATTTACGCAAAGTGATGAATCATATGTACATTTTCTTACATTCACATCCATGGATGATGAGCCGATGAAACATCATGGAAATGCAGCGAAAATCATATTGAAAAACAAAATCAGATATGATACTATGAAAACACATTAAAGGAGTTGTTCCCAAATGAGCGAGAAAGAAGTATTACAGGAATTACTGAAAACAGTGCAAGGCATGCAGAACGGCATGCAGGAAATGCAAACCAATATGCAAGAAATGCAGACCAACATGCAACAGATGCAAACTAACATGCGGGTAATGCAGAAAGATATATCCGAAATCAAGGATAAAACCCAAAACATTGAAAATAGGGTAGAGAACATCGAGAACAGGGTAGAAAATATTGAGAGCAGAGTAGAGAACATTGAGAGCAGAGTAGAGAACATCGAGAGCAGAGTAGAGAACATCGAGAGCAGAGTAGAGAACATTGAGAACAGAGTACAAAATATTGAGGAAAGAACGTTAAAGTTAGAGATTACACAGGAAAATGTTACAAACAAGCATATTGCTTTGTTAATGGAAGGACAACAGCTGAATGCGGAAAAATTGAAAGCGGTTGATCAAAAGTTGGAAAAGCTGGACAACATTGAAGCGGGCATGGTAGCTTTGGAAGCCATTACTATGCAAAATACCATTAAAATCAAAGAAAAAATCGGATAACAAATCCCCTTGCCTGCTTTGTGGGCAGGGGGATTTTTCATAGCAACAAATCATTGCACCAAGGAACAAAACTGCAAATCATTCATTTTTGTTATCATGAACTCCAAAGAATCAAAGAATCATCTGCTTCTTTTCCTGACTGAAACAGAAAAACCGCATCAATAGCTGCAAAGCTATTGATGCGGTTTCATATTTTTACAGTGTTCGATGTTCTGTTAAAAATCAATATGCTTGACATAGGGTGTGGTTTGATAAATCTTCATAATATCGGAGGAAGAATAAGAATTTGGTACCAAAATCGTCAATTTTACATCGGATTCTTCACATTCGGCGTCAGTTTTATGGGCTTCAATATCCATAATTTTTACCCGTTTATCCGGGAAGAGGGTATGAATCAATTCCAGCGGATCTTGGTTTGCTTTTACGGACAATGTGACATGAATGGAAACAAACGGTTTTAATACCCTGTTATTGCGGTGCAGCAACAGTTGAAGAATCACCAATAAAACTGTTGTAACAATACCGATGATGTACATTCCGCTTCCGATTGCCATGCCGATTCCAACCGTTGCCCAAATACCTGCTGCTGTGGTAACGCCTGAAATGGTTTGGTTGCGGACAAAGATAACGCCTGCGCCGATAAAGCCGACTGCCGTTACAATGCCTGCCGCAATACGGGAAGGATCCAGTCCAATGTTGCTTGACTGCAGGACGTCTCCAAATCCGTATTTTGAAATAATCATCATGAGTGCAGAGCCCAAAGAGACAATAATATGTGTGCGGATACCCGCGGTTTTCAGCCGTGTTTCCCGTTCAAAACCAATGCCGGCACCGCAAATAATAGACAACACGATTCTTAATAAAAATTCCAGTTCCGTTTCTACGGAAAAAATCATATGTATACACCTTCTTTTTCGTTTTTACATTATACTACATTTTTTGCGGATATGCCAATATTTTTATGTGGGAAGTCAAAAATATGATATGTCTAAATTTGGAGAGAACAGTACCCGAACAATTGTGATAATTATCACAAAGTTTGACTTATTTTTGTCAAATACTGCAAACAGAAACCATTTGCAATATTTTGGAATACACTGGAAGAATATCACTGGTGTTATGCATGTTGTATAAAAAATAACAAACTTTGTCTATTTTTTATTTATGATTGACAATTTGTATTCCTGTGATATACTCGAATTAAGAAATACAGCAGTATTGTTGTTTGCCATACCGTTGCTTTAATTTTAGACATTGTTTTTATAAAAACCTATGGTTAGCTTGTATGGTACAAAGGGAAAATTCCCAAACACCATGTGCTTATGGTGAAATAATCGGAAGAAAAGAGGAGTTATCATGAAAAAAACACACAGACCACTTACGATGAAACGCTATATCCTATCAAAATGCATCATTGGAAACGGTATCATTAACGGCGCAATCAATGCGGGAATTTTCTACTTGCTGAATATGAAACACGAAGGTGCATTTTTCTCAAGTTCCTTATATTTTGATTTTGCATTGACTACCTTTATTTTGGTGCTGTGCATGGCTGCCATTGCATATCCCACCATTGCAAAAGCTGTGAAAAAAGGAAATGCTCCCGCACTGTCTTGTAACGGATTCCATCACAGCATAGGCAGAGTCCTTCCAAAAAATAAATGGGTCTTGCTGACCGTTGTAACTTTGGCTTTGACATGCATTGTTCCTGCGTTTTTTGTGGGATTGGTTTCGGGAATCGGTTTCACGCCAATGAGTTTTACAGGTGCCATTATCCTAAAAGGTATTGTATGCGCGGTGGTAGGCGGTTTGTCCACCTATCTGTTTACAGTGGCCAGATTGTACAGCACAACTGCATGTGTGTTGCCCAAAGGTCAGCTTGCGGCTGAATAATGCTCATAAAGAAACACAGACCTTGTTTTGAAAGCAAGGTCTGTTTGCTTTTTACCATACAAAATCAAACCATATCAATATGATATTATCTGGTGATAAAGGATAAAATATGGTATACTAAACAGAAAAGACTGCGTATAAAGGAATGGTGAAATGTTCCGTTTTCTTCCATATTTAAAAAAGTATCGTATTTATGTGATACTGGGACCCATTTTTAAACTGATAGAAGCTGTGTTTGAATTGATTGTTCCCATTGTCACCTCCTTAATCATAGATAAAGGCGTACGGCAGGGCGATTTAACGTATGTCTGGCATATGGGCGGCGTATTAATCGGCTTGGGTGCGGTTGGTCTGGGCAGCGCACTGATTTGTCAAAAATTCGCCTCCATCGCTTCGTTGGGCTTTGGTACTGCAGTGCGAAATCAAATGTATGAAAAAATCAATACCTTTTCCCATGCGGAAATTGACCGCTTTGGCACACCGTCTTTGATTACACGCATTACCAATGACGTCAATCAGTTGCAGCAGGCGGTGGCGCTGCTCATTCGTTTGGTCATCAGAGCGCCGTTTTTGGCAATCGGCGCTGTCATTGCCGCCATGTTAATCGACTGGAAATTGGGGCTGATTTTGCTGGTGGCAACGCCTGTCATTGCGCTGATTTTGTACATGGTCATGTCCCGTTCCGTACCGTTTTATAAAAAAGCGCAAAAAAAGCTGGACCGAATTTCTTTGGTATCCAGGGAAGGACTGTCAGGCGTTCGTGTCATTCGTGCTTTTTCCAAGCAGGAAGAGGAACAACAACGGTTTGAACAAGCAGCTTCGGAACAAACGGAAACGGCAATCGGTGTGGGTAAATTAACGGCACTGCTCAATCCGTTGACATATGCCGTTATGAATCTGGCGGTTGTGGCCATTTTATGGTTTGGCGGATACCGCGTAGACAGCGGCGGCGTCAGTCAGGGCAATGTCATAGCCCTTGTGAACTATATGACGCAAACATTGCTTGCACTCATCGTGGTTGCAAACTTGGTGGTTACTTTTACAAAAGCGGCGGCCTCCGCTTCCAGAGTCAACGAGATTTTGGATACCCAACCTGCGGTGACGGAGCAAACCACACAAAAGATAGAAGTAAAAACAGACGGCAAAACGCCGAAAATTTTGTTTGACCATGTATCATTTGCCTACGATATGCAGGCGCATCAAAGCGCATTGTACGACTTGTCCGCAGCAATTTATGAGGGAGAAACGGTGGGAATCATCGGCGGTACGGGTTCGGGAAAATCCACCGTTGCCGCTTTGATTCCACGTTTTTACGACCCAACCCGGGGTACGATTTACATGGACGGTATTGATATCAAACAATACTCCTTTGAACAATTAAGAGAGCAAATCGGCGTAGTGCCGCAGCGTGCCGTCTTGTTTACGGGAACCATTGAAAGCAATTTAAAATGGGGAAATGAACATGCCACCAAAGAGCAAATGGAACAGGCGCTGCGCATTGCACAGGCGGAGGAATTTGTCAGCAGGCTGCCAAAGGGGTTGCAGACTGAGGTCAGCCAAGGCGGTGCCAATTTTTCCGGCGGACAAAGACAGCGTCTGACCATTGCCCGCGCATTGGTGGGACAGCCGAAAATTTTGATTTTGGACGACAGCGCCAGTGCGTTGGACTACGCCACAGATGCAAAATTGCGTATGGCAATTGCAAAAGAAACACAGAATATGACGGTGATTATCGTATCGCAAAGGGCAAACAGCATTCGCAATGCAGATAAAATTATCGTATTGGACCAAGGGCATGTGATGGGAATCGGCACCCATCGGGAGCTTTTAAACACATGTCCCATCTATAAAGAGATTTGCTTATCTCAAATGCGTGAGGATGAACTGGAATGAAATCGTATCAAAGGGGGTGCAGAATATGAAGTTTTCTGTCTTAAAGCGGGTAATGGGCTATTGCAAACCGTACAATCGCTTTTTCATTGCGGCGATTGTCAGTGCAATCATTCAAATCTCACTGACGCTGTACGGGCCGATTCTCGTGGGTCAGGCTGTGGATTACATGATTGGCTACCGCAATGTTGACCATATTGCCATATTGCAGACCATTTGTATTTTGTCCGCAACCATTGTGGTTTCTACGGTTTTTCAATGGATTATGGCATACTGCATTCATAAATTGACGTATCTTACCACACAGGATATGCGTGTACAAACGTATCAAAAATTGAATACCATGCCGCTGAAATATTTGGACGGTCATGCCCATGGAGACATCATCAGCCGTTTGGTGAACGATGTGGACCAGGTAGCCGACGGTTTGCTCCAGGGATTTACCCAGTTTTTCACGGGCATTGTTACCATTGTGGGCACCATTATATTTATGCTGACCATCAGTCCTCTGATTACCTTGGTCGTGGTACTGATTACACCGTTGTCCATTTTTGTTGCAGCTTTTATCGCAAAGCTGTCCCATAAAATGTTCGTCAAACAACAGGCCATTCAGGGACAGCTCAGCGGCCATGTGGAAGAGTTGGTGGGCAATCAAAAACTGGTTAAAACCTTCCATTACGAAGACCGCGCATTGCGTGACTTTCGGGAAATCAACGAGCAGCTGCGCATCTACGGACAAAAGGCACAGTTTTATTCCGCTTTGTCCAATCCGTCCACACGGTTTGTAAACAATCTTGTGTATGCCGCCGTTGTAGTCGTGGGTTCCGTTTGTGCTATCACAGGCGTTCCCGTTTCCATATCCATTGGCGGGATTACCTCGTTTTTAACGTATGCCAACCAATACACAAAACCGTTTAACGAAGTAACGGGCGTGATTACCCAGATTCAAACCGCATTCGCTTCTGCCGAGCGTCTGTTTGAAGTATTGGACGAAACATCGGAACCGGCAGATGCGCCGGACGCCATTGCGTTCAGTCACTGCAAAGGAGAAGTGGATATTTCTCATTTATCCTTTTCCTATTCGCCCGATACCAAGCTGATAGAAGATTTTAATCTGCACGTCAATCCGGGTGACAGAGTTGCCATTGTAGGCCCTACGGGATGCGGAAAAACCACCTTTATCAATTTGCTCATGCGGTTTTATGATGCAAATTCAGGAACGATTTCCATTGACGGCATTCCCACAACCGCCATGACAAAGGACAGTTTAAGGAGCCAATTCGGCATGGTGCTGCAAGATACCTGGCTGTACCACGGAACCATACGGGACAATATTGCGTATGGTAAGCCCAATGCAACAGACGAAGAAGTGATTGCGGCGGCAAAGGCAGCATTTGCAGACAGCTTTATCATGCAAATGCCAAACGGTTACGATACCGTCATAGCGGAAGACGGCGGCAATCTTTCGCAGGGGCAAAAACAGCTGCTTTGCATTGCAAGGGTAATGCTGGTCAATCCGCCCATGCTGATTTTGGATGAAGCAACCAGCAGCATTGATACCAGAACAGAATTAAAAGTGCAGGCGGCATTCCAAAACATCATGGAAGGCAGAACCAGCTTTATTGTGGCGCACCGTTTGTCCACCATACAAAATGCCACCACCATTTTGGTCATGGAACAAGGCAAAATTATCGAACAGGGCAATCATCAAACCCTGCTTTCACGCAACGGTTTTTATGCAAAACTGTATCGCAGTCAATTTGCAAACGCATAAATGAAGTGTTTGTACGGTATCCCATTTATGACACGATTTGTTTTTACAGACATTTCTAGTATGATTTGGTAGAAATGATGATAAAATAACGGTACAGATACAATATTTTAGTCATGCCTTCGGTTTGATTTTCCAATAGGGATACAGTATAATAAAAACAAGAAACTTGTAAGAATCCACATGAACAACAAGAAACGTGATGGAAAAGAAAAGACATATCTGTTTTAAGATATGTCATTGTTTACGGGAGGTAAAAATGGAAGATTTAAAACAAATTTGCGCCGATGTTCGTGCTGACGTTGTTACAACCATCGGAACTTTGGGCGTAGGGCATATTGGGGGCAGTTTATCCATTGTGGATTTGCTGGTGGTGCTTTACGAAAAACACATGAACATTGACCCTAAAAATCCAAAAATGGAAGGCAGAGACCGTCTGATTGTATCAAAAGGCCACAGCGGCCCTGCAGTATATGCAATGCTTGCCCGTAAAGGTTATTTTGACAAAAGCTGGCTGTTGACATTGAACCAATCCGGCACCAATTTGCCAAGCCACTGCGATATGAACCGCACACCCGGCATCGATATGACCACAGGTTCTTTGGGACAAGGCTTTTCCTGCGCAATGGGCATTGCACTGGCTTCCAAAATCCGTAAGGACGGCGCTACCATCTATACCATTATTGGCGATGGTGAAAGTCAGGAAGGACAAATTTGGGAAGCCGCCATGTTTGGCGCACAGCAAAAATTGAGCAATGTGATTGCGTTTACCGATTACAACAATATGCAGATTGACGGCGATGTCAGCGATATTTGCGATATTGCCGATCTTGGCGCAAAATGGCGTGCATTTGGCTGGCATACCATAGAGCTGAAAGACGGCCATGACATTTCAGCCATTGACGCTGCCATTACAGAGGCAAAACAAGCAGACAAACCAAGTATGATTATTTTGAACACGGTAAAAGGAAAAGGTGTAAAGTTCATCGAAGAAATGGGCTTTGGAAATCACAGCATTCCTATGACAAAAGAACAAATGGAAGCTGCAATTGCAGAAATCAGGGGGGAATAAGAGTATGGAAATGCGTCAAGCTTTATGTGAATGTTTAGATGAAATGATGGCGGAAAACGAAAATATTGTTGTCATTGACGCCGACCTTGCAAAACCAAACGGTACGTTCCCTCTGAGAAAAAAATATCCGGAACGTGCAATTGATGTTGGCATTGCGGAGCAAAATATGGCAAGTGTTGCCGCAGGTATGAGCAGTTACGGTTTTATTCCGTTTATTACTTCCTTTACTCCGTTTGCTTCCCGCAGAATTTGCGACCAAATTGCAATTTCCATTGCTTATGCAAAGCAAAACGTGAAAATCATCGGCAGTGACCCGGGTATTTCCGCAGAGTTTAACGGCGGTACTCACATGAGTATGGAAGACATCGGCGTACTTCGCTCCATTCCCGAATTGGTGATTTACGAGCCCGTAGACGTTGCCCAGTTCAAACAAGCGCTGCCTCAAATTGTTGCTTATGAAGGCCCTGTATATATCCGTATGTTCCGTAAAACCATTGATGATGTATTTACCAATGCGGATTATAAATTTGATTTGTTCCATGCTGACTGTATCCAAGAAGGTAACGCAGTTACTATTTTTTGCAGCGGCATTATGGTACAGGAAACCATGAAGGCAAACGAAATTTTGAAACAAGAAGGCATTGATGCCGAGATTATCAACATTCACACCATAAAACCAATTGACCGCGACGCTGTGGTAGCTTCCGCAAAGAAAACAGGCGCAGTGGTTGTGGCGGAAAATCACAACGTCATTGGCGGTTTGACTTCCGCTGTTTGTGAGGTGTTAATGGAAGAATATCCTGTTCCGCTCAGAGCTGTGGGTGTAAAGGACAGATTCGGCCAAGTGGGAAAAATGCCTTTCCTAAAAGAAGAATATCATATGACGGCAAAGGACATTGTTTCCGCCGTAAAAGAAGTAATCAAATTGAATACGTCAACTTTAAGATGATAGATGATAGATGATAGTTCCAATTATATTTGACATTTGCTTCATGTCATATGTAAAACGGTTCTTGAAAAAGGACAAGCAGAATTGGCTGCTTGTCCTTTTTCTTTTATTTTTCGTGTCAATTTTTTACACAAAAAATACTTTTGTGAGAATATTTCATAGATAATATAACATGCTGCCGCTGCTTACAGATGGGAATCAACAGAAAGTAAAAATCAGGCAAAAAGGGGGATGATACATTGATATGACTGGGGCGATTTATGGTTATATCAGAGTATCCAGTATAGACCAAAACGAAAACAGACAGCTTTTGGCTATGCACGAAAAACAAATTCCGGCAAAAAACTTATATATAGATAAGCAGTCGGGAAAAGACTTTGAACGGCCAAACTACAAAAAATTAGTCAAAAAACTAAAACCGGGGGATTTGCTGTATATTTTAAGTATTGACAGACTTGGACGGAATTACAAAGAGATTCAAGAGCAATGGCGTATTTTAACAAAAGAAAAGGAGATTGATATATGTGTAATCGATATGCCGCTGCTGGATACGCGCAACGGCAAAGATTTAATCGGGACCTTCATTGCAGATTTGGTATTGCAGATTTTGTCCTTCGTAGCGCACAGCGAAAGAGAAAATATCCGAAAGCGGCAGGCGGAAGGAATTGCGGCAGCCAAAAACAGAGGAGTAAAATTTGGCAGACCGGAACG
>OHMN01001103.1_pt1 | contig 19626 bp, 17 predicted proteins | sample 1569361 | NCBI WGS metagenome assembly OHMN01 (sample SAMEA3541508, study PRJEB24748) | human gut metagenome | biome: human gut; feature: human-associated habitat; material: faeces | place: China | collected 2012
TCCGCTCGATGCGTGTGGATGCCGAAAAGGATGGTGTGGCACGCCTTTCCACCGGCGATAAGGACGACCGTATCACGAAGGTCGGCCATATTATTCGTGCCTGCCGTTTGGATGAACTTCCCCAGCTTCTGAATATCCTAAAGGGTGACTTGTCCATCGTCGGCCCCCGCCCGGAACGGCCTGAGATTGCTGCCCAGTACTGTGAAGAGATGCCGGAGTTTGCACTGCGGCTTCAGGCCAAGGCTGGCTTGACCGGTTACGCGCAGGTGTACGGCAAGTACAATACGACTCCTTACGATAAACTGCAGATGGATCTGATGTACATCGCCCATCCCAGCTTGATTGAGGATCTAAAAATTATGCTGGCGACCGTGAAGATCTTGTTTATGCCGGAAAGCACGGAAGGTGTGGCAGAGGGTCAGACTACGGCGATGGGGGATACAAACAAATGAAAAAAGTTTTAATTGTAGCCCATTATAGCCGGTTTCTGGTGCAGTTTGAGTTGAACGATGTGAAGTTGCTGCAGGGCATGGGATATGAGGTCCATTATGCAACAAATTTTGAGCATGAAGATATGTATGCGGATGCAGTTCAGGTAATCCGTGAGCATGGTGTCATTCTGCACCAGGTGGATTTTGTCCGTTCTCCTTACAACATTTCAGCAAATATCAAAGCATACAAACAACTAAAGCATCTGATGCAGACCGAGATGTTTGCCGGAGTTCACTGTCATACTCCGATGGCAGGTGCACTGGCGCGTCTGGCTGCTAATGCCACACACACGGCGCCGATACTCTATACGGCCCATGGTTTCCACTTTTACAAGGGCTGTCCGTTGAAAAACCGGCTGATCTACCAGACCGCCGAGACTTTTTTGGCCCGCTATACCGATGCCCAAATCACTATCAATCAGGAGGATTACGCCGCCGCACAGAAATTTCCCCTGCGTGGCAAGGCGTACTATGTACCCGGAATCGGCGTGGATGTGAAGAAGATCTCTTCCGTGCAGATGAATCGAGCCGCAAAGCGGAAAGAACTGGGCATCCCGGAAGATGCGTTTGCGTTCCTCACTGTGGGAGAATTGATTCCACGGAAAGGTCATGAGCTCTTGATCAGAGCTTTTGCAAAATCAAACATTTCGGGGGCACAACTTTTAATTTGTGGTAGTGGCAGAGAAAAGGAGCACTTAACTGCCTTGATTAAAGAACTTGGGATATCGGACAGAGCGCATTTGCTTGGCTTCCGGAATGACATATATGAACTGCTGAAATGTGCGGATGCTTTTGTATTTCCATCCAAACAGGAAGGACTGCCAGTGGCTTTGATGGAAGCAATGGCTGCTGGCCTACCCTGCATTGCAAGCCGCATCCGTGGAAATGTAGACCTGCTGCCAGACAGCCGGTATCTGTTTGAGTCATCGGATGAAAGTACATTGTGCCAGTTGATGCAGAATGCTGTAAATGGAGTACAGGTTGACCAGGAATGCGCCCAGAATAAAAAAGCGCTGGAGCAGTTCGAGGTGAAGAATGTCAGCGCATGTATGCAGAAAATTTATATGGAACTGTTGGGAGACAAACAATGCTAAGAGTATTACAGGTTGTCACAAAGATGGACCGTTGCGGACTAGAAACACTCTTGATGAATTATTATCGAAATATCGACCGAGAAATCATTCAATTCGATTTTTTGACACATCGTGAAGAACACGGGCAATATGATGATGAAATCGAACAGCTTGGCGGAAATATTTATCATGTTCCTCATTTGAATCCTTTGAACCCGGGATATTATAAAGCACTGGATGATTTTTTCCGGACACATCCATATAATATTGTGCATTCTCATTTGGATTGTACGAGTACATTTCCGCTCCGTGCAGCTAAAAAAGCAAACGTGCCTAATCGAATTGCCCATATTCATAATACAAATCAGGACCGGGATATCAAATATCCCATAAAAATGATTTCTAAGAAACTCATGCCTTATTATGCAACAGACTTTTTTGCATGTGGAAAAGCGGCTGGTGAGTGGGCATTCGCAGGACGAAAATTTATTGTAATGAAGAATGCAATTGATACGACCTGTTATGCATTTAATTCCGATATCCGTGTGAAGATTCGGAATGAATTCGGGCTACGGGATGAGTTTCTGGTTGGTCATGTCGGACGTTTCGACCCACAAAAAAATCATAAGTTTCTTTTGAAAATATTTGCTAAGTTGAAGAAGCTTAATTCCACTGCAAAATTAATGTTGGTTGGAAACGGTAATGGACGAGATGAAATTGTTCAGATGGCGGAGCGAATGGGGCTAAAGGATGCCATTATTTTTACTGGCGTACGCGCTGATGTAAATGAACTAATGCAGGCAATGGATGTGTTTGTCTTACCCTCGCTTTACGAGGGCTTGCCGGTTACGATGGTAGAAGCACAGGCCGCCGGGCTGCCGTGTGTAATTTCGGACAAGGTGCCAATGGAGTGTGCAATTGTTGATGGATTGGTTAAAAGTGTGGCTTTGTCGGATGATTTGAGTATATGGGTGGATGCCCTTCAAAAAGCAAAGAATATCGAAAGAAAGGATCATACGCAAGAGATCTCAGAAAAAGGATATGATATTAAACAAGCAGCAGATTGGTTAAAAAACTACTATATCAGCCTGAGCTGAGGTTGAGACGGAAGGAAGCCGGATGAAAGTATATATTTGTATAGAACTCATACTGCTTGTGCTTTTGTTCAAGCGAAAGAAGTATCATTTGGAATATGTAACTATTTCTTTTTTACTGATGTTGATGGCAGCGATTCGATCCGAATTTGTTGGTGCGGATGTTCGTGTGTATTTTATTGAGTACGAATGGAATGGGGCCAAATCATGGAAAGATGCCCTCACAAGTTCAGAATATTCATTCACGATATACTGCAAATTCCTGAATTCACTCGGGGTAGGAAACTATGGCTTTCTGGCTGTCACAGCAATTTTATTTGCAATACTTCTTGCGCTTGCAATAGAAACAAATCATTCCAACCGAATTTTGACACTGTCACTGTATTACTTTGCCGGACTGTATACACAATCATTCTGTGTTATACGGCAAAGCTTTGCAGTTGTAATATCTCTAATTGCATATAGCCGCCTTGAAAAGAACTACTCTCATCGAACGCCATACAATAAAGGGCACTTTCAAAGTTTTCCCATTGGTTTTGTAATCGGAATGATTATTGCAATAGGATTCCATCCAACTGTAATTGTTCTCCTTGCGCTTCCCGTCATGATGCTATTTTATGGGAAGAAACGTTGCAGGAAACCCTCTGTTTTCTTACGGGATGGTATCTTGTGTATGTCAGCGGCTTTAATAATACTTCCTGTCCTTTACCCGTTTATTCTCCAGCATTCCAATAAAAAGTATCAGGATCTTTATGGTGGTGGTTATGTGACCGGCCCATTCGGAAACTGGAAAAGCGGCATTCTCTTGGTTGCACTATACCTTATCTTCTATATAGCCTACTACAATAATTGGAAAAAGCTCACCGAAAAAGAAAACATCATCGTCGGCAGTGTTATTATGCTGGCATTTGCCTGTTCCTCATTGAGTATTATCAATAGCACCTTAGGCAGAACCAATCTCTTTTTCGAAGGGCTAATGATCCTGATGCTCAGCAAATTATTGAATCACGGATATACCCGGATAAAATCTATCAATTTTTACGTCATCCTCGTATTTGCTACATATTTTGTATTGTATCTGGTGAGAGATTCAATTTCAGTTGTGCCATATAGAATCAGATAACACACTGTGAAAGGAAAATAAAATGATTCCCAAAGTTATCCATTACTGCTGGTTCGGCGGAAATCCTCTGCCGGAGCTGGCGCAAAAATGTATCGCCTCGTGGAAAAAATATTGCCCTGACTACGAGATCAAAGAGTGGAACGAGAGTAACTTTGATTTGAATTGCTGCGATTATGTCCGGGAAGCTTATGAAGCTAAGAAGTGGGCATTTGTCAGTGACTATGCACGTTTTTGGATTCTGTATCACGAAGGCGGCATTTATTTTGATACTGATGTTGAAATTATAAAGCCCTTGGATGAAATTTTGGAGCAGGGCGCATTTCTGGGGTGTGAAAAAAACGAAGGAGTCACCTCGGGTATGGCAGCTAACCCGGGGTTGGGGATTGCATCGGATTCAGGCTTGAATATCTATAAGGAAATGCTGGAATTTTATAAAAAGCGGCATTTCAAAAATGCAGACGGTTCCATTGACACCACGACAATTGTGACCTATACAACTCAGATTTTGAAACTGCATGGGTGGGACCCGGATGCCGGTATCCAGAAAATTGAAGGAATTACAGTCTATCCTCCGGAATACTTTTGTCCAATGAGCAACGAAACCGGAAAACTTACCGTTACCTCCAATACATATACGATTCATCATTATAGTGCATCGTGGTTTACAGAGAAGGAAAAGAAGATTATTCAAATCCGCAGAAAATTTTCTTCAATTTTAGGGGATACTGTCGGCGATAAATTGGCGCTGATTTTCTGTATTCCACTGCGCCTTGCCAATAAAATTGAAGTAAACGGAAAGCAAATGGCAGTAAAATCAATCGCATCCAGAGTAAAAAGAAGGTAAATCAAATGATTTCAGTTTTTACCCCTACTTATAACCGTGCATACATTCTACCGGCCCTATATCAATCTCTACAGCGACAGACCTGCCGCTGCTTTGAGTGGATCATTGTAGATGACGGGTCAACTGATAACACTGGTGAGCTTATTGCGTCCTGGCAGAAGGATCACAACGATTTTGCTATCATCTACCGGAAACAGCATAACGGTGGAAAGCACACCGCCATCAATTATGGTGTAACGCTTGCATCGTATAAATGGTTCTTTATTGTGGACAGCGATGATTATCTGAGAGATGATGCAATCGAAAAAATCTGTAGCTGGATCAGGGAGAAGCTCCCGCAAAATATTGCCGCAGTTTCCGGTACGAAATGCTTCAAAAACTTAGAGACGATTGGTGGACAGACAAAGTTCAAAGGAGACTACTGCGACTGCAGAAACAACGAGCGTGGAAAATACGGCCTATTGGGAGACAAGGCTGAAGTATACCGGACAGATATCTTAAAGAAATATCCCTTTCCTGTATTTAAGGGCGAAAAATTTCTGAGTGAGTGTGCTGTCTGGGACAAGATTGCTCTTGAAGGCTATAAAATTCGTTGGTATGATTATCCTTTGATGGTATGTGAATATCTGGAAGATGGCCTTTCGGCAAAAGTATCCGGCAATGACCTTGAGATGAAGAATTTTCAAGGATACATTTTTATCACAAAGCAGAGAATGGCACTATATACAGGAATAGAAAGGTTGCGATATCTTTGCGCATATAGCACCACAGCAAAGAAGAAAGGCTTTAATGCGAAAGAAAGTGCAGAAATTTTAGGAATATCGGCGAATAGAATCAGAATATCTCTCCTTATAAACCGAGCAAAACCACTCATAAAAAAGCTCATCAAGCGATAAGAAAGGCACACTTTAACAAACCAAATCATGAACGAACGAAAAAAAGGCGCAATATTATCCTATATACAGGTGTTCCTGAGCGTAGTTGTCAGTATGATCTACGTCCCAGTTCTCCTGCACTTTCTCGGACAAAGTGAATACGGATTGTATCAGATCGTCGGCTCATTCTTTTCGTATGTCACTGTTTTCGAGTCCTGTGTGTCGGCCGGTATTCTAAGGAACTACTGCAACGCCTTGGGGCGCTGCGACCATGAAGAAGCCGCTGTGACCCTGTCGATGGCAAGAAGCATCTATCGGTTTCTGACAATCATTCTGGATCTGGTCGGGGTTTCCGTGGTGTTTGCCTTCCGGAGCTTCTACGCAGGTTCATTCAGTACCTCCGAGCTGAACGAAAGCATTGCCATTCTGATCCTTCTGTTCGTAAATATGACCTTCACCTTGCAGGGTTCGGTTTATCTGACTGTGCTTACCGGGCATGAGAAGTACACCTTTTTGCGGATATTATCCATCCTGATGCAGGTTATACAACCACTTCTGGTCATTTTGTGCGTCAGCCAGATCCCGTATGCGATTACAGTCTCGGTGGTGATCGTCCTTCTGAACCTCCTGACCATTGGAATTCGGTATGGCTATGTGACCCAAAAACTAAAAATACGGATCACAAAACAGCCCAAAGATTCCCGGATCGTGAAAAGCATCCTCGGTCTTTCTGCTGCCATCCTGCTTGGAAGCATTGCAGATCAGATCTTCTGGAAAACAGATCAGGTCATTCTGGGACGGATGTTCAACACCGCAGTCGTTGCAATTTATTCTGTCGGCTCACAAATCTGTTCCATGTATATGCAGTTTGGCACACAGATCTCCGGTGTTTTTTATCCAAAACTCAGCGCCTTGTATCAGGAAGAAAACGGTCTGCAGAAAGTATCGGATTTGTTCATTCGGATAGGACGAATCACCTTCTACATCATCCTTCTGGTTTTATCCGGCTTCATCATTTTTGGGCGTGAATTTCTGCTGCTGTGGGTCGGAGAAGGTTACGAAGAAGCCTATTGGGTTGCGATCATCATCATGCTTCCTTTTTCCATCGATCTGGCGCAGAATCTCGGGCTTGGCATTCTGCAGATCAAGGGACAGTATGGCTTTCGTGCAAAGATTTATTTTCTGAGTGCTGTCCTTAACATCCTGACGACCATTTTTTTCACAAAATGGATCGGAATCATCGGCGCTGCACTTTCTACCAGCATTTCGATGTTCCTGACCAGCGGCCTGATCATGAACTGGTACTTTCAAAAACGAGCCGGTCTCGACATCCGGAAATTCTGGAAGGAGACTCTGCCCATTATCATCGCCACACTTTTGCTGACCACTGGGGCGCTCCTGCTCAAGCATTTTCTGGTATCTGAGAGCGCTGGTTCCTTCCTGACGTTCGGGGTGGAAGTTGTTCTTTACACCGCACTCTACGGCATCGTCATGCTTAAAATCGTGGCAGACCGTTCCGAAAAGGAACAATTTCTTCAAATTGTCACAAGCTTGACCCTCACTCTAAAACGAAAATAAGTGCCCACCTAACGAAACCACATGCTTTTTAACATTGGGGGTTGTAATGCCAGGTGGCATTCGATTTGGACATCTGCCGGATATAGCGATTTTGACCCACCCGGAGCGCCTCAAGCAGATGCAGCCTTTGGGAAATCTCGTCTGGGAAAACTTTGCGTGACAAACAAAACGAGGCATCCGATTTCAACGTCGGGTGCCTTTTTTCTTTGTAGCAATGTATTTTCTCTGAACAGCCACCATATTTTGTCCCGAACTGGGGAGAACAAACAACTCTTCCGTTCAGCCAGAATAATCCCCGGCTCCAGATTTTTAACTACCCCCACCCCCACTTCTGACTGCCTCTGACTTCCGCCAAACAAAAAGCCAGCATATCATATGCAAATCGTACAATACACTGGCCATTCCGGTTATTCTCTTATCCGGCTTTCTGCGTGAGCCACTTTTCCACTGTGTCCATGCTGAAGCCAATCGCTCTTGCAATCTGTTCTATCGTCAGACCCTGCTCATAGAGGTTCTTCGCCGTCATCTGAGCCTGTTCTTCCCGGCCCTCTGCATAGCTTTCATCTCTCAGGTCTTCCATCACTTTACACATTTCGCTCACTCCCTTCGGATTTTCCTTCAGATACCGGGGCTTTTCGGCAAGGATCTCAAAATTCATATCATCGGCACTGATACAGTTGAAGTCGTGCATCAGCTTGCCAATGTCAGAGTCATCACGATATTCACCGTTTACATACAGGACTAAACCGGAATGTCCTACTCCATCCGCAGATGCCGCCACACCGCAGGACGACATTACATGATATTCAAAATAAGATGTTCAGATACTTTTCTGCTTCTGTGCGGATAATCTGCAAATCATCTTCATATCCCATGACTTTGCAAATGTAAAAAGCTTCCCGATAGCGTTCGACACTCTCCTCCTTTTTTCCAAGAAAGAAGTCGCATTCAGCTTCGATTTCCAAACACGAGTGAAGCACCTGATAATGTCCATATTTTATACATGCTTCTTTTCCGTATCTTGCCACCTTTGCGCCTTCCTCATACTTTTGCGACAGATCCAACGATCTAGCAAAATTATACAAAACCAAGGGAAGCATCCTGTTTGAAGTAACCGTTTCCGGAAGATGCCTTCTTATATATTGAAGCAGTCGATAGAAAATATCGGCTGCTTTTTCATTGTCACCGCTCAAAGAATACGCATTTCCAATTTGATTGACCAGTTTCATTTCATCCAATGTAAAGAGAAAGTCTTCAATTTTGTCCAGTTGAAAATCCGGTATGGTCATCCGAATGGCTTGCAACAACATTTGAATCCGCTCGTCATTTGAATATCTTTTATCCAATCCTCCCAAAAGGACTTTCGATCGAAGAATAAACTGTTGTGTGATTTGATCATCCGGCTTTGCAATTTTCTCAAGCCGACTTATTTTGTCAAAGCCCTCCTCAACGCACTTTAGCGCATTACAGGAAACAATTTCCTTCTTGAGTGCTTCTATTTCCAGTTCTTCCGGTGTTACCAGCGCATAATATCGGTCATCCGGCAGACCAAGGCGCTGCAGAATCGCATTGATTCGATTTCGGCTGGGGGTCTGTTTTCCGTTTTCAAATCTGGACAATGTAACGGATTCACAAATGCCTGCACAGACCTGCTCCTGTGTCAACCCGAGATCCAAACGCCGCTGGCGGATATACTCCCCCAATTTGTAATTCTGCATTTAGCAGCTCCCTCCAAACTTTAGTATTGCCATAATTGTAATATACTAGATTTTGTACATGTGTGCAAGCGTCTCTTGTGCAAACCTGTCGTCCCATGTAATTTTTTATTACACCAGACGATATGGTCAATTGAAATCTTTTGTGATAAAATACAGAAACAGCAGATGAAATGCATTCTAAGCTCTTTGACATACGCATGGAGGAAACAATGATACACTATCTGAAAAAGCAATGGAGGCTCAGTACCCTCACCTGCTTGTTTGCCATCATCGCCTATGGTGCTCAGGCTCTGATTCAGCTTGCCTTGATGAAGATTTTTGATGCCGTGGTATTGCTGGATCTGCGGAGTACTATCTTTTGGACGGCAGTTGATCTGACCTGCTGGGGAGGCTATTTTCTTTTTACTGCTTTACAGGAGCATTGTCAGGCCAAAACAATTCGCGCTTTGAACAATACGGTGCGAGATGGGCTGTATCACTCCTTCCTGCGCAAGAGCCATACCGATTTTCATCAGTCCGACACCGGAGAATATCTCGCCCGGCTGACCAATGATATAAAGCAATTAGAACAGCTTGCGTGGATTCCCTTCTTCGGCTGTGTAGGCAGAATTGCGCAGATCGTGTTCAGCATTTTGGGACTTGCCTTTTTGCATTGGTCGCTGGTTGTTTTTTCCGTGATCACAGCAGTTGTCCTTTGGCTCTCCCCAAAACTGTTCCAGAAGAAGTTGGAACTACTGGGGCAAAGCTGCGGTGTGCAGCAGACTGCCGCCATCAACCATTTGAAGGACCTTCTGACAGGCTTTGACGTACTCCAGTTTTTTGGCAGAGGAAATCTCTTTCTCCAGCAGGGAAATAGGATCAGCGATGACATTGAAAAGCCCAGTTGCCAGCTGAGCTATGGTAAATCTCGCATGGAGGCGTTGATTGGCTTTATCAACGTCACACTTCAGCTCGGCTCGCTTGTGCTGATTGCTGCGCTGACCAGCATGGGACTTGTCACCACAGGCACACTTGCCGGTGGTGTCAATCTGATTGGAGGCGTGGCAAACGGCTTTAACAGTTTGGCCGGTTTGCGTCTCTCCCTCTCAGCCAGCAAGCCCTACTTTTGCAAGCTGCCAACGGTCGATACTGATTCCAAATCGGAAGAGATTGCTCCTATGTCACCGCTGAAAGACTCCATTACGGTAGATAGAGTTTCTTTCTGCTATGATGAGAAAAAGCCCATCCTGAAAGATGCCTCCTTCCGCTTTGAAAAGGGCAAAAAGTATGCCCTGACAGGCCCCTCCGGCTGCGGAAAATCCACTCTGCTCAAGCTGCTTTTGGGCTGGCTGCCGGACTACACCGGTACGATTTCGTTTGACGATGTGGACATTCACACCATTACACCCGCTCAGCTCCAGCAACAGATGAGTTACATTGAGCAGAATGTGTTCCTGTTCAATACTACGATTCGGGAGAACATCACACTGGGTGAAGATTTCTCGGAAGAGCAGCTGCATGCGGCCATTCAGGGCAGTGCCTTTTCCGCAGATTTGGCCGCCATGCCCGATGGCCTTGATACTGTTGTGGGTGAAGATGGCAGCAATCTTTCCGGCGGTCAGAAGCAGCGTGTCGCCATTGCCCGTGCCCTGATTCACAATCGCTCCATCCTGCTGGTGGACGAGGGCACCAGTGCGCTGGATCAGAAAAACGCCGACCTTGTGGAAAAGAGCCTGCTTACCAATCCCGACCTGACACTGATTCTCATCAGTCACCACCTGTCGGCGGAGCGCCGTACGCAGTTCGATCATGTGTATGAGCTGACACCTGTAACGCAATGATCGCCCGGTAATTTCCCCTCAAATCGCAAATATGCCCTGCATGCCGACCAGTGCCGGTGTGTGGGGCCTTTTGCAGTGAAACCGAAACGCTCCACAAGGCTGCTCATATCCTGACCACCAAGGACAAGCCTGCCGATCGCACGGACGACCCCTTCCTTGTGGAGAAGATGTGTGCCGAGTTGGATGGCCGATGCATAGTAGTTCAGCGTAGTTGAGGTCTGTGCGTGTCCAAGCCGCCCAGAGACCGTTGTGATCGGAACGTGGGCCGCGATCAGGATGCTGGCATTCGAATGGCGGAGGCTGTGGAAGTGAATTGATGGGAGATCGTGTGCTTCCAGAAACTTCGGGAACCAGGACGAGATGATATCCGGGTCCATCGGCTCTCCATTCCATTTCGTGAATAGCATATCGTTGTCCACCACTTTGCCATTTTCCAGTGTGACCTTGCGCACCCACACTGAGCCGATCCGGAACCTCTCTACTTTTTGGTATCGCCGGTACTCCTGCAGCAGTTCCACGCAATCCGCTCCTATGCGCAGGCATCTCTTGCCTCGTCTGGTTTTCGGTGCATTGAACACAAGGCATATCCCGGGGATGGACTGGACTGTCCGCTTGATGGAGAGCGTCCCCTTCTCAAAGTCAATGTCCGACCAGCGCAGGGCACAGATCTCACCCCGCCGGGCACCAAGCAGCAAGGCCAGCTGAGTGATCACACTGTACTGCGGCGGTGCATCCGAGAGGGCATCCAGCAGCTTTGGAATCTCTTCCTCCGTCAGTACCCGAACGTCGATTTCCTCGGCTTTGGGATGTTCTGCACGGGAGCACAGGTTCTCGTTGATCAATCCCCACTGGACACCTTTCTTAAAGATGCTGGAGAGCATGGCCTGGTATCGAATGACGCTGTTGTTGTTCAGCTTCCCGTCCTTTTTGGTATGCTCCACAAACGCCTTTGAGAAGGCCAGTCCCACTGCAGCGGACACCTTTTCCGCCGTCTTTCGGCTGACGTTCTTACCTGCATAGACCATCCGCATGGTGTCCTGACCGATCCCGGCCTTGTTTCGCCAATTCACCCCGGGTTCCACGTGGGAGCAGCTTCAGAAGGGCTTTCGTGGCGGTGTAGGTGCTGTCCCGGCGGACACCCCTCTCCTCCAGATTGTCATAAAGCGCCATCACATGCGCCGGTTTGATCTTGGACACCTTGAGATGCCCGAGTCCGGCGCTGATCCGGCCACGCATCCTTCTATAATCGTAGAGCGTCTTGGCCTTCAGCTGCTTGTTGGCGTATTCCTCAAACCAGCGGTCGATCAGGTCATCCAGCAGCATGTCTGAGTCCAGCACGAAGCCGTTCGTGACCTGCTGCGAATCCTCTCTGACCGGCTCTCCCTGTGCGAAGAACTGGGCCAGCGTGTCCATGTTGACCAACCACTTTCGGCTTGAGATGGCCGTATAGCAGATCTTGCCCGTTCGGCAGAGCTTGCGGACATATTCGGGTGTCACGTTGAACCGTGCGGCGGCGTTTTTCACGCTGGCCATAGTGGGATAAGGGTTCAGAACAGTTTAGAGTCCCCTCAGCCCGCCAGATGCCCCCACGTCATTCATTTTTAATTAAATCCTCCGGCAGGTGCTCCGGTATGCGCACAAAGCCCCTTTGAAGCTGTCGCATTTCTGTCGCACTTTTCAAGCCCCGCCGGGCGGATATAACAAAAAGAAACCCACGATCCAAGCCGCATTTGAAACGGTGAATCGTGGGTTTTCCTTTGGCGCGCTCGAGGGAACTCGAATCCCTGGCCCTCTGATTAAAAGAATCCAAGGTGCATCATTCGTCAAATTTCAAAAGTTCGAAGAAGCGTTATTTTTATCGTATCATCGCAAAACACGCCTTTGCACACACCGCATTATTTGCATACAGTGTAATGCTTTGCAACCGTTATCCAGCTATTCAGGTGTGCAAAAAGTGTGCAAAAATGTGCAGACGGGCAAAACAAAGCCCAATGGACAAATCAACCACCGGTTTTATGGCAGGGTTTAGGACATCCGAACAGACACCGTTTGATATAGAAATGAGGTTCACCATGAACAAACTGCTTTCCTGCTGCTTCAATATGGACACCAACCGGGTGGAAGCCCGGTTCGAGGATGGCACCACTCTTGCCATCGACTGCATCGCCGTGGAGGACGAGTACGGCAGCACCCCGGCACAGCGGGCAGAGCTGGACTGGCTGCTGTACAATAAGCCCTTGGAGTACGCCCAGCTTGTGCTGGGTGGGGAGGTGGAGCATTATCTGTCGCTGGGATGTGACCACGGCAGACTGAAAGATTGATTACTTTGAAAGGCCATTGCCATTTGAGTACCAATCGAATATACTATAAACAGGAGAGCGGACGTCACTCCGCTGGTGTGGCTGACACCTAAAATCCGATCTGATGCAGGACGTAAGGGCCTGAGGCTGGCGGGCAGCGATAAAACCCGAAAGCGATGCAGGACATAGGAGCCTGAGGTTGGCGGACAACGATAAAATCAGTCGCAAGGGACATTGGACAGCACCACGGTGTTGTAGATGTCCTTTTTATTTGCAAAGAAAATGATACCCACCCGCCCATGGTTTTTCCATGAGTGAGTGGGCATCGTTTTGTTAATCGAGATTTTTCGGCAAGCGGTCATACAGAACCACCGTATCCTGCGTTTCAATATGTACACGCTCTTTCTTCAGGAGCGTTCGAGAACGTTGGTTTGCACGGTAGTCACGGCCACCTTCTTCAAAAGCAGAGCAGCACAGAAAGTCACATACCGCATTGCCGGAAGGGGATTCCCGGATAATGAACACAAAGGCAGTTGGTTCGATCCGGCTGGAAATCAAGTAATCCGCTTTGATTTTGGTCACGAACGGATAGAACTGGGGCATATAGGAGAACAGATCGAACTCCTGTTCCAGTATTTCTTTCAACCGCACCAGTGCCAGCAGACGTGGTTTCACATACTCCTGATAGAGTGTGCCCTTCTTTACCTTGTCGTAGGTGATCTTATCAGACAGAATCATATCAACTGTCTTGCGTGGACTATAGCGGGGCAAGGCGATGTCTTTCAGGTAGTGGAACCCAGCAAGGTGAGGGAAGTCCTCTGGCGAAAATGTCAGCTTGATCTCGTGCAGTTCACCCTTATAGCCGTAGGTGAAAACATAGTGGTACTCGGTCAGTTCTTTCCAGACTTCTGCTGCCCGATACAAAATATCCTGATGTTCGTCCTGCACATTTTCGCCTTCCCTCAAAAAAATAGAAGCCCTGCCGAAAGGCAAGGCTCCTATTAAGCGTTTTCTTTCGATTCATCGAATCTATTCGGCTTGTGGTTATCGCTCAACCCACGGTCTGGCTCCACAATCGGCTGATACCGAACCAGTCCACTGCTTCATCGCCACCGATAGCTGGTCAATGCCGCTATCCTCTAGCTTTATTATACCACAAAAGGACGTAAGTTCAAGCGCTTAAATTTAAAAGCACTCAATCATATTATATGCTAAAGGGGTTTGGCCATTGCTACGTTTGCGAACGTCATACACCACCCTTGCCATCGACTGCATCGCCGTCGAGGATGAGTACGGCAACACCCCGGCACAGCGGGCAGAACTGGACTGGCTGCTGTATAATAAGCCCTTGGAGTATGCACAGATGGTGCTGGGTGGAAGGATGGAACGTTATCTGTCGCTTGGCTGTGACCACGGCAGACTGGAAGATTAAGCCCCTATAAAGAACACGATGCCCACCGACCTATGGTTTTCGCCATAAGCTGGTGGGCATCTGTTGTTCTGGCTTATAATTCACTGATGGTTGCAGTAATGGGCTGCATGAGGATTCGCCTGACCGGGTTATATACTGCCAGCACCACAGCCGCCAGCACGACTACGACGATCACGGCAAGACAGCCCCACGGCATCTGCCACGCTGCACCGAAATAATGGGTGATGAGCAGGATATACAGCTTCCGGTTCAGCACAAGACCCAGCGCAATGCCCACCACAAGACCGGACACCGCATAGGTGCCAGCTTCGGCAGAGATCATGCGTTTCAGCTGTGCATCATCCATCCCGATGGCACGCAGGATGCCATACTGCTTCATTCGTGCCGACACGCTCATGGAAATGCTGTTGACGATGTTCAGAATGGTGATTCCTGCAATCACGAGGAGAAACGCATAGACCACCAGATGGAACGCCCAGTAGGTGCTTTGTATCATCCGATTTCCTTCGATTCGGTTGGAAAAAACAACCTGCTTGTTTAATGTGTTGCTCAGCAGGGTGTGTATTTGTGCAATGGCTGCGTCTGCTGTGGTATCTTTTAGTTGAATATCGATCACCGCATAGCGGTTTTGCCCGGTCAGCTGATGGAAGGTTTCTTCGGTGCAGATAACAATCGGGGAATCGGTACTACTGAACGGGCTGTCGTTCAATACACCCACGACGGTGAGCTTTGCATCCTCCAGCTGAATGGCATCACCCACGGTCAGGGAGTTGCTTTTGTCGAATACCGTCAGCACAGGGTATGTGCCATCCTCCGACTCCTGTGGAAGGGTTCCGCCAATCAGGTCTTTTTTCGCCCAGCCAAACTGTATCGTATCGTATGAAATCAGGTCGATGGACCCCTGTTTTCCCTGATATTCCGCCGGGAGCGGGCAATACATCCGCCCGAATGCGTGTTTGACTTCCGGCAGAGCTTCCAGCTGCTCCACCAGCACCGGGTCAAGGACATTTTGCCCGGATGTTTCACCCACCGATAAGTCCGGTGCGTAGGACTGCAACGGATTCAGCGCAAATCCAACCCATCGAAGCAAAACCGAAAAGCTCAAAAACAGGAGAATGCTTAACGCAAAGGAACCTGTCATCAGAAGCAAGTTCTTTTTGGACGAGGTTGCATGGCTCACGCCTAAAGAAAGCTCTGCACGACTTCCAAACAACCGAGCATGACACGGAGAATCCGCTGCATTTTCCACCGCATTCCCAGTTGCTGCTGTGATCGGAGAAGCTTTTGCCGCCCGCCGTGCCGGAGAAGATGCCGCGAACCAAACCGTGATAAGTCCCAGCGCGGAACCACAGATAATACCGACCGGGCTGATGCCAAGCACTGGTAAAGAGCTGAACTCCTCGCCGATAAATCTACGCAGAAAGGAACACAATCCCCATGTGGAAACGATTCCCAGCACACATCCTGCTGGAACAGCAGTTTTACACCAGAAAAGGGCTTCCAGCCGGACAAGCATCCGAACCTGATTTTTTCCTGCCCCAAGACAACGCAGCATTCCATAATAGCTGGTACGCTGCGCTACATTGCTGTTGATGCTGCCTGTGATCATAAAAATTCCGGCAAGGACGACCATGCCAGCCAACACAGCCGCTACCGCATATAAGCCTACAATATAATCGTTGTTGCTGCTTGCGTTCAACGCCATCAGGTAAGTATTTTCGGAGATTTTTTCTTCTGAAATTCCGTACTTGTTTTCGATGTTCACAATGGACTGCCGCAAATTGGTACGTGGCTTGAACTGGATGAAATACTGTGTTTCAAAGGATTCTTCTACCTGTGCGGCAATCTGAGAAAATGTACTGCGGTTCATCACCAGCACAACAGCATCATACTGGTTCGCATCGGAGGTATCCTCATTGAAACCTGCGACAGTAAGCGAAATGGTCTGTCCATCCGGGAGCGTCAGCGGAATCGCTGTACCGACCGTAACATCCAGCCAATCCCGGATGTTTGCTGTCACGAGCACTTCGCCATCCGCCGGGGCAGTGCTGCACTGCATTCCCGGAAAGATTTGAAGGATTGCATCATCTGCTCCTACCAGTGCGGCACGTTTATCTCCGGCAAAGTAGTTTTCCGTAAGGGAAGCGTTGATGTCGCTATACGCCGAAAATGCAGCAACATCCTCCTGTGCGGCAAGCTCTGCGGCTGTTTCAGGGGAGATGTCCTTTACCATGATATGCCAGTTTCCGTTTTTGTTCAGCTGGTTTGAGGTTTCCATCCGAATCGCCATATCTGCCATACTGAACACCGCCGTGACCAGAAACACCGCAATGACGATGCACAAAATCGTCATGCGGTTCTGCCGTCTGCGTACCTTGGCAGAAATCGGGATCAGGCTCAGATAGCTTTTCATTTCTGTGCTGCTCATTCCCGGCACCTCCCAAAATCGGTCAGGCAGCCGTCCGATACCTGCAACACCCGGTCTGCCGTCTGCGCAATGCTGCGGTTGTGGGTGATCATCAGGATGGTCTGCTCGTATTTCCGGGATGTTTCTTTTAGCAGGGCAATGACCTCGCTGGTGTTCTGGGTGTCCAGATTGCCGGTCGGCTCATCCGCCAAAATCAGGGAAGGGCGGGTCATCAGGGCGCGGCCAATGGCTACCCGTTGCTGCTGCCCACCGGAAAGCTGACTTGGCAGATGCTTCCGACGGTCTTTCAGATTCAGCACGGTCAGCAGTTCTTCCAGATATGCCCTGTCCGGCTTTTGGTAGTCCAGCAGCACCGGGAACAGGATGTTCTGTTCTACGGTCAGTTCCGGGATGAGGTTGAATGCCTGAAAGATAAAACCGATATTGCGGCGGCGGAAGATCGTCAGCTCCCGGTCTTTCATGGCAAAAACATCCTTGCCATCAATCAGCACCTTGCCGGAAGTCGGCGTATCCAGTCCGCCAATCAGGTTGAGCAGGGTGCTTTTGCCAGAGCCGGATTCGCCAACGACCGCCACATATTCGCCTTTCGGCACTGAAAAGCTAACATCTTTCAGCGCATGGACAGCGGTTTCTCCGCTGCCGTAGGTCTTGCAGAGATGGTTGACTTCTAATAGTTCCATAGTGTATCCCTCACTTTGCAGGTTCCTTCGATTCAGACGGATGATCTCTGTCTGTGCAGAAAAGGATAACACGTCAACCTTACTGCAAGCCTACACTCAGCCTACAATTTTGTAGGAATCGGAAAATTCAGAGTAAAGGTCGTGCCCTTTCCCAGCTCGCTGTCTACTTCAATGGTGCCGTGATGGGCTTCCACAATGGCTTTTGCCAGCGGCAGGCCCAGCCCGATGCCCTGTGTATCCTGTGAGAAGCGGCTGCGATAAAACCGCTTGAAGATATGGTATAAATCTTCCGGGTGGATGCCGCTGCCGTTGTCGCGCACTTTGATCTGAACCATGGACGGCAGTGCATTCCACTCTACCTGAATCGTATCTCCGCTCTTTGTGTGGTCAAGGGCATTCTTTACAAGATTGTCCACAGCTTCCTGCATCCAGTCACGGTCGCACCAAAGTGTAACCGCCTCTGAGCCGGACAGAACAAGCTTTTTCTGTTCCTGCTCTGCACGATAGTGATACTGCCGCGCGATGTCCTGCACCATTTCAGCAACATTTTCGTTTTTCTTCTCCAAGACAACCGAACCGGCATCCAGCCGGGTGATTTTGAGCAGATTCTGCACCAGCGTTTCGATGCGGTCCAACTCCTGTTCGGACAGGTCTGCAAACTCTTTGACTTCCGACGGCGAAACCGCTTCGTCCTGAAGCAGACCGTTGTAGATATTCAACGCCGCCAGTGGTGTTTTGAGCTGGTGCGAAATATCTGCAATGGTATTTTTCAAAAAATGCTTCTCCCGCTGCTCGTTGTCTGCGTGTGCGCTCAGAACTGCCGCCAATGCATTAACGGAGTGAAACAGACGGTAAAGTTCTCCCTCCCGGTCGCAGTCCAGTCGTGCATCCGGGTTGCCATCCAGACAGCTTTGGATTTGCTGGACTGCCTGTTCCAGAAGCGCGCTCTGCCTTTGGAAATAGCGAAAAAGCACGCTCCAGAGACAGCCGCCCAGAAGCAGAAAAACCAACAGTAACCCGAAAGAAAACACATGCGTCGTATGCCATACGATGCCCTGCGTGAGAGCCAATGCCACCGCCCAGACCGCCAGCACTGTCCGGAACAAAATCCGGATCTCCCGGTTTGCGAATACTTTCATACGGCACCTTTACCCATTCCATTTATAGCCCATGCCGCGGACAGTCAGCAGCATCTGCGGTTTGCCGGGGTCGTCCTCAATCTTCATCCGTAGCCGCCGGATATACACTGTTAAGGCACTGCTGTCAATGTAATCCCCATCGCAGTCCCACAGTGCATCCAGAATTTGTTCCTTGGATAGCACGGCATTCGGATGCTGCATAAAGAAGCAGAGCAGCTTGTACTCTGCGCCGGTCAGTTCCAGCAAGATTCCGTTTTTGTATGCCTGCCCCTGCAACAATCGGACGGTGATGCTGCCCGATTCCAGTACGGGTTCTCCTGCGCTGGACGCATTTGCACGGCGAAGCAGTGCATTGACCCGCGACAACAGGACACCCAGCTTGAACGGCTTGGTCAGGTAATCATCCCCGCCCAGTTCCAGTCCCATGATGATATTCATTTCCTCATCTGAAGCGGTCAGGAACAGAATCGGCACGTTGGATGTGCGCCGCACCTTCTGGCAGAAATCGAAGCCAGAGCCATCCGGCAGGGAAACATCCAGCACCAGCAGGTCATATTTTCTGTCTGACCACAGCACCTCGGCTTCTGCCAGTGTCCGGGCTGTATCCAGTGCAAAGCCCTGTTTCTTGAATGCAAAGGTCAGCCCACTGATCAGGCTCAGATCATCTTCCAAAAGGAACAGTTTTCTCATGATTCCCTCTCTTTTCTGCGTTTTGTGTGTCCTACAGGTTCAAAAGCATTATAAGTTTTTTCTGCGAACATTACAATGCGCGAAACGGAAATTGTTTCTTTCTGTGTGTTAAGTATAAGTCCTACTATCACTGCTTTACTGCAATAAAATTTGCAAAACCATCTTGACGCGCTCTGCGATCCATGATACCCTTTCTCGCAAATCCCACCAATTTTGTAGAAAAGTACAGAGCGGCGAGGATTTATTCCCCATGAAGATTTTTACCGCCCCGCAACACATCCGATCTATTTTGCCGCCGATTCACCCGACAAAATCATCGCTGCGCTGCGTGGGCGGTATTT
>OHMN01001105.1_pt1 | contig 19608 bp, 23 predicted proteins | sample 1569361 | NCBI WGS metagenome assembly OHMN01 (sample SAMEA3541508, study PRJEB24748) | human gut metagenome | biome: human gut; feature: human-associated habitat; material: faeces | place: China | collected 2012
GATAATTATATAAATAGATAATATTAAAGAATAAAATTAAAATTAAAGTTAACACTATTAATACATTAAAACTTAGGAGGTGAGAAAATGGAATCTGTAAGAAGTATAGGAAAGTTTAAATATAATAGCATAGAATCAGAAGATAAAACCCTAGAAATATTCACAGAAGATTTTTCAAAAGGTACTAACTATAATAAAGTACTAGAAATAAGAATATTAGATAATAAAGAAGAGGTAAATTTTAAATGTATAAATATAAGAGAATATGATGACAGTTTAAAATTTAAATATTTATATAGAGCAGGATCTTCTAGAGGAACAGATATAACTCCTACTGCAAAAATAACAGATATAGATAAAACATATTCTAATAAGATAATACCTGCTATAAAAGAGGGAATAGAGTATATAAATAAAGATGATTTAAAAGAAGAAAAAAAATTATTAGAAAAAATATACAATATTTTAAAAGAAGAAAAAGAAAATATTTCAAATCAGTTAAAATCAATTTTTGATAGTACACCTAAAAAAGAAAGATACTACGTTTTAACTGTAGTAATTGAAAATGAAGATAAAGAAATATATATTGGAGATTTTGAAGTATTTAAAAATAGAATAAAAGAAATACCAATAAAAAAGTTTTACTATAGTGCAACAAACAACAAAGAAGTACTTTCTAAAGATAGCCATTGCAGTATATGTAATAATAAAGGAGAAGTTTTTGGTTTAGCTAGTCCATTTGCATTTTATACAATAGACAAACCTGGTTATATATGTGGTGGATTTAATTATGAAAATGCATGGAAAAACTATCCTGTTTGTAAACAATGTGCAATAGAATTAGAGTTAGGAAAAGCATATTTAGATGAACATCTTACTCTATCTTTTTATGGAAGAAAGTTTTATTTAATTCCAAATGTAATTTATTCAAATGATTTAAATAAAATTTTAAAGAAGTATAAATCCACATTTAGAAAAGATAAAGATAAAAAAGCTGAGAATATGGCAAAGCGTGAGGATAAAATAATTGAAATTTTATCTAAAGAAGAAAATAATATAACTTTTGATTTGATGTTCATAGAAGAAAATAATGCAGCATTAAATATACTTTTAAATATAAAAGATGTATATCCATCAACTTTTAAAAAGATATATGAAACATTAGAAGACATAAAAAATATGAACTTTTTTTCACATATGGACTATCTAGTTAATCTAGGGTATTTGAATATATTATTTAATAGTAAAGAGTACAATAAATACTTCCTAGATATTGTAGACAAGATAATTGGAAAAGGTAAGATAGAGTATAAATTTTTAATTCCTTTTATAAACTCAAAACTAAAAGAAGCATTTATAAAAGAAGAAAAAGATGAATTTGTAAAAGGAGAAGATAATTATTTTACAGCTACATTAAGAGCATATACCTTTATATATTACTTATATAAATTGGATAAATTTAAAAATAAAGGTATAGAAGGAGTTGAGGATATGACTTTTGAAATGTGGAAATTAGAAGATTTCAATAGTAAAGAAGAAGTATTTGAAGATTATTTTAATAAAAATAAGGCATTCTTTGATACTGATTCTAAAAAGGCAGTATTTATGATTGGATATTTAAGTAAAAAACTTATAAACTTACAAGCAACGCAAGAAGGTGGACGTAAGCCATTTATGAGTAACTTAAATGGACTTAATTTAACTAAGAAAGATTTAGTAAGATTACTTCCAAAGATACAAGGAAAATTTATGGAATATAAAAAAGAATATTACAATGAAGAATTATTATATACATCACAATATTTAATAAATAGTAATAATCTTAATGATCTATCTAATTTAGATATACCGTTATATTTTTCATTAGGTATGAATATGGTAAAGAAGTTTGATTTAAATACTAAAGAGGAGGAAGTTGATAATGATAATGAATAGAAGTGAGATAATATTTTTATATGATATAGCTGATAACAATCCAAATGGAGATCCATTAGATTCAAACAAGCCAAGAATAGATGAGGAAACAGGGGAAAATATAGTAACAGATGCAAGATTAAAGAGGACTATAAGAGATTATTTACATGATTATAAAGGTGAAGAAATCTTTGTAAGAGAAATAAGAGATAAAGAGGGAAAAGTACAAGATGCTAAAAAAAGAGCTAGTGATTTTGGAAAAACTAAAGAAGAAGTAAGTAAAAATGTACTAGAAAACTGTATAGATGTAAGATTATTTGGAGGAACTATACCATTAAATAAAGATTCAGTAACATTTACTGGACCAGTACAGTTTAACTTAGGAAGGTCTCTTCATAAAGTTGACTTAAAAAGAATTAAAGGTACAGGGGCATTTGCATCAGGAGAAGGAAAGGCAAATAAAACATTTAGAGAAGAATATATACTTTCATATAGTTTAGTAGGATTTTATGGAATTATAAATGAAAATGCAGCAAAAATAACTAATTTAACACAAGGTGATATAAATTTACTTATTGAAGGTATGTGGAATGGAACAAAAAACCTTATATCAAGAAGTAAAGTAGGACAACTTCCAAGATTACTTATAAAAGTTAATTATAAAGAAGAAAATTATCATATAGGTGGTTTACTGAAGAAAATATCATTAAATAAAAATGTAGATGATGAAGCTATAAGAAGCCCTAAAAATTATACAGTAAACATAAATGATTTAGTTAAAGTTTTAGATAAAAATAAAGATAAAATATTAAATATAGAATATAAAATAGATGAAGAAATAGCATTAGAATTAGATGGAAAAGAAATAGATATAAAAGATGCTATAAAAAATATTGATATAAAAGAATTAGAAATTTAGACTAGAGGTGGTAAATAGTGAAATGTTTAGTTTTTGACATAAAAGGAGATTATGGACATTTTAAAAAGTATTATACAACATCATCACCTCTTACATTTTCAATACCACCAAGAACAACAGTAAGTGGTATGATAGGAGCATTAATAGGTCTAGATAAAGAAGAATATTTAAAGTATTTTAGCAAAGAAGATGCAAAAATAGCTATACAAATAAACAGTCCTATAAATAAAACTAGAATATCGTACAATCTTATAAATACAAAAACTGCTAAAATGTATAGCAAAATAAAAGATAGGACTCAAGTAACCTTCGAATTATTGAAAAATCCTAGCTTTAGAATATATTTTTCGCATAGTGATATTAATTTATACAATAAAGTAAAAACTTTCTTAGAAGAAGGCAAAAACTATTATACTTTATCAATGGGATTAAGTGAATTTATATCTGAGTTTGACTATATATCTGAAATTGATTTAAAAGAAATTAATAATAGTGAATTTGATTATATAGATACAGCAATTAATTTTAATGAAAATTTAAAAATAGATTTTGAATCTGAAAAAGAATACTTCAAAGATACTATGCCAAATGAAATGGATGTAAATCGAGTAGTAACAGAATATGCAAAAGTTTTATTTGAAACAAATGGAAAACCTATTAAGTGTAATACACATTACTACTTAGGAAGTGGAGGAGAAAAGATTGTATTTTTATAAATTAAAATCACATCAAGATAGTCTTTTAGTAGACCATTTAAAGTTTGTAGGTGATAGAGGAGCAATTTTAATAGAAAATAAATCAATTAATTTTAAATATAGTAAAGGTCAATTACAACATACAGCCAAGGTGATTGGATACTGCCATGACCTTGGCAAAGGAACAAAGTATTTTCAAGATTATTTATTAGGAAAAAATAGCGTAAAGGATAAACTAAAAGCACATGCATTTTTATCATCATTAATATGCTTTTATAATGTAAAAGAAATAAATGAAGAATTAGCTATAATAAGTTACTTATGCGTAAAGCATCACCACGGAAATTTGAAAAATTTTGTTGATGATATGTATATTGAAGATTCAGATAAAAAGTTTGTAAAAGAGCAGTATAAAGCATTGGAAGATGAAGTAAATACTATATGTAATGAATTAGAATTAAAATTACCTTCATTAGAAGAGATAGATGATTTAATAGAAAAATTAGAAGATATTTTAGATGAATATAATGATAAATTAGAAGATAATAATGATTTTGAAAAATATATTCTTATTAAGTTTTTGTTTTCTATTTTGATATATTCAGATAAAGAGCATGCTATATTTAGAGAAAAAAATGATATAACTTATGATATACCATCAACATTAATTGATGAATATAAAATAAAAAAATTTGGTAATCAAAAACCTAATAATATTAGAGATATAGTTTATACAGATGTTATAGAGAATATGAAAAAATCTAATAACAGAATAATGTCTATAACACTACCTACTGGAAGTGGAAAAACATATACTTGTATGTCAATGGCATTAAAGTTAAAAGAAAAAATAAATAAAGATATGAAAATTATATATTGTTTACCATTTACATCAGTTATAGACCAAAACTATGATGATTATCAAAATGCTATCAAAGAGGTAAAGAAAGTAAATACTGTATCATCAAAAGATATATTAAAGCATCATTATTTATCACCTAAAGACTATAGAAGTGAAGATCTTTATTACCAAGGAAATGAAGGTAGATTTTTAACAGAAAATTGGAATTCTCAAATAGTAGTCACAACATTTATACAAATATTTGACACTTTATTTTCTAATAAAAATAGCAACTTGATAAAGTTTAATACATTGTCTGATTCTATAGTATTATTAGACGAAGTTCAGTCAATTCCATATAAATATTGGAAAGTGATTAATCTTTTATTAAAGGAAATAGGAGATATATTAAATATATATTTTGTACTTATTACAGCAACTCAACCATTAATATTTGAAAATAATGAAATATATGAATTAGCATCTAAATGTGAAGATTACTTTAAACAATGCAAAAGAACAAAATTAATAATAAATGAAAATCCATTAGATAAAGAAGAATTTTTTGAATATGTTAAAAATATAATAGAAAATAATCCTAATAAAAATATATTAATAATCGTTAATACAATAAAATTATCACAAGAATTATATAAAGAATTATATAAATACAAAGATGAAAGAGAATTTATATATTTATCTACAAGCATAATACCAAAAGAAAGAAAAAATAGAATATACAATATAAAACATTCTAAATATAAAAATATAGTTATAAGTACACAAATGGTAGAAGCAGGTGTTGATATTGATATGGATATAGTAATAAGAGATATAGCACCATTAGATTCTATAAACCAAAGTGCAGGTAGATCCAATAGAGAAAATAGAGGACAGTACTTAGGAGAAGTACATATAGTTAAAGTTAAAAATAATAATCAATACCTAGCTAAGTATGTATATAGAGATGATATATTACTTCAAGCAACAGAAAATGTATTAAAAGAAAAAACTATTATACTTGAAGAAGACTATAAAAGTTTAAGTGATATGTATTTTAGAGAACTAAAGAAAAATTTAAGTAATAATGAATCAAATAAATTAAAAGAATTAATTTATAATTTAGAATTTGAAGATATATGTAAAAAATTTAAATTAATAGAAGAACAAGATAAAGTACAATTATTTATAGAAGCGGATGATGAAGCTTGTAAAGTATGGAACAAATATAAGGAATACTTAAAAATTGAAGACCCATTTACACGAAGGGATAAATTAGATTCTATAAAAGGCGATTTTTATAAATATGTTATAACTGTATTTAGAAATAAATGTAAAGAAAATATTGAATATGGAATTGGATATGTATCAAAATATCAATTATCTAATACATATGATGAAGAATTTGGATATAAATCAAAAGAAGAGGAATGTATCATATTCTAAAAAAACATATTATAAGGAGAAAATATGAATATAGATATATGTAAACTAGAATTACAAAATATAGATTTAAAACCTAGAGATAGTGAAAAAATAAGAGGATATTTAGGAAATAAATATATAGAAAATGATATACTGCACAACCATAATCAAGACAAATTTATATATAGATATCCAATGGTACAATATAAAATTATAGATAAAACTGCGATGATAATTGGTATAGGTAAAGCAAGTAACTTAGTTGCTAATATAGGTATAATTGAAGATAAAATTTTAATAGATGATAAACTAATTAATATTTATGAAAAAAGTATATTAAGATTAAACCAAAACTATGGATGTAAAGATGATTATATAGAATATAAATTTATAACTCCATGGATAGCATTAAATCAAAATAATATATCAAAATATAAAAACTCAAATAACGTTGATAAAGAAGAAATATTAAAAAAGATATTGGTTGGAAATATAATATCTATGTCTAAAGGATTAGATTATACAGTAAAAGAAAAGATACATTGTTGGATAAATTTAAAAGAAAAAGAAGTTATTATAAAGGGCATAAAACACATAGGATTTGTAGGTGAATTCAAGGTTAATTTTGATATACCTGATTATTTAGGTCTAGGAAAGAGTGTATCAAAAGGGTTTGGAACTATAAAAAAGGTGGGATAAATTTGAAATTAATTGTTAATTCAGAAGGGGTATATTTAAGTAAAGTAGGTGAATGTTTTTGTTTAAAAAAAGACGGACAAAAACAAGAAATATCAGCTAAAAAAGTGGAGCAAATATTAATAACAACATCTACAGCTTTAACAACAGATGCAATAGAACTAGCAGTTGAAAATAATATAGATATAGTATTTCTTAAAAAATATGGACAACCATTTGCTAGAGTGTGGCACTCTAAGATGGGAAGCATAAGTACAATAAGAAAAAAACAATTAGAACTTGAAGAAAATATAATGGGAACAACTTTGATAAAAGAATTTTTAACTCAAAAAATGAATAATCAAATAGACCACTTAAATGTATTAGCATCAAATAGAAGAGATGAAAGAAAGTTAATTATAAAAGAAGCTGTAGAAAAAATAAAAAATCAAGTAAATAATATAGAATCTATTGAAAATACTACAAAGATTAAAGATATAAGAAGCTCTATACAGGGATATGAAGGAACTGCAAGTAGAGTATATTTTAAAATGTTATCAGAGCTTATGCCAGAAAAATATAAATTTAATGGAAGAAGTAAAAATCCAGCAAAAGATGAATTTAACTGTATGCTAAATTATGGATATGGAATAATGTACTCTAATGTAGAAAGGGCATGTATAATAGCAGGGTTAGACCCATATATAGGTATTATGCATGTTGATAATTACAATAGACAAGCATTAGTATTTGACCTTATAGAAATGTATAGAGTATATATTGATAAGATAGTATTTAAGCTATTTTCAACAAAACAAGTTAAAAGTGAACATTTTGATGAAGTTGAAGGTGGATTTTATTTAAATAAAAGTGGAAAAGAAATTTTGATAGGTGAGTATAACAAATATATGGAAAGTAAAACTAAGTATAAGGGAAGAAATATAGAACTTCAAAATATAATACAATTTGATTGCCATAATATAGCGAATAGAATACTAAAGGGGGCAGAATAAATTGCTAGTATGGGTAATGTACGATATAGCTGATGATAAAATAAGAAGAAAAGCCATAAAGATTTGTAAAAATGTAGGTCTATATAGAGTACAAAAAAGTATATTTTTAGGTGATATTGAAGAGAATGATTTTGATGAAGTTAAGCTTAGACTAGAGGATACAGTAGACCTAAAAAATGATTCTGTATATGTATTTACAATGAGTAAAAAAGAATTAAATAAGGCTGGTCTTATAGGACAAGCCTTTGATAAGGAGCTAGTAACTGATGAAATCATATCAAAATTCTTTTAATGAATTTCAATACTATATAACACCTTCAGATATGATAGAATTTTTATATTGCAAAAGATTTATCTATTATATGAAGTGCTTAGGTATAAAACAGTATGAAGATAAAAGATATAAAGTTGAAAAAGGAAGAGAGTTACATAGAAAAAAAGAAAATGAAAATAAAGATTATTTAAGAAAAAAGCTAGGGGTAGTTGATAAAAAAATAAATATTGATTTGTATTCAGATAAATATAAAATAAAAGGTAAAGTAGATGAGGTATTAATATTTGATGATAATACAATGGCACCGTTAGATTATAAATTTGCTGAATTTAATGATATATTATACTCTACCTATAAAACACAAATGTTAATGTATTCATTGATGATAGAGGAATTATATAACTGTAAAGTAAATAAAGCATACTTAGTTTATACAAGAAGTAGGAATATGGTTAAGGAGATAGAAATAAATAAAAAGGATTTAGATAAACTAAAAAAAGATATAAGTGAGTATACTAAGGTAATAGAAGGGTATTATCCTAAAGGAAGTAAATCTAAAGCAAGATGCTTAGATTGTTGCTATAGAAATATTTGTATAAAGTAATATATGTTTAAAAAATTTTATTAATCTGATATAATAAATATGTAATAATAATAAATATGTGTTATTACATATTTATTTTAAAAAATAATTTTAATAGACTGTAAGTATTGAAATTTCTAGTTTTTGAACATATGTTAATACATTAAATTTACGTATTTTATATTAATTTTAGATACTCATTAAAAGATTTAGAATTTATGTAAAACTTATTAACTATTGAAAATACTCATACTAATATATTACGAGTAGAAGTACTAGATCCATTAAAATAAGGATTGAAACTTAGAAAAGATATACAAAGATGATAAGAACTTTGTAGTAGAAGTACTAGATCCATTAAAATAAGGATTGAAACACTTATTTTTGCACAAATATAATAATATCCTATTTGAGTAGAAGTACTAGATCCATTAAAATAAGGATTGAAACATGAAATTATTATCTGGGGTATCAAATGAATATGATGGTAGAAGTACTAGATCCATTAAAATAAGGATTGAAACTTCAAGAGGGTAAACTCTTTTTCTCATATAAAGCAATGTAGAAGTACTAGATCCATTAAAATAAGGATTGAAACTCAAATCCTATAAAAATTTGTAAATGAGTCTTGGTGTAGAAGTACTAGATCCATTAAAATAAGGATTGAAACGTTAATATCATCGTTTTATCGTATATATCATACTTAGTAGAAGTACTAGATCCATTAAAATAAGGATTGAAACTTATAGATTATGTACACAATCAATCCTGGCGATTTTGTAGAAGTACTAGATCCATTAAAATAAGGATTGAAACATCATAATGCAGATGTCATTGATAATGCTATACATAGTAGAAGTACTAGATCCATTAAAATAAGGATTGAAACGTGTAGTTTTAGGAGATAAAACACCACTTTCAACTACAGTAGAAGTACTAGATCCATTAAAATAAGGATTGAAACATTATTCAGATTATAGCTTTGTTATAGATTTTGTAGGGTAGAAGTACTAGATCCATTAAAATAAGGATTGAAACTAGCTGATGCAGAAGCTAATGCTAATAACTTTGAAAGTAGAAGTACTAGATCCATTAAAATAAGGATTGAAACATTATTACACACTATCAAATGTTCATTTATCCAATGCTGTAGAAGTACTAGATCCATTAAAATAAGGATTGAAACAGCATAAGGCTTTGTATTTGGCTTTCTAAGCTATCTAGTAGAAGTACTAGATCCATTAAAATAAGGATTGAAACTTCTTACCTATGTTTATCTTCAAATTCTCAATAAATAGTAGAAGTACTAGATCCATTAAAATAAGGATTGAAACTGCAAAAAAAATACTTTTATTTGCGTCCGTTACCTGGGTAGAAGTACTAGATCCATTAAAATAAGGATTGAAACAAATCTCTTGAATTGAATTCATTTTGCACCTCGTCCCGTAGAAGTACTAGATCCATTAAAATAAGGATATATAATTAATAATCATAAAAAAAGCTAGTCACAAACTGACTAGCTTTTTGGGTGTCACAAAAACCGACAGTGTATATTACAGCTTTAAAAGTTTATCACAAATACTTTTAGCAACAACATAACAATAATCATAACTAGTACAAACATCCTCAACAATAGAATTAGATATAAAATCAATCTCTACTAAAAGAGCTGGCATCTTGATTTTTTTCAAAACAGTAAAACTCTTAGAAACTTTAACACCTCTATTAGGAGTATTTAAAGCCTTAGATAAATTATTACAAATACTTTGAGAAGTACTAAAAAGCCTACTAGACTTATCATAAACCCAAACCTCACAACCACGAGCATTTCTATTAGAAAAAGAATTCATATGTAAACTAATAAAATAATCACAGTTATACTTATTAGCTTTGTTAGTTCTATAACTTAAAGAATAATAAGTATCATCAATTCTTGTAGTTATAACTGTATGACCATGACTTTCTAGCATAGACTTTAAAATCAAACCAATTTTCAAAACAACATTACTTTCAAAAGTACCATTAAAACCAACAGCACCACTATCCTTACCACCATGGCCAAAATCTAAGTAAAATTTCATCAACTATCACCTCATACTTATAATATTTTTAGATAATTCATTAATACTATCAGTTAAAGTCTGAAGCTTTCCCTCAATGCGAACTAGTAAATACATACTAAGAGCAATTGGAAAACCAACAGAAGCTATAATACTTTGTATATCTGAATTCATAAATTTACTCCTTTATAACAAAAGGCCAAGTATAAACTTGACCTTTTAAATATTTTATTGAAGCAATTTTTGAGCAACGGATATATCTGAAATACTTCGCCAACACGTTGCTCAAAGTGAGAACGAAGATATATCGTTGGCGAAATGAAGTGTTTCGCCGACACGTCGCTCAAGCGAAGCGAATTTTATAAAACTAAATCGTAGTCAGTAGTGTCTGTAACAACCACCTTTGCACTAACTGCTTTAGCAATATCAGAACCACCTGGGGCAAATATGTTTTTAGAAACTACTAAATCCATAGCAGTTTTTATTTCAGTTTCAGTTATATCCTCTCTTGGATCATCTATTGATAAAGAAACTGATTTATCATCAGTAGTTTTAAAAGTCATAACTAATCTTTTGTTAAGGTTATTATCCATAATATATTCCTCCTAATAATTAAAATTTTATAATAGTGTAGTGTTATCTATTTTTATTGTTTCTAAAACATCATACTCTTGAAGTGACATTAAGCTTTCAGCAACGTCATATACATTTTGAGCATCTGCATCATGTTTTAGGTTTGAGAAAGTTTTGCTTCTAACTTTGGTTTTACCATCAACCATACCTAAATCTAATTTGATTTTTAAACTTGAAGGGTTTTTAGACTCATTAACTGCCATTTAACCCACCTCCTTTTAAATTTTTAGACTTATTAGCTAAATCTTAAGTTAAGTATATTTGATGAGTGTTATTAAAATATAGTAAAGAAGTTTACAAGTTTTTGACAAAGGAAACGATAGTAAAGATATTGAAATACTAAGGTATGGAGGTGGTTTTATGATTAATAAGTTGACTATTGATGATGTGCCTGAGAATTTAAAGAGTGTGGCTTGTGCTATTGGCATTGATGCTTTTAGAAGTCTTATTAAGTGTGCTGGTGGTACTAGTATTTATCTTCCTAGTGAAAGGTGTATAACTAAGCCTGTTAGGGATAGGGTTATTAGGGAGAGTTTTTGTGGTGATTATAAGGAGATGGCAAGAAGATTTGGTATTAGTGAGGTTAGGGTTAGGAGGATTGTTTGTGAAAAGAGTTAAACCGTTGGTTATTGCCAACGGTCTTATTTATTTAAAGCTTTTTAATAGTCCTATGACTTTACCTATAATTTCAAAATTATTGCTAGATATAGAGATACAATCATCGCCTGTATAAAGTTTATAATCGTCATTATCTTTTACAATTTTTCTGATACATGAAAATTCATTATATAAGCTAATTAAGTATAAACATGAATCTTCAAATTTATAGTTATTGTCAATTATTATATAATCACCATCATATATTCCTAAATTATTTAATCTATTCCCTTTGTTTTTATATAAGAAGTTATGTTTACCGGTAGTAAATGAAGATGATACAGGTATATTTTCAATAACATTACAATTATCTAATAAGTTTTTAAAAGTAGGATCTTTTATAAGTGGTAGATAAAAAAACTCAGTGTTATTAATTTGGAAGTTATTATGTAATATTGTGATGGCTCTAGGTTTAGTAGGGCATCTTTTTATATATCCTAATCGTTCAAGTTTGTTTAAATGAGAGTGAACTGTTGATGTTGATTTCAACCCTACATGTTCGCATATTTCTCGAACACTAGGTACATATCCTTTTTCTAATGATTCTGATTTTAATAAATTAAGTATAAGCTTTTGTTTTTCTGATAAGTTAAGCATGTTATTCCCCTTTTGAATAAATAATATAATAAGTAAATTATATCATAAAAATATAAAAAGTAAACATATGTTCTTTGATGGTCAATAAAATACCCTTTCGTAAAACTAAGTGGGGGAAGAAGTATTTTCAATATCTGTACAAAGTATTAGGTAGTTAGGATATACTTGTAGAGCTTTAGATATTTTATCCATAGTTAGCATAAAAATAATAGAACTAAAAAGATAATAAGTTAAATTAGAGGTATTTTAAAATTTATAGTATGGCTAGAAGTTGAAGATAAGAAAATTGATATATTTTTAATAACCTTAAATAAGGTTGAAAAGCATTTTTCTCCTTCAACTATGTATGAAGATTATGCTATAAATGATGAATTATTTAACTGGCAAAGTCAAAGTAGAACAAGTATAGATTCACCAACAGGTAAAAGGTATGTAAATCATAGAGAGTATGGTAATAATATACTACTGTTTGTTAGGGAAAATAAAAGTGAAGATGGTGTAACAAGTCCATATATTTATTTAGGACCTGCTGATATTGTAAGTCATAGTGGAAGCAAACCAATAAGTATAGTATGGAAATTAAGAAATAAATTACCTGCAAGTATAGCCATAAAAGCAGAAAAGGCATTATAAGTCATGTGCATATATTTATTTTAGGGTATAATAGATAGAGAACTTATTAAGGATTTTATTATTGACTTATGAAAAGGAGACAGAAGACAAGATGATTGAAAATAATAAATCTAAGTATGTACCTGAACTAACATCAAACTTAAGAAATAATTATGTATCAATTCCGAGTATAATATCTAAAGCATCAGGAATAAGAATTTTTGGAAAAAGACTTAAGTCATTTATATTTACTACTGATGTTGCAATAATAAAAAACACTAACGCTGATGCTGTAATAGCAGTATATCCATTTACACCTCAGCCAACAATTACTCAAGCTATACTATCAGTATCAGATATACCTGTTTTATGTGGTGTTGGTGGAGGACTAACACATGGTACAAGATCTGCAAACATAGCTTTACATGCAGAGTTTCAAGGGGCAATAGGTGCAATACTAAACTCACCAGCACCTGATGAAACTATTAGATATGTAAAAGAATCAATAGATATTCCAGTAGTTGTAACTATAGTATCTGAGTTAACAGATGTACAAAGTAAGATTGATGCAGGGGCAGATATATTAAATGTAAGTGGAGGAGCTAATACAGCAAAGATTGTTCGTAAAATTAGAGAAAAGTTTCCCCTTATTCCTATAATTGCAACAGGAGGACCAACTGAGGAATCAATTTTAGAAACAATTGAAGCTGGTGCGAATGCAATTACATATACGCCACCAACAAACTCACAATTATTTAAACATAAAATGCAAGAATATAGAGAAATTGAAAATAAAAAGTATAATAAAGAATTTTAGTAAGTTAAATTACTAAAGGTATTTATTTATAAATTTATATGGAACGGATTAAAAGATCTTTAAGAAATACTTAAAGGTCTTTTTTAGTGCCTATACATATTTACGCATAGGTACTATATTTTTAATATTTAAAATTTTTATATAATAATCTCATAAGAAAAACATAAGGAGTGAAAAAATGATAGTAAGATTAAAAAACGACATCGGTATGGTAAAAGAAGCAAAAATCGGATTTAGCTTCACAACATTTTTCTTTGGAGCATTTGTGCCAGCACTAAGAGGAGACTGGAAATATGCAGGTATAATGCTAGTATGTGCAATTATAACATCTGGAATATCTACACTAGTATTTCCGTTTGTATACAATAAACTTTATATAAAAGAATTATTAATGAAAGGATTCTTACCAGCATCAGACACTGATAGAAATATATTAGTAGAAAAAGGATTTATTGTATCGAGTAAGGATGTAATAAGCGATAATATATAAAGATTAATAAAGGAGAAAATATAATGAATAATCAAACGAAAGATTCTATACAAGAACTTGAGTATATAGAACGTAGACTAAAACTAGCCAATGAAGCAGTAGAACTTATACATGAATTTGAAGAAATAGTAGGAAAAATTGGATTCAGTGTAATGAGAGAAGTATCTATTAATGAAGAGAAACTTACAATAAAAGCAATTGACCCAAATGATAATGATTTAGAACTTGAATTATATGAAGTAGCAACAGTATACAGAAGTATTATTGATGGATGTGGTCCCTGTGGAGGAATATTTGAAGAAGAAATTGACTTTAGAATAGATGATATAGAGGATGATTATAAAAATAAAAGTAAAGAAGAATTTTTAAATTATGTTGGACATTTATACTATGCAAAATATAGATGTATAGAAATATACGACAGATTACAAGATATTGAAGATGAAGCTTAGATTAAAATAGGTGTCGAGAAAATCGACAGTGTATATTTAGACGAAATATAGTAATAAAAACCGTTGGTTATTAAACTAACGGCTTTTATTTTATTAAAATTAATTTTTATGTAAAGTTTACCCAAAAATCTACGTATACATAAATATGTACAGACTACATATTGTGAAAAATTCAGAAAATTATTAAAATAGTAACGTAAATATTTAAGGAGCGACAACAAGAGATGAAAAGCAACGAAGTTAATAATAATATTAAATTTTATATATTTTTAGAGGTTCTAAAGAAATATTCAAATATAAATCCACACGAAGAAATATCAAAAGAAGTAAAAAAAACAAAGTTAAATCATGTGATATTATCTGTAAAAGAAATAAATGAAAAAATGAAAACTGAAATATATGAAAGAATGAATATAGAACTACAACAAGATCTTGACAGAAGAACTATATATCAATATGTTGATGATTTAAAAGAATTGGGATTTGAAATTACTACATATAAAGATAATAAAATTGGATACGCACTAGTAACTAAAGACATAGAGCGTTATGAATTAAGAATACTAGTTGATTCTCTATCAGCAAATAGATTTATGACTAAGAAAAAAACTGCAGAATTAATTGGAAAACTATGTAAGTTTCAAAATGAATATGCAGGATATGATTTCTACAAGCAAGTATCTATACCTGATAGAGCTAAATCTAGAAATGAAGGAATTCTAAATAATATAAATAGTATAGACGCAGCTATAAGTAGAGGAAAAAAAATTACATTTAACTATTGTGATTATAATTATAAAAAAGAATTAGTATATAGAACATATAAAGATAGCCAAGATAAAAAACAATACACAGTAACACCAATAGGACTTATATTAAAAGAAGACCATTACTATTTAGTTACAATTCACAATAAATATAATGACTTAACAAATTACCGAGTTGATAGAATGAAAGATGTAATTGTACTAGACGAAGATGGAAGATCATTAAAAGAAATTAAAGGATATGAAGATGGAAAGTTTAATGCAGCTATATATGCTAAGAAAAACTTTAAAATGTTTTCAGGAGATGACTGTGAAGTAGTTTTAAGAATTAATAAGAACCTACTTAATTTAGTTATAGATGAACTAGGTGATGATGTTAAGTTACATAAGATAGATGATGACACTTTCCAAGCAAGTTTTAATGCACAGTATGGAACAGGTCTTACTAAGTGGGTTTTACAGTTGGGAGCAGATGCTAATGTTATAAGTCCTCCTGAACTTAGAGAGGATGTAAGAAAGAGTTTAGAAGATATGATTAAGTTATATAGATAGGGAGAGTTATTAATGTCAATAAGAGGAAGGAAACCTAAAAAAGGAAGTTTAGGAACATCATTTATAATAGAAAAAATACCAGGTCTTAAAAGAATATCATGTAGTAATTGTATAAATTATAATATGGATAAATCATGCGATGTAAAGCATGTTTTAATGAGCGAAATAGGATATGATTATTGGAAACAATGTGACCAATTTGATTTAAGTAATGAATTTGATACAGAAGAAAATAGAGCATTAGCAGAAAGAACAAGAAAAAGAATAGAAAAAACTTATAAGATAGATAAAAATAAACAGGACAAAAAAAGAAAGAGTAGAGGAAATTCTGTTAAGGTAATAAAAGTAAAGAATGTAAAAAATAAAAATGGCAAAAAAGTTATATCAAGGTTAACTGTACAACAAAGAAAGAAAAGTGGGGAAAGTTACCAAAAGATTGCACAACATTTTGGAGTTAATAAAGAATTGATTAGAAAGATTGATTTAGGATTTTATGGATCGGGATATACACAAGGATAAGTAATATATACATAATAGAAAGATAATGAAAAGGAGAATAAAATGAGTGATTTATGGAAATTTTCATCTATTCCATGTATAGAAGAATCTACATTTAACAAAATACTAGAGCGTTTCTATAATTTTGGAATATCAGGATTAGTCAGAGAAAACATACAAAACTCACTAGATGGTAAAATACCAGGTGAAACAAAACCAGTAGTAGTAACAATAAAAACTGGAACAATAAAAAAAGAAAATATACCAGGGCTTGAAGAAATAAAAAATAGAATAAACTGTCTTGAAGGGCGTAATAGCTATACAAAAGAAACCATACAGCATATGAAAAATAAAATGAATGATGAAATTATAAACTATATATCATTTGAAGACTATAACACAAAAGGTCTTAAAGGTGCTAAAAATGGTCAAAGTACTAATAAAGAAGATACATGGAGTATATATGCATACAATAAAGGTGTACATACAGAGGAAGAAGATGAAACTTTAGAAAAATCAAGAGGTGGATCTCATGGTATAGGTAAAATTGCATCAAATGCAGCATCGGAACTATATATGATGTATTTTGCAAACTGTGATGAAGAGGGAAATAAACATCTTGGTGGAACTGTACAGTTAATTGAACATAAATACGAAGATAATTATTATAGATCAACAGGATATTTTACAGATAGCAAAAATATAGATTCAAAAACTACAAAATTTTATCCTTATGAAAATAACTTTGATAAAGTATTTGCAAAAGATACTAGAGGATTAAAAATAATAATACCATTTTTAAGAGATCAATTTAACAAAGAAGATGAAATTTTAAAAAGTGTATGTGATAGTTTCTTTATAGCAATACTTCAAGAAAAATTAGAAGTAATAATTAATGATAAAATTATTAATAGCAAAACAATAAAGAAATATATTACTGATAAAAAATATTATATACAGAAGGTAGAAGAAGTTAAAGATGAATTTACACCACTTTATTTTGATACATACACGAAAATTAAGCCTATAAAATTAGAGATTAAAGATAGATCACAAAGCTATAATTTTAATCTTTACTTTAATTATGATACTAAAATACCTAAAGGAAGAGTAGCAATTGTAAGAACTATAGGTATGAAAATAGAAGATAAAAAAATAAAAAATAATGTCAAAAAGCCTTTTAATGCGGTATTGATACCAGAATCTATTTCTGAAGATGCATTTTTAAAATCTCTTGAAAATGAATCACATACAGAGCTTTCATTTGAACATATAAAAGATCAAGGTTTACAAAAAAATGCAAAGACATTTATAAATAATATATCTAAAGAAATAGCAAAAGTTATTGAGGAAGCTATAAAAAATAACAATCCAACAGATGGTGTTATGGATACTCGTGATGTACTTTATGAAGTACAGACTCAGTTTAAAAAAGATTTATTACAATCAGCACCTACAGTTAAGTTAAATAAAGGCAAAGGAAAAGAAGAAAATACTATAGTAAAGGTCAAACCTGAAATACCTAAAAAGAAAGATTCTAAAGATCCCAAAAATGATAAAACTCCAAAGGATCCAAAAGAGAAGAAAAAAAGAGAAGCAAAGAAGGTAAAAGAAAAAGGTGAGAAAAAAGAAAATGCTATAACGTATAAGGCACCAGCAGATATAGTAGAAAGAGTTATAATTTCAAACAAGGAATATGTTAAATTTGATTTTACAGATACAGATGATTTAAAGAAATCAAAAACATGCGATATATCATTAAATGTAGTTGATGGTATGGGGCAAGAATGTATAGGTGAATTTAGTATGAAAGATAGTTATGAATATATACTAGATAAATCAACAGGAGATAAATTAAAAATAGAAGAAAACTTAATCAAAGATGTAAAAATAAATAAAGGTTTAGCACAAATCGAATTAAAACTAAAAGAACAATATAACAAAGCTTTAAAGTTTGTTTATTATGTGGAGGTATAACATTATGATTTATAAAAAAGACGCTAATTTTCCATATCCACTATTAACAAATACATCAAGTAGCTATAGTAATGCTAACTTTATATTAGATATAGAATTAGAAGAAAATACACAAGGTTACAGATTTACAATAGATTATGATATAGATTCTGAATTTATAACTAACTTACTAAAAAAGGGATTGTAGGTAGTTTTGTGTAAATACAAACTTACCTACAGTCTTTTTTGAATGTAAAATTGGTAAGTTTGGAATAATATTCATATTAAACTTTTGGAGGTAAAGAAATGAAAGATCAAAGAGAAATAATTATTCCAGATTTAGACTATCAAGCTGAAGTAAGAAAATGTAAAACCATGGAAGATGTAGTTGGTAAAAATGGATTAATGCAAAAGCTGTTCAAAGATATTATCCAACAATTGCTAGAAGCAGAAATGGAAGAACATCTGGGAAGAGAAAGACATGAAAGAAGTAATGAAGCTAATCCAAACTATAGGAATGGATATAGTTCTAAGACTATTGAAAGTAGTTTTGGTGAAGTTGGCCTAGATATACCAAGAGATAGAAAAGCACAATTTGAACCGAAGGTTGTTAAAAAGTATGAAACTGTATGTAATGAACTAGATAAAAAAATAATAGGTCTTTATGCCTGTGGTATGAGTGTAAGAGATATCCAATCTGAAATGGAAGAACTATATGGCATTGATGTGTCTCCTGCAATGATATCTAAGATAACAGATAAGGTTGTAGAGGCTGCCGCCGAATGGCAAAGCAGAGAACTTGATGAAATATACCCAATCGTATATATGGATGCTATGCATTTTAAAGTAAGAGATGATAATAAAATAGTTTCAAAGGCAGCATATATATGTATGGCTTTAGATATGAAAGGAAAAAAAGATATATTAGGTATTTGGATTGGTGAATCAGAAGGCGCAAAATTTTGGCTATCAGTTTGTAATGATTTGAAAAATAGAGGCGTAGATGATATTTTAATTGCATGTATGGATGGTTTAAAAGGTCTACCTGAAGCAATTAAAACTGTATATCCAGATGTAAGTATTCAAACTTGTATAGTTCATCAAATTAGAAACTCTCTTAAATATATAGCATCAAAAGATCAGAGAGAGTTTATGAAAGATTTAAAAAGTGTTTATAG
>OHMN01001107.1_pt1 | contig 19566 bp, 14 predicted proteins | sample 1569361 | NCBI WGS metagenome assembly OHMN01 (sample SAMEA3541508, study PRJEB24748) | human gut metagenome | biome: human gut; feature: human-associated habitat; material: faeces | place: China | collected 2012
GCTTGAGCAGGCCGGAAATCTTGAAGCGCTTCCAGAGCGTCGAGAAATGCTTGATTTTTTCCATGCAGAACGAACGGATACCCTCGGGACGAAGAACAAAGTCGGGAATTTTCATCAGATGGCTGACGAGCGCGAACAGGCCCTTGCTGGCAAGGGAAATGGTCTTGTCGCGCAGAATGGCGGTGGAAATATTCGTGTAGTCGCGCTGCGCATCAGAAATGCAGACAACGTCACCGTTCGGGCGGTCGATGGCCGGGGAATAGACGAAGTCGACCGGCGCGGACGGGTGCTGCATCAGGTTATAGACATGGCAGAACGCACCATTTTCCGCCTGGGAAAAATAGTGCTGCAAATATCCCTTTTGCTTGAGCTCCTTCCACGCTGCGTTCAGCAGGTAGGTGCTGTCCGAGCAGGCATAGCCGAGACGGCGCTTGCTCAGCGCGAAATCCGGCAGGCCGACAAAGGACTTGATGACGGCAAACAGACCCTTCGCGTCGAGGGAAAGCGTGCTGTCGCGCAGGACTTCGTTGTAAATTGTCGTGTAGCCGGTCGCGGACATTGCCTTCCCTCCTTTCCGATGGTCAAGTTTTTTTGCAAAAGAAACAAAAAATCGTCTGATGCTCTCACACCAGACGATTGAAAAACCATGTTTAAATTCGCACTAAAAATCGAAAATTCGTAATGTTGCACAAGTAAAATGTGTCGTACAAGGAAGAAAAATTGATTTTTGTCGAAAAACGCGCGTCGTATTGACATAACCGCTTGTTGATTGTATAATAGTTATACAAGTAAGCGGTATGCGCCATTTGGCGCGTTACTGGTCTCAGGGTAGTGAGATCTTACCGCTCGCTGGTGTTGTCGCACCAAGTGGCGGATACCGTTTATCAAAGAGCTGATGTTTCCTAGGCATCGGCTCTTTTTTTGTTTTCTGTAATTAAGAATACCATGCTAACTATGGGATGTCAAGAAAAAAATATAATTTTGTGCTCAAAAAGGCGAAAAAACGCAAATATGGGTTGCAATTCAAATCAATTAGTGATATAATCTGCGAAAAAATTGAAGTGCAGGATGAATTAAAGTGATATGCTACGGACAAATATTTATTTTAAAACCAGATTATACAATAAAAGTGGTAGTATTAGGTATGCTGTAATGGAATTTGATTAAGGGAATATAACCGAAAAAGCATAAAATGTAAGAACGAAGCCCTAGTGACGCAGCACCGGGGCTTTTCTGCATTTGGAAAATTATAGTGTTTTAACTTTATAACCTTTAATTAAATATACTTTTCAGATTATATTTCTGTTGAAATACCTAAAAAAATTGGATATAATATATCTAATAAAAGATATTTTTGAGGTGTTCTATGAGTGATTTCCAAAAATATTTAGATGAAGCATTCTCTAAAATAAATACTTCTGATTTTTCTGATTCTGAAGAAGATCTTCCGCGCGATGATGTTTATAAAGAAATTCAGCAGCTGATTGTCAGCGAAAGAAAAAAACAAAAGGTAACACAGAAAGAACTGGCGCACAGAACTGGTTTGTCACAGGCTAATATCAGCAATATAGAAAATGGTGTAACGCGCCCAACGATTGATTCATTACAGAAGATTGCAGAAGCACTGGGTAAGCGTCTTCTGGTTTGCTTTGAAGAAAGCGAGGATATTTGACTATGAAAACATTAACTCAGCTTCGGATTGACCATTTTCGTGGAATACGGGATTTGAATATAGAGCATTTGACTTCAATCAATGTAATTGTGGGTGACAATAACTGCGGCAAGACCAGCGTAATGGAAGCTATTCAGTTTCTACGCTCGGGAAGTCCTGCAAATATTTACAACATTGCCAGACTGCGTGATCGCACGTTGACCTTTTTTTCTAATTCGCTGTATGACAGCTTTATTTGTATGTTTCCCAAAGACGATGATAAATTGCAAATCAAACTTTCGGGAGAGTATGACAGTCAGCCTGTTTCCTATGTGCTTTTGGGAACCGAGTCAAAAGAGCTGATAGACCTAAATGAGCTGGATCGTATAGCACGCAGAGAATTTGCAGAAGCAAATGGAGAAACGGAAACCGATGTTTTTGATGGCAGCTCGGTTTATATGATCGGTGAACAGACATTAACGGAAAGTATTCGATTGAACCGATTGACTCGCGTGACCGGTACATTAATTCGGCTGAAACCGCAGATCAAGATCAGTTATGTATCGCCATTTGAGCATCTTAACGGGAATATTGTAAACAGAATTATAAAAAATGATGCTTATAAGTTAATCTGTCTGAATGCGCTGCAATTGTTTGATCCGGAAATAGAAGATATAATGATTTTCAGAAGTGATGTCAGCAATCGACCGGTAGAGTATCTGAAGCATAAACGGCTTGGCAATATGCCGCTGTCTACGTATGGCGATGGCATAAAAAAAGTTCTTGTATTGGCAAATGCGATCATTGGAGCGATTGACGGAATTTTACTGATTGATGAGATTGAAACCGCAATCCACAAAAAATATTATAATGATATTTTTCGTTTTATTGTCAAGGCTTGCCACACATTTAATGTGCAGGTCTTTATTACAACCCACAGCATCGAAGCAATTGACGGTTTACTTGCTACACAGGATTATGATATCCAGTCAAAAGAAGATGCTATTACCGTTGTCACATTAAGAAGAGAAAACCATAAGACATATTCTCGCGTCCTTCAGGGGCGAGAGGTCTTTAAAAACAGGGAAGCGTTCGGCTTCGAGGTGCGTCTATGAATAAACTGATTCTTTGTGAAGGCGCAACCGATGCAATCTTGCTCAGCTACTATCTGGAACGAACAGCAGGATGGAAGTTTGTTCGTCAACCGCCGCAGGGCGTATCCATTCGAGCAACAGAACAAAATGAAGAAGTCACATGGTATAAAAAGCACAACGACTATCTGTTGATCTGTGCAGTAGGCGGAAAAGATAATTTCGGGAAATTCTTTGACGATAAAATTCAAAAACCGCTCGTTATGTCAGATGCCTTTGAGAAGATCGCCATTGTAACCGATCGAGATAACAGAGAGGTCAGTGAAATCGAAACAGAAGCATCCGCTTTTCTGAAAGTACCGTGTGGCACCATCAAAAACAATCAGTGGAACGATTGCAGTTATACGAACAAGTTTAGAATGGAAAAAACTTTTTCGGCGTTGCTGGTCGTCATTCCGCATGAGCAGCAGGGCGCATTGGAAACAGCAATGCTGGCAGCCATTGCTGAAGATCCATATGATAAGAGCATTGTCGAGAAAACAGGAGCGTTCGCTTCTCAAATGCGTGAAGAAGCATTACGATATATTTCAACGGATCGTTTGAAATTGAAAGCGCACCTGGGATCGACATGGGCTGTACAGTATCCGGAAAAAGTCTTTTCCTTAATTGATGAACAGATTAGAACTGTGAAATGGGAAGAGTCGGAAACGCTGCGGTTGTGCTTTGCGTCTCTGGTGGAAATTTAAGGCGGAATATTTCTTTTAAGGGCAGTAGTATCACGCTGGGAAGATAAAGTATCAGTTTACCCGTTTTGTATGAACGGGTAAACTGATAACCTATGAAAATAGCAGGTTATCTTTGTGGGAAATGCTTGCCTTTCAAGCGGAAATATCGTATAATATATATGTAAAGTCTGTCTTAGCTCACTTGGTGAGTATTGTCTCTTTTCGCTCCCTTGTAGGAGTACTGTATCTAAATTTAAAAGTTCAAGACTCTTATCAGATGTATTCTGATAAGAGTCTTTTTATATATAGATTTGCCCATATGAACGTTTCTCCATCCCTAAAAAGAAAGGAAGTATCCGAGCTGAATTAGTGAAAACATTTGTTGCGAAAGCGTAGAAAAATACAGGCTATCACCGAAAATGCAGGAGAGAAAACCAACGTAAAAACGTGCCCGGTACGCCGTAAAAGTACCGGTGAGATAGAGTCCCGACTCTACCTCGGCTGCTAAAAGAACAGCCAAAATCTAATAAAACGGGCCGGATTTAGCGCTGCCGGAAAACGTAAAAGCGCAGTTAGAGACTCAACTCTATCTTACGATCTAATAAAATGAGCCGGCTTGGAAGTGCCGGAAAAAGAAAATTTCTCGTCGTGCATAAGACGCTAAGAGTGCCCAAGGTCGTGCATAAGACCTCGCTGTTGAGCGATAAAAAAGAGTGCGTGCCTGATGATGAAAAGTCAGAAGGCGACTAATGTTTTAACAACAATTTTGAGATAATAAGAGGAACTTTCTCCATGGGACACAAGAAAAAAGACGGAAAAGCTGGCCGTACATTACACCAACAAGCGTATGATAAACTGCAAAAAATGCAGGCGTTTGGTGACAGCAAGCGTCTTGATAAGCTCGAAAATCCGGAGGATTTTGCAAGAAAAATTTACAGCTTTTCGACCTACCAGACGTACTTTAAGCACATAAAATACTTTATCAAATGGCTGCAAAGGGAACATCCCGAAGTAAAAACGCTGAAAAAAGCCGAAAAATTTGTGCCGGAATGGCTGCAAACCCGCGTGGATAAAGGCCTTTCTGCATGGACGGTTCAAACCGAAGAGGCTGCTTTGAATAAGCTGTACCAGATAAAATTGGACGATGAAAATCGCTTTCAGCCGCCGAGAAGATTAAAGGAAAATATCACGCGCAGCCGCGGAACAAAGAAGCGCGACACGCATTTTTCGGAAGTAAATAATGCAGAACTCATCAATTTCTGCAAGGCCTGCGGATTCCGCCGCAATGTATTGGAGCGGTTGACCGGCAGTGATTTATACGACCGCGTAAAGGCTGAAACCGCATTCGCTGAAGCGCAGGAAGCAGGTAATGAAGCGCTCGCGGAAGCACTGCTTGTGGGTTTGAAAACCTTCCCGGAACAGGATTATTTCATCCTGCATCACCGCGACAAAGGCGGGAAAACGCGCCTATCTCCCATCGTCGGGCCGCACATAGATGCGGTCGTTCGGCGCATGAAAGCCACGCCGCCGAGCGAAAAAGTGTGGCAGTATGTCAGCTCAAATTGCGATGTCCATGGCTATCGCGCAGATTACGCGACGTTCCTTTATAAGCAGTACGCGCGGCCGATCGAACAGCTGGATTACCGCAAAAAGATACGATGTTCCGACGGAAAATACCGCTCCGAAATCTACATCTGCCGCGGCAGTGAGCGTGGGAAACAGCTCGACCGCCGTGCGGTCGGCATCATCAGCATCGCTCTCGGCCACAGCCGAGAGGACACCGCGATTACGAATTATATTCGTAATCTTTAGGCAGTGACTAGGTTTGGATACAGCTCAGTCGTTCAGGTCAGGGTGCATTATTTGTGTAGGTGCATATGTACGAAGGACGTTTACCTGAATAATTGGAAGACCGGTTAAGAAGACAGGCGGGAAACCGCCTGCTCTTGACATATCTGCATACAACTGTTATATATAAGACAAGAGCGACAAGCCTAATCCATAAGCTCATCGCCCTTAATTATCATAGAAGAATCTTATTTACAGAGTTTTTCTCACACGCTCGATTTAACAGCAAATGTTATTCTGGTCAATGTTTATAAATGCTGACGTTGCAGAATATCGACAATAATAATAGTTGACCTTTGTCGTTTGTAAATCAAAGTGCCTCTCCGTTTTTTCTTGTGGATGAGCGCGGACTTGCTGATACTGGACAGTTTGACGATTTGTGTATGCGAATGGTCCATAAGCAGAATTATTGTATGGTCAAGCTGTCCGGTGTTGAAATTGGGCGGACAGTCTTCACGGAAATTCGGGTGGGTGACAGGACGGTCCATCGACCGTATCATTGTAATAAGGAGCATCAGAGCATAAATGGCATGAACAGATAGAAACCCGTTTGGTTCTCAGAAACAGCCTAAAACTATGGGCGGGCATACATTTTGAGACAACATCGTAAAGTCCGGACGATTCCGCCTGCAAAAGCATAAGCTCGCACCGCTTTTCCGTATTCTGGACGACGGAGATTACCTGCAGGCCATCGGCGAAGAAGGCGCCATGCGTGCGCGGCTTCGTCTGCTGACCGCGGGCAACAGCTATATCGTTCCGCAGTGCGGTGATATCGTGGGCATCCACAATGTCGATCCGTCACAGATAACATTGGCACGGTGGGAGCGGTTCTGTGCGGCGATGGATGATTTGGCTAAGAGGCAGGGGTGGGGGTAGTACATAATGACGAAAATAAGAATGGCGACCGTAGGTATCCGAGAGGGATGAATCATGGAAACGAATCGCCCGAATCTATTGCAGCGCAACGGATTCGGGCGATTTTCTCTGTGTCAATAAGGTTAGTAAGGGTAATTGTTATACGCGCCTTTGCACTACTTAAGTGTCACTGGTACGGCATTTAGCCTGTTTTTTGAATCAATGATCGATTTATAAATATCTTTGATTCCAGCTTCTCTTGCCATGCTGACAACAAGATTTTCTTCCTTTACTCCCATTCTTAAACCCAGGATAATCCCGCTTGGAACCCATTCCATCATAACTGGCGGCTTCATTGGGCAAGCAGTTATCATACGCCATTCTTCATCGTATTCATGGCATTTCCTCTTGATCAGCGCTGTTCTTTCTCTTTCCCATGTACCATTCCCCACGCTATCATACAGATATTTGGGAATTGTCGTATCAGAAATTTCGCCGATCTTGTTCAGCATTACAAGTTTTGCGAAATTAGTAGCATTATACGGAGCGTCCGAATAGTAGATGGGATATAACGGTGTGCCGAAATTTTTGATTCCACAGTTTTGACATTTTTCCTGTTTCCCGCATAAATAGTTTTCTTTCTTTTCAAGATCATAAATCTGAACAAAGCCTCTGTGTTGGTCTGCGTATTTTAGCCAGAGAACCTCATTAAAACCATTCTCGGAAAAGCAAATAGACCAAGTGTCTTTCTTTATCTCATCTCGCAATGCAAGCGCAGAACTAAGAAAATTTTCGACGAGTCCATTTGAAAGCATCTTTGTCACATTGTCAGCTGTAAAAAAGGCTTTCTGCTCTTCAGTCAGCATGCCGCCAAGAATGTCCTTGACACCTTCTGTGACTGCTTCTGTGCTTTCACGAGTTTGAAATGCTGTCAGAAGTTCTTGGTGAATAGAGTCAATATCAATATGTAAAAATGTATCAAAGGGATCGTCATAATAGTTTGCCGAAGAAAAATAGAGCCTATTTGTACGAAGTGCTTCCAAGCTATTAAGATTGACAGGACGATAGCGAAATAAAAGTTTCGGAAACCGTATCGCTGCCATCAGTTGTTTTGCATCCTGTGATAGGTCAAGTCCGGGTAATGCGCATAAAGTTTTCCAGAACGCTTCTCGTTCTTGTGCATTCATTCTTTCGGCCCCCTATCTTCCACCGCATTCACGCCGCCAGCGCATTGGCATTGACCCGTTCAATCGCCTGTCGGATGCCTGCCCACACGGACAGGTCTGTGAACACTTCCACGATGCTGCCGTAGTCGGTAAACGGTGCTTCCTGCAAAACGGACATATCTTTCATCATGCCGTTATGAACAATGTACTCCACAATCTGGTTTACGAAGTAAATCTGCCTGCTGTCCAAGCTGGCATCGTTCAGATACTGCGCAAACGCCTCCTTTGCCGCGTTCATGTCAACTCCGACGATTTCTCGCACGAACTCGCCCAGCGGCTTCTGGCCGTACTCAGCTACATAATCCTGTTTCGTACCGACCTCGCTCCAGAGTGCTTTCTCCAGCGCCTGCACATCTTCCACAGTCAAAGGGACATTACCCTTTAGTTTGGCAATAACGGCGTCATTCATGTGCTGACGCACGTAGAATTCCGCCTTGGCCTTGTAGTTCTTCAGATCGTCGTTTTCCAGCTCAGATTCCTTCCAGTCCACAGACAGAATTTCGTCATCAAAATTCGTATCATAGCGCACTTTACTGACCGGAATATACTTGATGAGGTCGCGCAGATTCTCCCGTATGTACTCAAATTCATTGATTCCGGCGGTCTCCACATAGTCCGTATGCAAAATCTTGTCAATCAGCTCAGCCTGCACCATGATCTCCGGAATATTTGCCACAGCTGCAACGGCAGAGACCTTTTTAAACAGATCGCTCCGCGCCTTGCCATACTTCTTTCCCGCCAGGTACGCAAGCTCGATGCCGTATAGCAGCGCGTCGAACCGCAGCGCTTTGGCATCGTCCTCTTCCGGTGTAATAAGCGGCGCAAGCTCTTGCCCTATGAGCAAGGTATCCTCATAGGTCAGAGCGCTATAGCTGTCCGGTTCTGCATACCGCTCTACATATTTTAAATGCTGGCGGACAGCAAAGTTCTCTTTGTTCAGTTCCCGCACCTTGCGCACCATGTCCTCCACCAGCGTCTTGCGGAAGGCAATCAGATCCGTTGTCTGATACGCCAAGTCCTGCAATTTGAAGGCAATTTGGGCCTTCAGATGGAAGATTGCGCCTTGCAGGGCGATCATATTGGCGGTAGGTCTGCCCTTGTTCATGCGAAAGAACTCAAAGTTGCCGCAGAAGTCAAAAATATAGAACTTGTCCTTATCCTTACCATCCATCAGCCCCGGACACAGACGGGTGCCACGCCCAATCATCTGCCAGAACTTCGCTTTGCTCATGACCTTTTTAAAGAACACCAGATTCAGCACCTCCGGCACGTCGATGCCGGTGTCCAGCATATCCACGGAAATGGCGATTTGCGGCAGCTTTTTCGGATCGGAGAACTCGTCAATCGCGCTCTGGGCGTAAGTCATATAGTTATCAATGACCTTGGCAAAGCCGGGAAGGTGCGGGTATTCTTTATTGAAAACCGCGAGGATTTTCTCCGCATGGGTGTGATTTTTTGCAAAGATGATCGTTTTGCCCAGCTTACTGCCGTAGTCGATGGTCAGACCGTGGGTCATCAGCGTGTTCAGTACCTGTCGGATGGTGTCTTCATTGAAAATCCATTCGTTCAGCGCCGAGGACGCAATGCGCTCCGGTAATTCTCCGTTTTCATCTTCGAAGGTGTCCTCATAGGCCTGCTTGTCCTCGTCGGAAAGCTCATCGTAAACGATGCCCTGTTCAATAAATTTCAGCTTCGTCTCTACCGATAGAAAATCCACCAGATACCCGTCCTTCACCGCCTGCGCCAGTTCATAGCCATAGGTGGGTACGCCGTTTTCTAGTTCAAATATCTCATAGGTGTTCTTGTCGATCTCGTCCTTGGGCGTGGCCGTCAGTCCCACCAGCGAGGCATCAAAGTAGTTGAAAATATCCCGGTACTTGTTGTAAACGGAGCGGTGAGCTTCGTCACAGATGACCAAATCGAAATGTCCGCAGGTGAAAAGCTTACCCTCTTCATCCTGCACGCTGTCAATAACATTGTACATGGTCTGATAGGTGGAAAACACACAGTGGGCTGTGTAGTTGTCCTTCTCCTCACAGAGATTGGTAACGGAGAGATCGGGCAGCAAATTCACAAAGCTGCGCTTGGCCTGTGTCACCAGACTGTTGCGGTCAGCAAGGAAGAGAATATTCTTCACCCAGCCGTGTTGGAGCAGCACATCGCATAGGGCGATGACAGTTCTCGTTTTTCCGGAACCGGTGGCCATGACCAGCAGCGCCTTGCGGCGGTTCCGGGCAAAGGCGTCGCAGGCAGCCTTGATGGCCCCCTCCTGATAGTAGCGCCCGGCGATCTTGCGGTCCACCATGACATTTTTCAGGCTCGTCCGCATACTCTGGAGATTGAAGAGCTTCTCCAGATCACGTTTGGAGTAAATGGCCGCACATTTACGCTCAGGATACAGATTGTCCGTGATGCGGGTCTCAAAGCCGTTGGTCAGGAAGATGACCGGGCGGCGGTGATACTTTTTCTCCAACAGATCGGCGTAGAGCTTTGCCTGCTGGCGGCCCTTAGCTACGTCCACGCAGGTGCGCTTGGCCTCCACCACTGCCAAGGGGCGTCCGTCATCACCGTAGAGCACATAGTCTGCATAGCCGACCTCGGACTTGTTTGGCATACCGGGCAGCTCTACCTCATTCAGCCAGTCTTTGCTCTCCGTCCAGCCCGCATCTGTGAGCATGGTGTCGATATACAGCTTGCGGGTCTTGTATTCGGACAGGTCGAGGGGCTTTGGCACATAGGTCTGCTGCTGCTCGGCGCGACGGGCGGTGAGTTCCTCCTTCAGCGCAGCGTTTTCCGCCATCAGCGCGGCGAGCTCCACCTCCGGCACTTCCTGCACCGGCTCGGCGGAAACTTCGCTTTTCTGCGTCAGCAGCGCATGGTCGAAATGTCCTTCGGTGTAGTTCTCGCCGTAGCAGTACGCCACAAAATCCAGAAGAATATAGAGATTTTCCAGACACAGCGCTGCCTGCTCTTCGGTGATTTTCTTGCCGGTGTGGGCGGCGTTGTTGCCCATGCGACGGATCAGATCCATCCGCCGCCAGATGTCCGCGCCCACGATGTCCCGGAAGTCCTCGGTATTCATGAGGCTCACCAGAGAGTCCTGATAAGGCATGACCAGCGCCTTGTCCACGGAATACATCCACTTCACGGCAAACTCCATCGCCCTGCGGCAGTTCAATACGCAGGCGGAGGGGTCGATATGTAGAATCCGCTCAGCGGAAACCGCAACGGAGGCGAAAGGGTCAAATTGCGGGTTTGCAGCGAAAATATCAAAGTTGGTCATTGTGTGTCACCTTTTCTCTTGTGAGCGCTCACATGGAGAGTACGTTACTTTCCATATGCCATCGTTCAAATCCGCATAGCCCTGTGTCTTCCACCTATGGTTTGTCCAATCGAGGAAATCTATTTCAAGTGATATATGCGTTGTCCCATCTGTCGGCAGGTAGATATAGTGAAATCCGTCAAAGGATGATACAGGCGGAAGGACTTCTCTCCCCAAAGGATACTCCCTTCCGTTAAAAAGATATTTGTCCAGATATACTACATTGTTTCCGATATTCCTGATATAAATGGCTGGAAGTGCTTTATCCGGCTGGTTCCCAGATGCATCTCTTAAAGTAATCGTCTGTACAAGTAAGTACAATTCCGTCTTGTTCTGTGCAACAGCCTGCATTTGAGCAAGTTCATACTGCTTTTTACCAATGTAAAAACTAGATAGCAACGCAGCAATCGAAATGATAAGCGTGAATATATCAAGCATTACTTTTTAAACTCCTTTACCCGAAATATTTCTGCATCAAACTGTCAAACAACAGTTGTGCTTCGTCCAACGCCTTCTGTACGGTAACTTTTGATTTGTTGGCTTGTTCGACGAAGGCTGCGAATTGTTCCTGTAGTTCCAACGGAGGTATGGCCACTCGCAATTGCTTTAATTTAACTCCTGGCAAATGTGCTATGGTAGCTTTTGCTCCAGCAATAGCCGCAAACCCATCATGATCACAATTGTATTTAAACCACCAACCCAGATAATCTGGGTGAACAATTTGACGATTACACCGTACCCTGTGAAGAGCCTTCTGGAAAAAGCAGGGCTGTATTTCATTATGCCACACGGCGCAACGCCCAATTTCACCGCCCTCGCATACCAGAAGGTCGCCATTCTGCAATTCAAATTCAATCCGATCTTCTTCGTTAAAATCCATTTGGTTCAGATTTTCAGTATTAAATCTAAACCACTGTACATTGAAATTGGCCAAGTACGGATAGCTACATTCACCGGTCTGCTGCTTAGTGTCCAGCATCTTTCCTAACCGAGAAGATGCGATATCTGCCAAAACACGTATTTCCCATGACTTGCTGTTGCGAATTACATCCCCAAACATCTCGACAAATCGGGCTTTAACCAGTTCGTCCAGTTTTTGCAGTTGCTGCTTTCTAAGCCGAATAATTGCGTTGGCCTTTTCAAGTTGATTTACTGCTCGTTTTTGTTGCTCAATGGGCGGCACATCAATTTCAATGTTTGACACAATCTGCTTTGAAATCTCCTTAAAAGTTGCCCCTCTGCCTAACGAATTCAAATATTCAGTGCGCCCTTTCAAAAACCAATACAGATAATGATTATTTATTTTCTCTGAGCAAATTAAGTTTTTGAAGCCCTGATTGCAATACATTTCACAACCTGCAATAGCAACTTTTCCAATCGGTGCCCTTGAAGATAAAATAACAGTGCCCTCTGGAAAAGAAGAAAGTCCTGCCTTTTCCACGCCAAGTTCGGTCAGTTTACGAATACTATCTGTGATGATATAGGTGTCTTCATTTAATTCTGCGGGAGTAATCCATTTTTGAGTTCCATCCCAGTATTCTGGAATACCAGTTTTGGGTGTACTTCCTGATATAATTTCACAGATTTCTCCAAGTTTGTATTTCATCTATTCATCCCCATAAATCCGAATTTAGTCACAATCCAAGCAGCTCTTCCAGCTTGCTCATTTCCTCACCAATCTCCACTTCCAGCTCTCTCAGCTGGGCCAAAATCTCGTTGGTCGGCGGATACTCCACGGGCTTATACTCGGTTTTCTTGTATTTATTGATGGACAGGTCATAGCCGTTTTCCACGATCTCCGCCTTGGGCACGAAGAAGGATTTTTCCGTGCGCTGGCGGTCTTTTTCGGCATCCAGATTGCGGAACCGTGCAATGATATCAGGGATATCGTTGTCTGCCACCGAGCTGCGCTTATCGTCCAGCGAAAAGCCGTCGGCGGTCATATCATAGAACCACACATTGTCTGTACCACCGTGGCCGGTCTTGGTGAAGATCAGCACCGCGGTAGACACCCCTGCATAAGGCTTGAATACGCCGCTGGGCATGGAGATCACGGCCTCCAGCCGGTTGCCGTCCACCAGCTCTTTGCGGATGGCTTTGTGTGCGGTGGAAGAGCCGAATAGCACGCCGTCCGGGACGATGCAGGCGCAGCGTCCGCCGATGCGGAGCATCCGCAGGAACAGAGCCAAAAACAGCAGTTCCGTTTTCTTGGTCTTGCAGACTTTCAGCAGATCTGCCGAAACGGTGTCGGCATCCAGACTGCCCTTGAACGGCGGGTTGGCCAAAATCAGAGAATACTTTTCCTTGTCCGGGTTTTGGTCGCTAAGGCTGTCCCGGTATTCGATAAAGGGGTTGTCAATGCCGTGGGTCATCATGTTCATCGCGCCGATGCGGAGCATGGTTCTGTCCATGTCGTAGCCGAAAAACATGTGGTTCATATAGTGATCCTTCTTCTGGCGGTTGAAGAAGATTTCTTCTTTGCGGTGCTCCTTCAGGTATTCACCCGCAGAAACAAGGAAGCCGGAAGTGCCGCAGGCCGGGTCGCAGATCACATCGTCCGCTTTTGGGTCCATCAGCTCCACCATCATGCGGATAATATGGCGCGGGGTACGGAACTGACCGTTACGGCCGGACTGGCTGATTTTGCTGAGCAGATATTCATAGGTGTCGCCCCGCACATCCACCGCCTGCGATTCGCTCATCAGGCGGTAAATCTCGTCCAGCGCGTCCACCACTTTGGATAGCAGAAGCGGCGTGGGCAGCTTGAAAATGGCATCGTCCATGTACTTGGAATAGGCGCTGTTCTTATCCCCGTGGAGGTTCTTGATGAACGGAAACACCCACTCCTGCATCACGCTGTACATCTTTCCGGCGGGGAAATCGTGGAATACACTCCACTTAAGCTGCTGGCCGTCGATGGTACGGTCACCGACCTGCACCTCATCCGCAAAAATGCTCTGATACGGCAGCCCCAGCATGGCAGCTTCCTTGGTCCGGAGATTGTCGGTGTCATCCAGATCATGGATGAACATCAGATAGGTGATCTGCTCAATAACATCCAGCGGATTCACCAGTCCGCCCGCTGCAAAAACATCCCAAAGGCCGTCGATTTTATTTTTCAGTTCGCCTGTAATCATTTATTCTCTCTCCCTGTTCCAAGTGTAAGAAGTGTAGCGTCCGCCGCCGATTTTCAAGATTTCTCCAGACTTTATCAAATCCGCCAGTGCGCGCTGGACGGTAATCTGGCTGATATCCGGGCATTTGGCCATGATTTCACTCTTGGTGATCTTGCCGAGGTGGTTCTTGATGATCTCCCGCACACGGTCGGGCTTGGACAGGCCCTTGGTGGTCAGCAGCTCGATCCGACTCTCGAAATCCCGGTACGCCGCCACCAGAACACCCAGCATATAGGTGACAAAGGGGGCATAGTCGTTGGTTCCCTCATGCCAGTTGTATGAACTCTGCTGCAAAGCTTCGTAATATGTTTCCTTGGTGTCAGAAATCAATTTCTCAATGCTGATATACTTGCCCACGATATAGCCGGAGCGGTACAGGAGCAGCAGCGTCAGGAGCCTGCTCATGCGGCCGTTGCCATCGTTGAAGGGATGGATACAGAGAAAGTCCAGTATATAGATGGGAATCAGCAGCAACGGGTCAAGGTCGGTGTCTTGCATGGCCGTCTGAAACGCGTCGCACAGTGCGGTGATAGCCTCCGGCGTTTCCCACGCAGGAACAGGCTCAAACCGGACAATCTGCTGACCGTCCGGCAGTTCTTCGGCAATCACGTTATCCGAATTTTTGAAGCAGCCGCCGATGGACTTACCGCTGTATTTGTACAGATCCCGGTGAAGCTGCAAAATGATAGATGGCTTTGGAGGAATGAAATCGTGGCTTTCATGGATCGTTGCAAGCACATCGCGGTATCCAGCAATCTCTTTTTCACTGCGAGTTTTTGGCATTGTTTTATCACGCACGATTTTCTTCAGTCTGTCATCCGTAGTGATAATTCCCTCGATGCGGTTAGATGCCTCTGTGCTCTGAATTTTCGCAACTTCCAGAAGTTCAGACAACGCATCCGCTTTAGCCTCGATAAAGAGATTTTGCTGCCCCTTGTATTCGTGAATCTGCGTCAGGTAGGCCACGATCTCTGGCGTCAGCAATTTGTTGTATTCTGTTTTGAAGTCGAACGCTCTCATGCACTGCCCTCATTTGAATTTCAATTTCATCAAATCTTATCGAATGATGTAATTATAGTATATCCTTGAATTACATCGCTGTCAATATCAATTTTCTCATTTTTGCATTAATGATAAAATTAGAATTTGGCTGTCGTCTGCTACGCATCATGTCCCCTCGCAGGCGCTGACAATCGAAAACTGTATCGTAACGATTTCAGATTGTCAGCAAAAAAGGAAGTCCGCCACTCATCGGTACGGACTTCCTTTTGCATTTTCTGAGCAGGTGTTCCAAACTGCGTTTTTACAGTTTGGGTACCCGTCTGCGAAGAAAATATGGGGAGTTCAGAGGGGAAAATCCCCTTTGACGCAGGGTTTCCAATAGGGGCGCGCAGCATCCCTGTTGGCACACGATTTTCCGTAGGAAAGTCTAGTGTGTTATACCTTTGCTTCCGGCTGACACTGGAAAGAGGCTAGCTTCGCCATCTGCTGTACGGACAGATAGCGGTTGGCAGACGCTTTTCAGCGGCAGGAGGACAGGCGGATTTTGTGACGCGGGCTGCGGTACAAATGCAGGATTTTTGAGAAGCAAAATCCGACTGTCCGGAAAAGGAAGCAGAGGTATATAAAAGCCCCCGTCCCGCCGCAGCGCCGCCGTTGTTTCAGCGCTTCTTCCGTTTTCCCTTGCCGTGGGTCATGGTCGTTTTCCCGCGCTGGCTGATGGGGCTTTTTAGGTACTTGGACAGTTTGAGTATTTCAATCAGTGAGACGAACTGCTCTTTCGAGAGTTTGTCATAATCAATGCCGAACGTAGCAAGGAATGACCGAATTTGCCTTTTCTCGGAACTGCCCTCAAAGTTCATTGCATCCTGTAATTAGTTCTGTATATTTTCTGCAAAGGAGACTTCATCCGCGGTCATGGTGTCGGGGCGGTGTTCACTCCGAATGTCACGGAGAATACCTTTCAGATCATCCGCAATCAGGCTTCCGAAATATTCATCTTCCCGAATCTGCGCCACTTCTAACGTCCGCAGGTGCAGGTCATTTTCCTCACTGCCGTTTTTCATCAGTGCTATCTGCCGGACGGCTTCCAGCACGGCATTCATATCGTTGACCCGCATATCCGCGATCAGGTCAACGTAAATCTCAGCATCCAGCATGAAGCGCTGGAAATCCTTGTGGCAGATCAGCTCCGACAGCAGCCGGCGGTTGAACTTGCCCGTTTTCAATACATCAATCGAAGCATCACTCAAATGTAGCTCATGCAGAGCTGTGTTCAATGTCACTTAGTTAGCAAGTAAGGAACCTCACAAAGACAGCACACAGCAAAGCCAGAGCAAGCTGTGTGCTGTTTTTTGCGACATCAGGGCATGACAACAAAGCGGATCGGAAAATCCGCTTTAAAAAGAATGTTCAAATCACAAAATAAATGAATACGACAAAATAGTATATTTCACGAATAAAATATGCCTTTCAAAAGAGGTCTCTCAGCGCACATCCTACACAAATAATGCAGGGTATCTACACAGATCGTGCACCCCTGGAACAAGCGCAATGCAGCGGGAATGACCGAATTGGTTGTTTCGCAAGAATCATTGTCGCAAGGGGGGTACATTATTTGTATAGATACCTCCTTTTATACGGAACATAATTCTGAACAATATCAACCTATAGAATGAATCAATGCGGCAGAATGGTACATTTCACGAATATAATATGCCTTTAAAAAGAGGTCGCTCAAAACACACCCTACACAAATAATGTAGGGTATCTACACAAATCGTGCACCCCCTGAAACAAGCGCAATGCAGCGGGAATGACCAAGTTGGTTGTTTTGCAAGAATCATTGTCGCAAGGGGGGTACATTATTTGTGTAGGTGCATATAGTGGTTCGACAGCGAACTGCGGCGGCTGATCAAGCAGCTGGGTTATCACAATAAGATACGCTGCTCCGATAGCAAATACCGTTCCGAAATTTATATTTATCGCGGCAGTGAGCGCAGAAAACGGCTCGACCGCCGTGCGGTCGGCATCATCAGCATCGCGCTCGGCCACAGCCGCGAGGATACCGTGATTACCAATTATATTAATCTTTAATGTAAGAATCCGCCTCTGTGCTGTGAAAACTTGCGCAGAGGCGGATTCTTATGTTGTATGCAATATAACGAGATGTATGAAAAATACATAGCGATTCTTTCTTCGCAAAAAATTCTCCGCGGCACTCTCCCATCCTGGAAGAAGAGCCGCGGAGAAATAAATATATTTTCAGTGCCAATACAAAGACCATTAATCTTTACACCACTTTGCTTTTTCCAATGAAAAGATCGGAGATTACTATACAGAAAAGCGACAGGCAAATACCTGTCGCTTTTCTTTGAGGAAAATGAATTTACCACTTCGTAAGTTCCCATGCCTTAATATCGTCAGCAATGCTTCCATTATAGGAAGAAAACTTACGTTTATTACCGATATGAATGTTGGCACGAACCTCGTTATAAAGTGCCTCATCCGGATGGTTCGGATATGCGATCTGAAGTGATGTTTGCAAAGTCCGGGATATCCGCAGCGGTCAGCAGCGGCTTCTGGGTCAGCTCTGCATCCGGACCGGCGCCGAGGCCCTTCTCCAGCATGTAGAAAGCCAGCTCGCGCGAGCAGTTCTTATCATAGTTCTGGGGAGTGATCGCACCGAGGTTCGGCAGACACTGCAGATCGTTGATGCAGTAATCAACAACGCCATAAGCCCAATACTTGGTGTTGTTTGCACTCTTGCCCGCATAGCCCTTTGCAGAACAAATCAGTTTTGCCATCTGGCCAATCGTGAGCTTGTCTTCGGGGCCATACTTACCGTTGCCGTAGCCCTTAATAAGACCGCCTTCGGACATCTTGTTGATGTAAGAGGTAGCCCAGTGGTTAGACGGCACGTCGCTGAAATTAGATGCCGCAAAGGCGGATGCCGTCATACTTGCCGCCAATGCCGCCGCCAGTGCTAATGAGGTAATTCTTTTGCACGTGTGTTCTTAAACCACTTGGCATATGGATTGAATTTTCCGGCGCTTCCTCTCCCGGATGAGCGTGGACTTGCTGATGCCGGTCAGCTTAACAACCTGCGCGTAGGAATGGTCCGCGAGCAGCGTCATCGCGTGGTCGAGCTGCTCGGTGTCGAACTTGGGCGGGCGGCCCTCACGGAAATTCGGGTCGGTGGCGCGCGCGACCGCCTTGCCCTCCTGCGTGCGCTGGACGATCATGTCGCGCTCGAACTGCGCGAACGACAGCAGCACGTTGCGCAGCAGCGTGTTGACCGAGTCGTTGGACAGGATGCCGAGGTTCAATACATTGATGGTGATGCCCTCGTCGATCATATCGGTGATGAGGTCGGAGGCCTGCGACACCGACCGCGCGAGGCGGTCGAGCTTTGTCACGATGAGCACATCGCCGCGCCGCAGCTGCGCCCGCAGCCTGTCAAACTCCGGGCGCTCGATCTTGGTGCCGGTGAAGGTATCCGTATAGATTTTTTCCGCGCCCGCCGCGGTCAGCGCCGCCTGCTGCGCGTCCAGACTGTTGCCGTCGCGCGCCTGCGTCTTGGTCGAGACTCTCGCGTAGCCGAATGTCATGTAAATTCCCCCGTTTTCCCGGTTTTGACACCGCGAGTTTTGAATATAGGTTTTGATACCTCTATTATAACTTATGACGCCGAGTTTTGCAACCGGTGGCAATACTTGAAAGATATGACACCGGAGAAAGCCTGTTCGCGGCCTGCCTTTCGGTGCTTTGCCTGCGTGTTAAATCCGGGGGGCACTTCGCGCTGCGGGCAGAGCGTCGCTCCGTGACGGCCGCACGCTTCTCAAAACGCTGTAAAGCTAAAAAGTTGCAGAGTTATAACTTTACAACGTTATAACTCTGCAACTTTCTATTTATTGATACCGCGTCCAGTCGGGGACGCTCGTCAGCTTCGTCCAGCTTTCGCCGACCTCGCCCTGACGGTTGAAGTCATGGCTGTTCGTGGCCTCCTGTACGGCGAGATAGTGCCAGTCGGACGGCTTGTTGTCCGGCCACGTTACCATGCTGTCCAGCAGGTCGCTTTCGCTCTGCGGCATACGGCAGAGCACGCGGTTGATCATGGTCATAGCCTCAGCGCGGGTGATGCGGGCGTCGGGGCGGAATGTGCCGTCCGGGTAGCCCGAAATCCAGCCGAACGCAGCCGCTCTCTCGATCTCGTTTTCCGCCCAGTGTCCGGAAATGTCGGAGAAGCTGCCGCTGTTCTCGACCGGTTTGGTGTTGAAGCGCGCGCAGATTGCCGCAAACTCCGCACGGGTGATCGAGGCATCGGGGTCAAAGCTGTCCGCACGGCGGCCCTTGACGATACCGAGCTTTGCCATCGTGGAAATCGCCTTGTTGTGCCACTGGCCGTCCGAAACATCGGAAAAATCGTTGTCGGCGGTCAGATTTCCGTCGCGAATGTCCGCTTTGAGCAGGCGGAAGAAAATCGTCGCTGTTTCCGCACGGCTGATATTGCCCTCCGGGTGCACCTTTCCGTCCGGATAGCCGATGACGTAGGCGAAATGGTCGTCGCCGTTGAGCTTGTCCGGCACGCCGGTCGCCTCCCAGCCTGCATAGACCGTAACTTTGTTGGTAATTATGGGAATGCTTGGTGGAAACAAAAAGAAGAATTTGAA